>OGXS01001219.1_pt1 | contig 18038 bp, 16 predicted proteins | sample 1576371 | NCBI WGS metagenome assembly OGXS01 (sample SAMEA3541475, study PRJEB24748) | human gut metagenome | biome: human gut; feature: human-associated habitat; material: faeces | place: China | collected 2012
TGCCTGCCGCAATTGTTCCGGCTTTTTCTCTCTCAGATAGAAGGATAATGCCGCCGTTCCACTCCGTAAGTTTCCGATACACATAGTACTTGCATATGAAAATCCATTTACCTTCCGGAAACTCTGCACCTGCATCGCACAGGCAAAGGATACCAGAACAGTCGCGATCATATTTCCCCGCTGCGGAATAAATCCTACAACAAACAAAATGAGGATCTCTGCTCCCAGTATTCCTTGTCTCCAGTGCAGGCGCCTGGCATATTTGTACTTATTCTGGATCTGCTCCGCAATCAGAACACCTAAAGCAAATGCAAAAAGCGGAAATAAATATTTCAGTCCAGCCTCCCATTTTCCCGTCATGAAATTCTGGCTCATCAGCACCACATTACCTGTCTGTGCATTCGAGAATACTTCATTCCTCGTATTATAGGTATACGCATCCTGAAACCCACCCGACAAGGCCAGAAATGCACTACAGATGAATGCCTCCGACATCTGCTTTCCGGAAAATAAACTTTTCATTACTCCCATGTTTTCATCTCCTTAGAATAAAAACGGAGGATGATTCTCATACGTTCTTACGTTTTCCGATCCATCCCCCTCAGCAGACTATTATACGAAAGAATATCAAAAATGTGAAACGTATATTTGATATATCTTCCATATCTTTTTTATATATTCAATTTTATATTAAACATTTCAGACTTCTTCCGCAACTTCTTTTACAAATGAAACCTTTCTCCACTGCTTTTCTTCTTTTTTTACAATCCGCCTGTATATTTTTTCAATGCTTCCATATATGCTTTTCCATACCGGCTCAGTGCCACATCTTTCCGCACAATCGTTCCGATCCGCATATATTCGTCTACCAGAAGTGGTTTTCCGATAATATTCTCTCCATTCAGCTCTTTACTGATCACGCCGGAGCTTACCGTATACCCGTCCAGGCCGACCGCCAGATTGAAAAGCGTTGCCCGGTCTCTAACTTTGATGTTCTTATTCCGGTCCAGTGTGCTTAATATCTCTTCGGAAAAATAAAAGGAATTATAATCCCCCTGCTCAAATGACAAATACGGATACTCCTCCAGATCTTCCAGTGTCAGTGCTTCCTTATCTGCCAACGGATGCTTTGAACTGATAAATACATGTGGCTTTGCTACGAATAACTCTTCGAATTTCAGATCATTCTGACGGATCAGTTTCATGATGATCGTCTCATTCTGTGAAGAAGTATACAGAATACCTATCTCACTTTTCAGCTTCGCCACATCTTCGATGATCTCATAAGTCTGTGTCTCCCGCAGTGTGAAATCATATTTTCTCGCATCAAATTTACGGATCACATCTACAAATGCATTGACCGCAAAAGAATAATGCTGGCAGGATACGGAAAATCTCGGGTTCCGTTCATTTACATTCAGATACCTCTCCTGCATGAGGCCGACCTGATCCAGGATCTGTCTTGCATAGGCGAGAAATTCATCTCCCTCCGCGGTGATCGTCACCCCTTTATTCGTCCGGTGAAAAATCGTCACCTGCATCTCCTGCTCCAGTTCCCGGATCGCATTGGTAAGACTCGGCTGGGAAATGAACAGATCTTTTGCCGCCTCACTTATCGTCCCCTTCTCCGCAACCATGGTAATATACCTTAACTGCTGTAATGTCATAAATTCTTCCTCCCTACAGCATATAGATCAGTGCGTTACAGATACATGCCGCAATATTACTTCCGCCTTTTCTCCCCCTCGCTACAATATACGGGGTATCTTCCAGAGTCAGGATCAATTCTTTGGACTGTACCACATTTACAAAGCCGACCGGTACACCGATCACGAGCTCCGGACGGATTCTTCCGTCTTTGATCAGTTCATACAGGTGAATTAGTGCTGTCGGTGCATTTCCGATGGCAAAGATCAGTTTTTCGTTCAGTTCACACGCCTTTTTCATACTGGCAACAGCTCTTGTGGTTCCATTCTTCTTTGCCGCCTGTGCCACATCTTCATCTGACATGAAGCAGTATACCTGACCGCCGTACTGTGCCAGTCTCTTTTTGTTAATTCCGGAACGTCCCATCTGTGTATCGGTTACAATGGAAGCACCGCCTCTGATCGCTTCAAGTGCTTTCTCCACCGCATGCTCGGAATAGACCAGATTCTTTGCATAATCGAAATCTGCGCTGGTGTGTATGCAGCGCTTTGTAATTGGTGCCTGAATCTCAGGAAGCACGATGCCTTCCTGCTCCAGTTCTTCCGTAATGATCTCAAAGCTGCGCTTTTCGATCTCTGTCGGAAGAACATTTTCTATCTCTATTTTAGTATGTGCTGCGTGATTATTTTTCTGTATATTCAACGTTTTCTTCCTTTCTCTTCATAGTCCGTCATAGCCCACATCTTCATCTTTTCTAACTACAAAACTTGCCATCGGCAACTTCTCTTGCATACTTTGGTATCTACAGCTCCTTACGAATACATAGTAATCCCGAAAAATTATTTCTGCATTCCCATGATCTGATAGATTGCCTTCATGTCCAGATGTTTTCTGAGTGTATCTGCCAGAAGATCATACTGGCTTTCTTTGAATGCTTTCAGGTCTACACCTTCCACTTCTTCCATTGAAAGTCCTTTCTTTTCTGCCAGGGATTTTACGATCTCCGATACAATTTTCTCCTTATCAAAAATGCCGTGGATGTATGTTCCGTATACATTTCCATGCGAGATTCCGTCTGTACTGTTCTCTATTCTGTTTTCCGGCTCCATATCCGGAATCTGTCTGTCCTTTTTCTTCACCGTATCGTGAATCTGATTCATCGGACATCCTTCCAGAAGTTCGGTCTTTCCCATATGGATCTCGTATCCTTCAAACTTCAGATTCTCAAGTGCTTTCAGATTCCCCTCCACATGAAGGAGTGTTCCATTCACCCTTGTTCTGGTCTTTTCTGTGGTAAATGTAGTCGTTACCGGCAAAAGGCCGAGTCCTTTCATACTGCCGCCATCTTCCACGCCTTCCGGATCACTGAGCGACTGCCCCAGCATCTGATAGCCGCCGCAGATTCCCCAGACCACACAGCCGCCGGCATGCGCCTTTAGAATCTTCGCTTCCATTCCGCTCTGTCTTAACCATTTCAGATCTCCCATCGTATTTTTTGTTCCCGGAAGGATAATCATATCAGGATTTTCCAGTTCTCTTGGATTCTTTACATAACGCAGATTCACTCCCGGAGCATTTTCCAACAGCATGAAATCCGTAAAGTTCGAAATTCTCGGTGTCCGGATGACTGCGATATCCACCAGACCGATCCTTTCTTCTGCACCTTTTCCACCCTTTGTCATGTTAAAACGCTCTGTCAGACTGTCTTCATCTTCAATCTCGACCTGCATATACGGTGTAACTCCGACTACCGGAATGCCGCCTCTTTCTTCCAACATGACAATACCGGGATCCAGGATTGTCTTATCCCCGCGGAATTTGTTGATGACCAGTCCCTTTACACGTTCTTTCTCATCATCTTCCAGGAGCATAAGCGTCCCCAGAAGCTGGGCAAATACTCCTCCGCGGTCAATATCTCCGACCAGAAGCACCGGCGCATCTACCATCTTCGCCAGCCCCATATTTACAATATCATCTTTCTTCAGGTTGATCTCTGCCGGACTTCCCGCTCCTTCGATCACAATGATGTCATTCTCTTCTTCTAATTTGTGAAATGCTTTCATAATGTCCGGTATGAGCTGCTTTTTATAAGCAAAATATTCTCTTGCACTCATATTCTTCAAGACTTCACCATTTACGATCACCTGTGATCCTACATCGTTGGTCGGCTTTAACAGGATCGGATTCATCTCTACCTGCGGCGCCACGCCTGCTGCCTCTGCCTGCACAACCTGTGCACGTCCCATCTCCAGTCCATCCTCTGTAATAAAGGAATTCAGTGCCATATTCTGGGATTTGAACGGAGCCACCCGGTATCCGTCCTGTTTGAATATTCTGCAAAATCCCGCACACAGAAGACTCTTTCCTGCGTTGGACATTGTCCCCTGTATCATAATTTTTCCAGCCATGTTATCAACCTTTCATTCTCTTCTTCAGATCTTATTGCAATCCGGTAATGCCCTTCTGTCAGTCCTTCATAGTTACTGCAGTCCCGGATCAACAGTCCGCTTTTCAGTGCCTTCTCATACAGCCCTGCTTTTCCTTTAAAAAATATATAGTTTGCTTCCGATCCCCATACATTCAGACCAAGCTTTCTCATCCGCGCTGTCATCCAGAACTTTTCTTTTTTTATATATTCTCTCGTTCTCTTTAAATATGCTTCGCAATCAACAAGTGCTGCCACACCTGCTTCCTGTGCCGTTACCGACACATTCCACGGCTGGAGCATTGCCCTCATTCGTTTCCTAAGAGCTGCATTCTCACACAATGCATATCCAAGTCTTACACCCGGCATACAGAATATTTTCGTAAATGCTTTGATAATGACCACATTCGGATACTGTGTCAGATACCCCCGGCATTCATATCTTTCTGGTTCTTCCAGAAACTCTATAAAACACTCATCCAGGATCAGTATCGTACCGCATTTATTACACCTGTTCATCACACGGATCAGCAGTTCTTTTTCCGTTGTCTGTCCGGTCGGATTATTGGGATTGCACAGAAATATCATATCTGTATCTTCCGTAATCTGTTCCAGTATATCCTCCTGTATCCGGAAATCCTGTTCTTCTTTTAATCTGTAATATTGTACCTCTGCTACAACTGTGCCAAGTGCTCGCTCATACTCGGAAAAAGCTGGTGCCGTCACCAGTGCTTTTTTCGGTCTCACTGCCATTACAACAGCAAAAAAAAGCTCTGCAGCACCATTACCGCAGAGTATCTTTTCTTTTTCTATTCTCTCAAAATCACTGATCGACTCCCGAAGTCTGTCGCATCTGACATCCGGATAATACATGATCCTGTCTGCACTTTCCTGTACGCTCTTTCGTACCGCTTCGGGAACTCCCAGCGGGTTACTGTTTACAGAATAATCTGTAACAGATGGATTCCGGTAAATGTCTCCACCGTGAACTGTCTCTTTCTGTTCTGCCAACGTTCCTTCACCTGTGCGGATAAACCGCTCTCTCTGCTATTTTGCTACAACCATCTTACTCACTTTGCAGAAAATAGTCAACCGGAATCTTATACCTGAATTCTTGTTGCCGCATCGCTGCTCATTGCGATCCGCTTCTCACCACTTCTGATGATCAGGTCTCTTCCGGAATTCTGAATGACTGTGATCTCACTGCCTTCATCAATCTTGCATTTTCGGATCTTATCCAGAACTTCCGGGATGCCGAACATCCACTTGATGGTGTAGCTTTTTCCAGCCGCCGCCTTTGACAATGCCTGCATAACTAACACCTTCTTTACCTCTTTTTTATATTGTAAGTTGCACTGACTATGTTAGTCAACAGGAACATTGTTTGCACAATTCTAACTTTTTATTCATAATTTGCAGATAATATTATTTGTTTTTTGATTTTTATTATCAATATCATCTACAGAACCAGAATCCGGAGGATGATTCCAAGTATCAGACCAAGCATTGCCGTCCCATATAACAGCTTATGCGATCTCCGGATATCCAGTAGTTCCATCTCCCGGACCGGATCTCCGATCGTCGGCTTCTTATGCAGCTTTCCAAAATACCATGCATCTCCTGCAAGCTGCACATCCAGCGCCCCCGCCATGACTGCTTCTGTCTGTGCAGAGTTCGGACTTTTATGATTAAAGCGGTCTCTTCGGAAGATACACGCTGCATTCTTTCCATCCATTCCGGTCAGATATGCAGCCAGGATCATCAACACTGCCGATACCCTTGCCGGAATGAAATTCACCACATCGTCTAACTTCGCTGCTGCCGTTCCAAACCACTGATACTTGTCATTCTTATATCCAACCATCGAATCCATCGTATTGATCGCTTTGTATGTAAATCCCAGAACAGCTCCGCCGATCAGCATATAAAATAACGGTGCGATCACACCATCTGATGTATTCTCTGCCACCGTCTCTACGGCCGCCTTGGTCACACCTTCTTCCGTCAGATTCTGTGTATCTCTTCCGACAATCATGGACACGGCCTTTCTCCCGGCCTCCAGGCCCTTGTCTTTCAGTGCTATGTAGACCCTGTCACTTTCTACTTTCAGGGATTTCGTTGCAAAGATCTGATAACACCAGAAGCTTTCCAGTGCAAGTCCAAGCTGCCAGAAATACTTATATGCAACCGATAAGATCACCGCCGGAACTCCTGTACTGACCGTCACAACCACCAGCACCAGAATCCCTCCACCGATGCGTTCCCCTGTCTTATTCGCCGGCAGACAGTTTCTGATAATTCTTTCGGTTCCCGATATCAGATGCCCGATCAGCCTCACCGGATGATACAGCCATCTTGGATCCCCGAAGATCAGATCCAGAACAAAGCCCGCCACGATCGCGATCGTCATATATGGTATTCTCTGAAATTCTAAGTTCATATCCTTCTCCATTCTTTATCTGATAATCATAATAACTTCCTGCTGGTGTCCCGTCTTCCTTTACTGCATACCGTTCCATGATACTCATGATCGTTCCGCCATGTGCCACAACCGCAATCGTCTCCCGGTCATGTGCCTGCGCATCCCGTACGACTTCCCGGAACCCTTCCAGTGTCCGCCGGATGAACGCTTCCCTGCTTTCCCCTTCCGGAAATGGCAGCTTCCCACCACTGTCTATCCATGCCTGATACTCCGGGCAGCCGGAAAGTTCGATATAATTATGATTTTCAAACAAGCCAAAATCACACTCCCGTAACTTTTCATTACAGCTATATGCTCCTGCTTTCATCATCTCCGGATAAATGATCTCTGCCGTCTGCACGCACCGCTTCATCGGACTTACATAGACATATGTAACCTCAGGATACATTCCTTTTCTCTCTTCCAAAAGCTGTATTCCTTCCAGACATAAAGATTCATCCGTCGTTCCGATATAGCGTTTTTCTTTATTTCCTTTCGTCATCGAATGACGTATCAGATAAATCCTCATACTTCCTTTATCACCTGTCCGATTCCGCACATCACACGGTATACTTTCTCCGAATATGCCGCAAGGCGCGTGCACACTCTTCCGGTCTGCTCTCTGTATTCCCGTTCCATCCGGTCAACCGGCACGATCCCGTATCCGATCTCATCTGTGATCAGGATCAGTTCCGGATTCTTCCGAATCAGTTCTTCTGCAAGATCATCTATCGGTTCTCCTTCCTTTATCTTTCTTTCGATATACTGATGGAAATGATATATCCCTTCGCAGTTATATAGTTCTTCTTCCGTACATACCGCACCGTCTGCCCATGTGACATCTGGGTAGATTTTCTTTGCGAATGCAAGTTTTCCCTGATATGCGCCGCCTATTATCATGATCATGACTTCTTTTCCTTCCTCCAATCCTGTATTTTCATCTTTCTGTTATTTTCTACTATTTCTCTGCTGTTTTCTTTCTGCCACTTGTTTTCTTCATTCTTTCCACACTTTTATCCAGCCTGTTCATCATTTGATGATTCCGCTTTTTACTACGATATCCACTACTACCACGACAAGCGCCATCACAAGTTCACATACCTGCAGGAAATATCCACACAGATCCCCGGTCACACCACCGAAATTCTTCATCGCCATCCGGTAATAATATCCAAATACCACGCCTGCCGAGATCACACATCCGATTCCGCAGATCCCTCCGGTCAGTGGAATCAGGAAACACAGTACAATCAGATAAATGCCCAATACCATTCTTGTAATTCTGGTCGATGCACTTTCCGAAAAATCTGCCACCATACCTTTCTTCCTTGCCTGTGGAAATGTAACTACAGACAGTCCACTCAATGTTCTCGATAACATGAAGCTATATGCAATCACTTCCATACTCCGTACACTCAGACAAGAATACACGCCAATATACATCAGAAAATAGACGGTACATGAAATGATAGCAAATGCTCCTGCGTGGGAATCTTTCAGTATTTCCAGACGACGCTCTTTCGTCTGCCAGGAACTCAGCGCATCCTGTGTATCCAGAAATCCGTCCAGATGAATTCCTCCCGTAATAAATACCGGGATCAGAATCAGAAATATTACAAAAAATAAGGAATAATTTCCTCCTCCATTCCCATCAAACCATTTTGAAAACCGAAACACTCCATAAGACAAAAGTCCGATCACCGCACCGATCCATGGAAAAAAACACATTGCATACGATTTATTTTCATCTGTCCATTCGCTGCGCGGCATCGGAATCCTGCTGTACATGGAAAACGCAATTTTGAAACTATTCCATATTCTTTTTATACTCTTCATACTTCTTTTGCTCCTTACGAATGCATACCGGAATTCCATACACAACTTCCGTTACTATATCTGCAAGCTCTGCAAGACTTTGATTCACCATTCCGATGCATTCCCGATATTTTTCCGTCTCTTCGCTATAGCCGTTTATATCTGCGTTCACTTCATTTGTAACAATTACAAGACGTGTCGTAGAATTGCTCAGTCTGCGTACTCCTGCCAATACTTTTTCTTTTGTTTCTTTTAAATCATTCAATGTACCATCTTCTCTGTAAAGCTCATTGGCCACCAGATTCGATATGCACTCCAGAAGGATTCCCTGATTCTTTGGTATCTCAAGTTCTGATAGATCTGTATATTTTTCCAATGTCCGGAATCCTTTTCCGGCTCTCAGCCTGTGATGTCTTTCAATCTTTTTCATCGTTTCTTCTGTGTATGGCTGCATGGTTGCAATATATATGTAAGTACCATCCTTCTTATTTCTGCCTGTCAGCCAGTTCTCCGCATACTCAGATTTACCGCTTCCGCTTCCGCCTGTCACCAGATGTATCATTCTTTCTCACCTAATTCTTTATAATCTTCGATGTCATTTTCTGAAAATGTACTCATCCGTCCATACACTTCTGCCGCAAGATCCAGCACCGGAAGATATGCCACAGCTCCGGTTCCCTCACCCAGGCACATATCTGCATGCAATGGTGCATCCATGTGTAACTCTTTCAGGATCTTCTGCATTCCAGGTTCTTTCGAGACATGTGACACAATCATCGCATCTTTGACCCACTCACAGATTCTGACGGCCGCAAGTGCCGCAACCGCTGAGATAAATCCATCAACTACAATCGGGATTCGATATACAGCACCTCCCAGATAGAGTCCGGTGATTCCCGCCAGATCGAATCCGCCTACTTTTGCCAGTACATCCACCGGATCATCCCATTTCGGACGATTGACCGCTATCGCCTTCTCGATCGCGTGTATTTTTCTTTCCAATCCTTCGTTCGTCAGTCCTGCTCCCCGTCCCGTTATCTCTGCCGGTTCGTCTCCCAGAAGTACGGAAGCCACGGCACTGCTGGTCGTCGTATTTCCGATTCCCATCTCTCCGGTAGCAATGATCTTATATCCGGCTTCCTTCTTTTCCTTCACCTGATGGATCCCGGTTAAGATTGCCTGTAACGCCTGCATTCTTGTCATAGCCGGACCTTTGGTCATATTTGCGGTTCCATTTGCTGTTTTATATCTTGGGACTTTTGTATCCGCTGCCATACCGATATCGATGGGAAAGATGTCTACACCGGCTTTTTTACACATGATCGCCGCACTGGTATTACATGTCAGAAAATTCTCTGCAACAATTGCAGTTACTTCCTGTCCTGTCTGCGTTACACCTTCTTCTACCACTCCGTTATCCGCACACATCACGATCAGCGCCTTCCGGTTCAGATTCACGTCTGTATCGCCGGTCAGTGCCGCAATCTGCATAATATGATCTTCTAGTTTTCCCAGACTGTGTAACGGTTTCGCAATGGAGTTCCACTTTTTCTGCGCATTTCCTTTCGTTACTACATCTGCCGGATGAATGCCAGATACAATCTGATGGAATTCCTGTTCCAGTTGTTCTAAACTTTGCTCTGCCATGCTTTTTATCCTCTCTGTTCTCTATGTTCTATCTCTTTCCCTAGCTCTTTTCTCTTGTTCCCTGCATCTTCTACATTGTTCCAGAAAGTTCTCCGGAATCTTTTCATTTCCATAATAATGAATATGCGGATATCCTGCCAGTACCGTATCGGTACTGATCATGCATTTCCACGAACGGTTTGACATTGGTTTTTCCGCCAAAAATGCTTCCCCGCATACTTCTGAATCATAATAATGAAATTCATGTGCCGGGATACCTCCTGCTTCTTTACCGAATATTCTTCCCCCTGTCAGGGTAACATAGCCGAATCGCTTTAAGGAACCTGTCGGATAACTTTTCCCTTCTAAAAATCCAACCATTGGAAATTCTGTGCCGCTTTCATCTCTGATATATTCCTGCAGGTACATGAATCCTCCACACTCCGCGATACATGGCATTCCGCCGTTCAATGCTTTTTTAATACTCGTCTTCATTGACTCATTTTTACTTAGTTCTTCTGCATATAGTTCCGGATAACCGCCATAGAACAAAAGTCCCGACAGATTTCCCGGAATCTGCTTATCGTAAAGAGGAGAAAAAGGAATCAGTTCCGCTCCCATCTCCTGCAGCAGTTCCAGATTATCCTGATAGAAAAAACAGAATGCATCGTCACTTGCAAGCCCGATCCGTACCGTATCTTTTGTTCTAACCGATTCTGTACTATACTGTGCATTTTCTGCCAAATTTTCTACCATTTCTGATGTATATCCTTGCGTTTTCTTTTCCTGCAGCTCCGGTGCATTTTCTGCCAGTTCCAGAAGGCCTGCGATATCTACACTTTTCAGAATCTGTTCTCCCAGTCTTGTGAGTTTGTCTTCCGTATCTTTTCGTTCTTTTGGAAGCTTCAGTCCCAGATAACGGCTCTCCAGTGCACAATCTTTCATAACCGGAACATAACCGTAGACTTTGATTCCTGTCTGCACCTCAATCATCTCTTTCATTCTTCCATACATCATCGGAGACAAACGGTTCAGAATTACGCCTTTGATACGGCTGTCTTCTTTATAATGCAAAAACCCCTGGATACACGGCACTGCAGACACGCTTAGTCCTTTACAGTCCAGGATCATCACAGCCGGGGTATCGGTAATTCTGGCAATGTCATAAGCACTCGCCTCTGAAGAGATCCCTGCGATCCCATCATAGTATCCCATAACACCTTCCATTACGGAAATATCTGCTCCGGCACCATTTTTTTTCAGGATCTCTCTGACTCCATTTTCTCCACACAAAAAGGAATCCAGATTATAGCTGCTGATGCCGATCACAATCTTGTGGAACATTGGATCAATGTAATCCGGCCCGCACTTAAAAGACGCAGGATTTATCTCCTGCATCTTCATTGCTTTCAATATTCCGCAGGTCAGCATGGTTTTACCTGCGCCACTTCTCATCGCAGTAATCAGAATTCTAGGAAGTTTCATTACTCAGATTCCTCCATTTCTTCCCGGATTTTCTCCGGTGTCAGATCCCCTACAGAGATCACTTTCGTAATATCCTCCACAATATCTCCGGTCATATCTTCCGGTTCCACCTCGTCCAGATTGATTTCTTCCAGAACGAAATCGTCTTCATTTTCCGGATCTGCTTCCTTTTTTGCCGGTCTGCTCGTAAAGCTGATCACATAGATCGGATTCTGTCCATTCATCATATGATAACTGCCCACTTTTTTCGCACGGCTTACCGCTACCTGAATGACTTCTGCCTCTTCTATCTCATTCTCTTCCGTATATTTTAACACCTGCATCATCGTCTCGAGTGAGATTGCATTGAGCACCACCCGTACAAATGGGTTCTTCTTCCGGATAGCATCCAGGATTTCATACAACTTTCCTTTACTGCCCCCGATAAATACGCAATCAGGTGCCGGCAGTTCTTCCAGTGCCTCCGGCGCCATACCTTCTATCACATGCAGATTATCCACGTGCATCCGCCTTGCATTTTCACGGATCAGTTCCTGCGCCTCCACTTTCTGTTCGATTGCATAGACGTTACCTTGCGTTGCAACCATGGCGGCCTCTACGGAAATAGAGCCTGTTCCTGCTCCGACATCATATACAACTGCATCCTTCTTAATCTTAAGTTTAGCAATCGAAATGCTTCTTACTTCTTCCTTGGTCATCGGTACATCGCCACGTACAAATGTATCATCCGGAATTGCCGGAATCACCGGGCTTTCGCCGCCGGATTCATTTTCAATATAAAGGACCGCCAGATTCTCTCCTTTGTAATGAAGCAGTGATCTTGCTGTTCCTGTCTGAATCTCTTCATTCTTATAAGAAAGTTCTGTCCCGATCCTGACTGTTACTTCGCCCATTCCATATTCCGTCATTTTTGTCAGGATCTGACGGATCTCTTCTGCATTACTTACAAGGGCGAATACCTTTTTATTCTCCTTAATGACCGCCATCAGATTTTCTTTTCTTCCATGCAGGCTTACTAGTGCCGCATCCTCCCATGTTACGCCAAGCTTTGATGCAAAATATATGATGGATGATACTCCAGGCACCACTTTTGTCTCAATCTGTGGGTCATCTTTCGTCAATTCCAGAATCTTCTTCGCACCGCTGTAAAATCCTGTATCACCGGACAACACAATCGTTACATTTTCATATTCCGGATTTTCTTTGATATAAGAAATGATCTCATCCGGGCGGTATGCTTCATATATGGTCTGTCCGACTTCTGCCACTGCCTCGATCATCCTGCCTGCTCCGATCAGAAGTTCTGCTTCCTGACAGCATCTTTTTGCTTCCAGTGTAACCTGGTCTCTGGCACCTGCACCGATTCCCACCAGTGTAACTTTCCAGTGATTATCCAGTTCCAGTTCTTTCTGAAGGAATTTGGACATTTCTTCAAAATTCATTCCCTCTTCTTCTTCCGGCCTTCCGATCACAACCATTTTCACACCGGCTTCTAGTGCAGCCTGACATTTCTGCGGGTATCCGCCTGCAAGTCCTGATTCTTTCGTTACCATATAAGCAATATCATATTCCTTTAACATGGCACGATTCATTTCCGTAGAAAACGGTCCCTGCATACAGATGAGATGACGTCCGGAGAATCCAAGTTCTTCACAATTAACTGCCACCTGGCCAATAGACAGAACGCGCGCATATACCCGGCTTTCGTAATCCGTCAGTCTTGTATAGGATTCCAGCTCCTTGCTTCCTGTTGTTACCAGAATATTTCCTTCTGTTTTTTCCAGATACTTTATCGCTTCATCCATATTTTCCACACAGATGCTTTCTTTGGTCTCTTCACTTCCCCTGACCAGTCTTAAATACGGAACCTGCATAACCTCGCAGGCACTTTTCAAGTTTTTGGTCACTTCTTTGGCATATGGATGCGTTGCATCGATCACATAATCCGGCTCAAACACCCTCATAAACTCGCCCATCTGCCCACTGTCCATCCGGTCGTGTGTCACCGTTATATTCTTCTCTTCCGGAAGCAGACTCTCCCCATAAGCGGTTGCCACACAGACGTGCAGTCTTACGCCTCTTCTTCCGAGATAAGATGCTAATTTTCTTCCTTCTGTTGTCCCTGCATATAATAGAATCTTTTTGTCTTTCATATACGATATCCCCTTGGTGTAACCATTTTTTCCCGAATTACTTTTGTCTGTTTATTTCCGATAAATACAGTAGAGAACATATCTACTGTTGTCTCTTTTAATTCTTTCAGTGTCAGTGTCTGCATTGTTTCTCCCTCGCGGGCAATGTTTTTCACTATTCCGCAGACGGTATCTTCCGCCTTATATTCCAGCATGATCTCACATGCTTTTGCAAGATAGGTACTGCGTTTCCTGCTGGACGGATTATAAAGGCAGATCACAAAATCAGCTTTTGCCGCACAGCGAAGCCTTTCTTCGATCAATTCCCACGGTGTCAGAAGATCACTTAAACTGATCAGACTGACATCATGTCCGACTGCTGCTCCAAGTACCGCAGAACCTCCCAGTGCCGCTGTCACTCCCGGGATTACTTCGATCGCGACTTCCGGATATTCCTCACCGATTTCATACATCAGTCCTGCCATTCCGTATATCCCGGCATCTCCGCTGCATACCATTGCCGTTACAGCTCCTTTTGCTGCCTCTTCGAATGCCATCCTGCACCGTGCTGCCTCCTGTCTCATGGACGTTGTCAGATATCTCTTATCCGGAAAATATTCTTTTAATAATTCGATATATACGGTATATCCGACGATCACATCACATTTTTCCAGCGTCCGGACTGCTTTCACCGTCATCTGTTCATATGCCCCCGGTCCCATTCCTATCACATATATCTTATTCAAACTTCACCCTCCAATTATCCCAGGCAAATGCTGCTGTCACACCATTTTCTGCCTGTTTTCTGATCCGCAGTGTACCACCTGTATATACAGCACTTCTTTCACATACATTATCCACTCCGGTAACCTTTTTTACAAATGTAGAAACACTGAATTCTCCTTCTACTTTTTTTAATTCTTCTGCCGGATAAAATTCCGGCTCTATGTTATATTTGTTGCAAAATGTAAGCAATCCCTCTTCGTCTTTTTTTAGATCAATGCTTGCGATCCTACCAATACTTTTCTTATTAATATGTGATTCTTTCAGTATCTTATCCACCAGCTGTTCTATCTGCTCTGCGGATGTCCCCCGTCTGCAGCCGATTCCCACCGTGATCCGTTGTGGTATCAGCCTTAATACATGACTGCTTAATTTTCGTTCATATATCCCGATATAGATATCTGGATTCTCATAGGTTTCCGGTACGATCTTCACTTCTTCCGGCACAGTACCCTCTATCGAATCTCTTCCGCTCTCAATCGCGGCCACGACTGTCTTTCCTTCCAGAATCTTTGCCGAAATTTGCTTTGCCTTCTGCATATCTTCTATATAAAGATGATTCTTTCTGGCAAATACATCTATTGCCCATTTTCCCCGGATATCTGTAGCTGTTGTGATCACAGGCAGTGCTCCTGCCATCTCTGCAATTCTTTCAGCCATCTCATTTGCTCCGCCAATGTGCCCGGACAGGATCGGGATACAATATTGTCCTTTCTCATCCAGTACCAGTACCGCCGGATCTGTTGTCTTTGATCCTATAAAAGATGCGATCAAGCGCACGGCAATCTGTACTGCTCCAATAAAGATCAGTACATCCCGCGTCCGGAACTGTTCACCTGTCCATTCTCTGGCACTGCATTTTACCGCATCCTTGTCCGATTCCAGTTCTTTGCATTTTACCGCCTGCAGCACCTGGTGTCCTTCTTTTTCCAGTTCATGTGCTAAAGATCTCTCCAGTCTTCTTCCATTTCCGGTAAAACTGATCATTGCAATCTTCATCTTATTTTACTCCCTGACGGAACTCGGTGGTGAATTCCGGATCATACAGTTTCGAACGTTCATACGCATGATGTGTCACCACATCTCCAACGATGATCAATGCTGTCTTTGTAATTCCATGTGCTTTCGCAGTCTCTGCCAGTGTACTGACAGTACAGATATAACTTTCTTCCTCCGGCCATGTTGCTTTGTATACAATTGCTGCCGGCGTATCTTCTTTATAACCGCCTTCTATCAACTGGCCTTCTAGCTTTTCCAGAAGTCCTGTACTTAAGAAAAGTACCATCGTCGCATTATGACTTGCAAACGCTGCAACCTTTTCCTTCGCCGGAACCGGTGTTCTTCCTTCCATACGTGTGATGACAACACTCTGTGACACCTCCGGAAGTGTATATTCCAGATTCAGTGCCGCTGCTGCCCCGCAGAAGGAACTGACACCCGGGCAGGAATCATACGCAATTCCCAGTTCATCCAGATGATCCATCTGTTCCCGGATTGCACCATACAGACACGGATCACCTGTATGCAGCCGAACCGTCATCTTCTGTTCCCGGTCTGCCTGTTCCATCACTTCCAGAACTTCTTCCAGTGTCATCTTCGCACTGTTATATATCTCGCATGTCTCCTTTGTACTCTTTAACAGCCCCGGATTCACCAGTGATCCCGCATAGATCACCACATCAGCCTGCTCCAGATAACGCTGTCCACGGACCGTGATCAGATCTTCGGCTCCCGGACCTGCTCCCACAAAATGTATCATTTTCCGACTCCTTCCTGTCCTGCAAAGAACCTGCCACCAGCAACTTCTTCTGCATACTCTGGTATCTATTGTATATGTCGTTCTTTTCTGAATCTTTCTATCAGTTCTTCTGCTTTTTCTGTCTTCCCAAGGATTCCGTATACATTGGAAAACGTGACCACTCCCACCTGTATCTCTCCTTTCCCCCGGTAGTTCAGATATTCCTCCATACGCATCATGATTTTTTCCATAATGCGTGTTCGTTCTTCCTCGCTGCATTTCTCCAATGCATCATCCGTCGTCACACAGTCAAGAAATTCGACTGCCTTCTCTCCGGCAATTCCCGCTCTCAATGCGGCCGTGGCGAATAAATCCATCCGACAGTCTGCCCATCTGGAATGGGTATTCATGATTCCGCCGGATACCTTGATCAGTTTCCCGATATGTCCGACCAGCAGGACACCTTTACAATCCTGTTCTACCGCCATATCTATGGCCTGACCAATATAGTTACTACATTTTACCACATCATTTTCTTCTATACTATACTGTTCTTTCAGAAAATCCAATCCGTAATTACCCGGTGCAATGATCAGATACCTGTACTTTTCCGCAAGGCATACCTTCATCTCTACTTCAATGGTATCGATCAGCGCCTGTTCACTCATCGGATTCACAATACCGGTTGTCCCAAGTATTGAAAGTCCTCCTTCTATTCCAAGTCTTGGATTAAATGTTTCTTTTGCCAGTCTTGCCCCTTCCGGAATCGAAATCTCTACATCAATTCCACCGGTATAGCCAACCTCTTCACAGGCTTCTTCTACTTCTTTTCTTATCATCTGCCTTGGCACACGGTTAATTGCGGCTTCTCCCACCGGCTGATTCAGTCCGGGCCTGGTCACTCTTCCTACCCCGATCCCGCCATCAATATGAATCTGTCCTGTTTCAGAAAGCCTTACCTGACTGTAAACCAGTACTCCATTCGTGATATCCGGATCATCTCCGCTGTTTTTTTTGACCGCACAGGATACCATATCCGGCAATTCCCTGTCTGTATATTTTCTCTGTATATCCGTGATATCCAACTGCAGCTTTTCTCCCTGCGGCAGTTCTACCGACACCTGCTCTACTTTTTCACCTGTAAAAAGCATCTGCATTGCTGCCCTCGTTGCAGCCTGTGCACAGGTTCCGGTTGTATACCCTTTTGCTAATTCTTTTTTCGGCATATGGACTCCTTTCCATCAGGGAGCGAGGTTTTGGCTTTTTTAATATCCCCTGACGCAAAAATGGAGGACTGCAGTTTTCTACATTCCTCCACCAATTTTAGCGTTTTCATACTTACATGTCAAATTATCTGTATGACGATTCTCCACTTATTCGTTACCATTTTTGTTCTTACATTCTTGTTCCCATGCTTTGATTTCACCGCATGCAATCTTCATTCCCGAATCTCCGGACGGCTGGGTCTTGAAGTCATCCGGCATCTCATGAAGTACGATTGTCCTGCCGACAACATCCATTGGATAGAATCTTCCAGTATAAATCTCCATCCATGCAGTTCCATCATTACTTAATACCGGCGGCAGATCTCCTGCATGTCTGGGATGTTCTTCTCCAGTTCCTCCGGGATTCCCATCAGTTCTCCTAAAAGAACTGTGCCATTATACACTTCATAGAGATATACATTTCCACGAATATCAGGGTATTCTTTGCTCCCTTTTATCCTGGCATGGGCCTGCGGAAGTCCCTGGATTGCTTTATAGATCATATTATCACGCTCCTTCGCATTTATGGTATGCAAAAGAGTATAAATATGTGCGGCTTTTTTCTATTTAATTCACTAGGCCAAATCCCCGAACCCTAATAAAAGCTTACAGTTCTCCATTTAATTATTATGGCATGCGAAACCGCAGGAATAAACTTACA
>OGXS01001221.1_pt1 | contig 17990 bp, 8 predicted proteins | sample 1576371 | NCBI WGS metagenome assembly OGXS01 (sample SAMEA3541475, study PRJEB24748) | human gut metagenome | biome: human gut; feature: human-associated habitat; material: faeces | place: China | collected 2012
CCCACAAGTCCACCCGTTACTACATCGACGAGATGCACCTGCTTTTGAAGGAGGAACAGACCGCTGCCTATACAGTGGAAATCTGGAAGCGATTCCGTAAATGGGGCGGAATCCCGACAGGTATCACCCAGAATGTCAAAGACCTTTTGAGCAGCCGCGAGGTAGAGAACATCTTTGAAAACTCGGACTTCGTGTATATGCTCAACCAGGCAGGCGGAGACCGTCAGATACTTGCCAAGCAGCTGGGCATTTCCACGCACCAGCTTAGCTATGTGACCCACTCCGGTGAGGGCGAGGGCCTGCTGTTCTATGGCTCCACGATCCTGCCGTTTGTGGATCACTTCCCGAAGAACACCGAACTTTACCGCATTATGACTACCAAACCCCAGGAACTGAAAAAGAAGGAGGATGAATGATGATGAATCCCAACATTTTGAATAAAAATCCGCTGATGTTTTTTGACAGGGCGGTAAATGCCCAGCGCAGCCAGCTGCTTACGGTCATGGCCGATGCGGTAAGTGAGTGCCGCACGGCGGCAGATCAGGCAGCCGAACTGAATGAGACCGGTCAGGTGGGGCTTCTCCGTCTGGCAGAGGTCTGGAGCGTCATTCGTGCTAAAGAAGGTATGGGCGGCCTGATTCTGAAAGGAACAGAGGCGAAGATCCTGTCCGATGTGGTGGCACAGTTTTATGCCTACCTGTCCGGTTGTATGTTCAACGATCCTGTGGGAATGGCCATTTATGCAGAGCTGCACTACATGATGTCCTCCCTCATGCTGGGAGAATGGTTTGAATAAGGAGCCGCGCCTGCGCTTTACTGATGAGGAACGGTCTGACCCTGCACTGGAAAAGCCGATCCGTAAAGCGGAGAAAGCTGCGGCCAGAGCAGATAAGGCGCAGGCCAATATCCCAAAGAAAAAGGTCAGGCAGACAGTCATCGACCCGGATACCGGAAAAAAGACCTCGAAGCTGACCTTTGAGGACAAGAAAAAGCCACCCTCCAAACTTTCTCAAGGGGTCAAGGAAGCTCCCGTCCATCTGGTTGCGGGCAAGCTCCACAAAGAGATCCGGGAAACAGAACAGGACAATGTGGGCGTGGAAAGCGCCCACAAGTCCGAGGAAGCGGTGGAGACCGGCGCTTATCTGGTGCGGGAGGGCTATCGCAGCCACAAGCTGAAGCCGTACCGCAAAGCAGCACAGGCAGAGCGCCAACTGGAAAAGGCAAATGTAAATGTTCTGTACCAGAAATCTTTGCAGGAAAATCCCCAGTTTGCCAGCAATCCACTTTCCCGCTGGCAGCAAAAGCAGGACATCAAAAAGCAGTATGCCGCCGCCAAACATGCCGGTCAGACTGCTGGAAATACCGCCCAGGCTGCATCCAAAACAGGAAAAGCCGCAAGGACGGTAAAAGAAAAGGCACAGCAGGCAGGGGCATTCGTCATGCGCCACAAGAAGGGTTTCCTGATGGCAGGGGTTTTGTTCCTCATTACCTGTATGCTGATGAATACCATGTCCTCCTGCTCCATGATGGCGCAGAGCATCGGTTCCGTTCTCTCCGGCACCACCTATCCGTCGGATGACCCGGAAATGCTGGCGGTGGAGGCAGATTATGCAGCCAGAGAAGCCCAGTTGCAGGAGGAAATCGACAACATTGAAAGCAGTCACCCAGGGTATGACGAGTATCGCTATGACCTTGGTATGATCGGCCATGACCCTCATGAGCTGGCGGCATTTCTCTCTGCCGTCTTGCAAGGCTACACCCGGCAGAGCGCTCAGGCAGAGCTGGCGCGTGTGTTTGCAGCACAGTATCAGCTGACGCTTACTGAGGAAGTGGAGATTCGCTACCGCACGGAGACCTCAACCGACCCGGAGACCGGCGAGACCACCTCAGAAGAAGTTCCCTATGAGTATTACATTTTGAATGTGAAACTCGCCAGCAAGCCCATTTCCGCTGTGGTGTCGGAACTTCTGACCCCGGAGCAGATGAAAATGTATCAGGTTTACCGGCAGACCATGGGCAATAAGCCGCTGTTGTTTGGCGGCGGCTCCCCTGATACCAGCGGTTCGGAAGATCTGTCCGGTGTGCAGTTCATTAACGGTACCCGCCCCGGCAATCCTCAGCTGGTGGAACTGGCCAAGCGTCAGGTGGGCAATGTGGGCGGTTATCCCTACTGGAGCTGGTACGGCTTTGACTCCCGTGTGGAATGGTGCGCCTGCTTCGTATCCTGGTGCTATAACCAGGCAGGAAAAAGTGAACCGCGCTTTGCAGGCTGTGAGTGGCAGGGCGTTCCGTGGTTCCAGTCTCATGGACAATGGGGGGCAAGAGGCTATAACAATCTGGCTCCCGGAGATGCAATTTTCTTTGACTGGGATTTGGATGGGACAGCAGACCATGTGGGTATCGTGATCGGTACGGATGGCAGCCGTGTTTATACCGTGGAGGGAAATTCCGGCGATGCCTGCAAGATCAAAAGTTATGACCTGAATTATCAAAGCATTAAGGGCTACGGCCTGATGAACTGGTAACAGAGATTTTTAAGAAGGAGTGATAGACGATGGCAAAGAACAAAATTGAGCGCATTGACCAGGAGATTACAAAGGTCCGCGAGAAGATCGCAGAGTATCAGGAAAAGCTCAAGACCCTGGAAGCACAGAAAACGGAGGCAGAGAATCTGGAAATCGTTCAGATGGTTCGTGCGTTACGCATGACTCCAGCACAGCTGAACGCTATGCTTTCCGGTGGAATGAACCACGGCAGAGATACAGCACTGTCGGAATCAAATAATCAGGAGGCTACCGCTTATGAAGAATAAAAGAATTTGCAAAACACTTTCCGCCCTTTGCCTGACAATGGTTGTGGCATTTGGCTTTACGATCCCTGCTTTCGCACAGGGGTCAGAACAGGCTCCGGCGGCACCGGCAGAGGATTCTACCAATGACAGCAATGTGATTGTGGAAGAAACAGAACCGGCACCGGCACTTACACCGGAGGGAAATGCGGCACTGGTGGATGATTTTGGAGGCAATAAGCAGCTTATTACTGTTACGACCAAAGCTGGAAATTACTTTTACATCCTGATTGACAGGGCGAATGAGGATAAAAAGACTGCTGTTCACTTTCTGAATCAGGTGGATGAAGCGGATTTGATGGCACTGATGGAAGATGGAAAAGCAAAAGAGGAGCCGGCTGCTGTGTGTAGCTGTTCAACAAAATGTGAAGCAGGGGAAGTCAATACGGCCTGCCCGGTCTGCGCAACTGATAAGAGTAAATGTACGGGCAAAGCACCGGAACCTCCGGCAGAAACACCGGAGCCGGAAAAAGAGAAGCCTGCCGGACTGAACCCGGCTGCGATAGTCCTTTTGCTGGCTCTGCTGGGCGGCGGTGGCGTATTTGCCTACTTGAAGCTTGTTAAGAACAAGCCTAAGACCAAGGGCAATGACAGTCTGGACGATTATGATTATGGCGAGGAAGATTCCGAGGAATGGGAAACCGAGGATGAGGAGTCGGACGAACCGGACGCTGATGGGGGCAGCACAGAAGATGATGATGAGGACAGTGTGAAATGACCCGTTTCACAGACAGTCCCTATGAACGCATGATGACACGCAGGCCGGAGGGCGGGAAGGAAACTTCCCGTCCTCCTTCTTTACCCCACAGCCACCCCTGCTATGGTTGCGGGAATTATGGAAGACCCTGCGTAGGTATCTGCCATCGTGAGATGGAACGCTGGCTCAAAGAAAGGAAACGAAAAAAATGAGTGTTCTGATTATATTTATCAAGCTGATTGCTGTTTTTGACCTGCTGGTGATCGCCGTGTATTTTGGCGGCGACATTCTTTCTACCATGTTAAACAAACTTCGGAGAAAGCCAAAGCAAGATGACCCCTTTGATTTCTCCTTAGATACCGTGACAGTTTCATTGTCCATAGATTCTATCCGTCAGCTTTGTTCCGACGATGCGGCAGATTTTGTGGAAGAAAAGATCCTGCCAAATGCGGAGAAAACAATGGCCGTGCTGACGGAACAAGAACAGACGGCGGCTCGTCTGCTCTTATCCGCTTTGATCGGTTTTCTTGCAGCAGAAGCTCCTATGGATGAACAGAGCTTTCCCTTGATGATGGAACTTCTGAACTGCATGGAAGGGGAAAAAGAAGATGGTTGTCAGGATGCAGTAGATAGTTTACTTGAAGATGCCGCCTGCAATACCCGCCGTCACGAAGAATATTACAGCAATTATCAACGCTACCAGCTGATGCAGGTGGATAAAACCCGTGTCATTTTGGCTTGTCGTATCATCATCAATGACCTGCTGGGGAAACTGTACCGCTATGACTACCGGTTTGGTTATAACCTGCTACTGGATGAGGAAAACAGCATAGAGAAAAAACTGCACACGCCTGTGCGGGAAGAATGGGAGGCTGAAGATGATGAGATATAAACTGGTAATCGCTGAAAAACCATCGGTTGCACAAAGTCTGGCTGCGGTAATCGGTGCAACTGCTCGTAAGGACGGGTATTTGGAGGGTAACGGCTGGCGTGTCAGCTGGTGCGTGGGCCATCTGGCCGGTCTTGCGGATGCAGACAGTTATGATCCCAAGTATGCCAAGTGGCGATATGATGACCTGCCTATTCTGCCGGAGCATTGGCAGATGGTGGTGGGAAAGGATAAGAAAAAGCAGTTTGATATTCTCAAAAAGCTGATGAACGCCCCGGATGTGACGGAGGTAGTAAATGCCTGTGATGCCGGACGCGAGGGCGAGCTGATCTTCCGCAGCGTCTATGAGCTGGCAGGCTGCCAAAAGCCGATGAAAAGGCTCTGGATTTCTTCGATGGAGGACTCCGCCATAAGGGAGGGCTTTGCAAACCTGCGCCCAGGTGTAGATTATGATGGACTTCGGGATGCTGCTCTCTGCCGTGCCAAGGCCGACTGGTTGGTAGGGATCAATGCCACAAGGCTTTTTTCCGTGCTGTACCACCGCACCCTCAACATCGGGCGCGTGATGTCCCCAACGCTGGCACTGATTGTCCAGCGAGAAGCTGAAATCGACACCTTTAAGCCGGTTCCTTTTTATGCCGTGGCGCTGGAGCTGCCCGGTCTTACCATATCCGGGGAGCGCATGGCGGATAAAGCTGCTGCCGAACAGCTGAAAGAAGCCTGTCAGGGTGCAAATGTCACAATCAAAAAGGTGGAGTGCAAGGAAAAGTCCGAAAAGCCGCCTGCCCTCTATGACCTGACTACCCTGCAAAGAGATGCCAACCGCCTGCTTGGATTTACAGCCCAGCAGACCCTGGACTATCTGCAAAGCCTGTATGAAAAGAAGCTCTGCACCTATCCCCGTACTGACAGCCGCTATCTGACCGGTGATATGGCAGACAGCCTGCCGGTGCTGGTGAATCTGGTTGCCAGTGCTATGCCGTTTCGCAAAGGGATCGCCATTACCTGTGATCCGCATACGGTCATCAACGATAAGAAAGTAACCGACCACCACGCAGTAATCCCTACCAGAAATCTCAAGGATGCAGACCTTTCTGCCCTTCCTGCGGGAGAAAAAGCGGTGCTGGAGCTGGTGGCCCTGCGTCTGCTGTGTGCCGTGGCCCAGCCCCATATCTATTCGGAAACCGTTGTGATTGCAGCGTGTGCCGGTAGGGAGTTTACCGCCAAAGGAAAAACGGTGAAGCACCACGGATGGAAAGCACTGGAGGACGCCTACCGTGCCAAAATGAAGGATGCAGAGCCGAAAAAAGAGGGCGCAGAGAAAGCCCTGCCGGAGCTGACCGAAGGACAGACCCTTTCGGTTGTTGCTGCAATCGTCAAAGAAGGCAAAAGCAGTCCGCCCCTGCACTTTACGGAGGACACTCTGTTGTCCGCGATGGAGACTGCCGGAAAAGAGGATATGCCGGAGGATGCCGAGCGAAAAGGTCTGGGGACACCGGCCACCCGTGCCGGTATTTTGGAAAAGCTGGTATCTGCCGGTTTTCTGGAACGAAAAAAGAGCAGGAAAACGGTGCAGATTCTCCCTTCCCACGATGCAGTTTCCCTGATCACCGTTCTGCCGGAACAACTGCAATCGCCGCTTCTGACTGCCGAGTGGGAGTACCGACTGGGCGAGATCGAGCGCGGGCAGCTCGCCCCGGAGGAGTTTTTGGACGGGATCAGCACCATGCTGAAAGATCTGGTGGGAACTTATCAGGTCATCAAAGGAACTGAGTACCTGTTCACTCCGCCCCGTGAGGTGGTGGGCAAATGCCCTCGCTGCGGCGGTGAAGTTGCAGAACTGCAAAAAGGCTTCTTCTGTCAGAATGATTCTTGCAAATTTGCAATCTGGAAAAATAACAAATGGTGGGCTGCCAAGAAAAAACAGCCGACCAAGGCTGTGGTGTCTGCACTGCTTAACGATGGCCGTGTCCGTGTGACGGGGCTATATTCGGAGAAAACCGGCAAGACCTACGATGCCACTGTGGTTTTGGAGGACGATGGACAGTACGCCAACTTCAAGCTGGAATTTGATCAGCGGAAAGGAGGCAGCCGATGAAGCTCTCTTTAGTGGAACGGGAAACCATTCTTCTCTATAATCAGGCAGAACCAATGGCTGAGATCTATACCCATGATCCCCGTCTGATGGAGAAGCTGGATTTGCTGGCAAAAAAGCACCCCGACCAGATCACCCGAAAGGACGCCCATAACTTTACCGTCCCCAAGCGGTGTGTATCAGTCAGGGAGCCATATAGCGCAGAACGCCGCAAAGCTGCCAGTGAGCGTGCGAAAGCTGCCGGATACCAGCCTCCTGTGAGAAAGCCCAGCGGTTAAAGGCACATGGCAGAGAATGTATTTGAAGCAGTCAAGCTGTCAGTCAGCACCAGAGAAGTGGCAGCGTTTTATGGGATCGAGGTCAAACGAAATGGTATGGCCTGCTGTCCCTTTCACGATGATAAGAACCCCAGCATGAAGGTAGACCAGCGGTTCCACTGCTTTGGCTGCGGTGCAGATGGGGATGTGATCGACTTTACCGCAAAGCTCTTTGACCTCTCCCCAAAAGAAGCGGCGGAGAAACTGGCACAGGACTTTGGCCTGATCTATGACAGTCAGGCCCCTCCCCGCAGGAGGTATGTCCGGCAGAAAACCGAGGCACAAAAGTTTCGGGAGGACCGGCAGCGGTGTTATCGCGTACTGTCCGATTACTACCATCTGCTGAAAAAATGGGAGATCGACCATTCTCCCCGGACACCGGAGGAAGAACTGCACCCCCGTTTTGTGGAAGCGATCCAGAAGGAAACCTATGTAGAGTACCTGCTGGACCTTTTTCTTTATGAAAGTGAAGAAGAACAAAAGGCATGGATTGCAGAACACACAGCAGAAATCACACACTTGGAAAGGAGATTGAAAATCATGGCTGAGAACAAACCCACCAACCGAGAGCGGCTAAGGGAAATCACAGATGGCATCGAGCAGGGCATCAAGGAACTGTTTGAGAGCGAAAAGTATATGCGCTATCTGTCCGTCATGTCCCGCTTCCACCGCTATTCGGTAAACAACACCATGCTCATCTATATGCAGAAGCCGGACGCTACATTGGTAGCCGGATACAATAAGTGGAAAGACCAGTTTGAGCGTCATGTAAAAAAGGGCGAGCATGGCATTACCATCATCGCCCCCACACCGTATAAGAAGAAAATCGAGGAGCAGAAGCTGGACCCGGATACCAAGGCTCCGATTCTGGATAAAGACGGAAAGATCGTCACAGAGGAAAAAGAAATCGAAATCCCCATGTTTCGTCCGGTCAAGGTCTTTGATGTAAGCCAGACCGACGGGAAACCTTTGCCGGAGCTTGCTTCCTCCCTTTCCGGCAATGTGCCAAATTATGAGGCATTCATGGAGGCCCTGCGCCGCAGCGCACCGGTGCCGATCACCATTGAAGCAATGGCCGCCGATACGGACGGCTATTTTTCTGCCGATCATCAGAAAATTGCCATTCGCCAGGGCATGAGCGAGGTGCAGACGGTTTCGGCCACGGTTCACGAGATTGCCCACAGCAAGCTCCACAATCAGAAAAAGATTCAGATTGCCAATGACGAGCAATATCAGGAGATCGAGCTGTTTGATAAACCCGGTCTGTTCTCCAATGGGCGGATTGTCCGTGATAATCTGCCGGAGGGCGTTTATTGTTATGACCTGCGCGGTTCTGACTACGACCCCGGAGAGCCGGTCTGTGTAGAAGAACGAGTGGTTGTAAACCATGCAGGTTCCGTTCTACTGACAGAGCCGCTGGAGCTGGCGGAAGATGGACGCCTGATGCTGACCGAGGAAGAAGGACTGAATTTTGTTGACGGCTTTTCTACCCTCGCCCAATTTTTGCAAGAACATAGGAAAGACCGCCACACGGAGGAAGTGGAGGCTGAAAGTATCTCCTATGCGGTCTGCAAGTATTTTGGCATCGAGACTGGAGAAAACAGCTTCGGCTATATTGCCAGTTGGAGTCAGGGCAAGGAACTGAAAGAGCTGAGAGCCAGTTTGGAGACCATCAATAAGACCTCCGGCACTTTGATCTCTGACATTGAGCGCCACTATAAGGAAATATGCAAAGAGCGTGGGATTGATCCCCATGCAAAGGCAGAGCCGGAAACCGCCCCGATAGAGCAGCCGACCGGCAATCTAACCTACTATGTAGCAGAGTGCATGGAGTTTCCAAACCTTGGAGAATATCACGATAACCTGTCTTTGGAGGAGGCGGTCCGCATCTATCAGGAAATTCCGGCAGAGCGAATGAACGGGGTCAAAGGGATTGGCTTTGAGCTGAAAGACGGAAGCGACTATGAAGGACCGTTTCCGATTTTGACCGGGCAGACCATTGACCTGGACACTATTCAGGCAATCGACTATTACCGTGATAATCCGCTGGTACAGAAAGCGGTAAAGGAACTGGCTGCGGCCATGCCGGAAATGGAGGTACTGGGGGCGGATGCCAACCAGCAGGAGGCTTTGTTTCTGATCAACGATACTACCTATCTTCATATCCAACCTTGTGACAGCGGATGGGACTACACTCTTTACGATGCTGCGTCCATGAAAGAGCTGGATGGTGGTCAGCTGGATATGCCGGAGCTTTCCTGCATGAAGGCAGTTCTCCAGATTTGTGATGATAACGATCTGGACAGCACTTCGCTCAGACGCGCTCCCTTGTCTATGGTTGAGACCTTGCAGGAAGCGGCCTATCAGCAGATGCAGGCAGAGACCAGTCAGATGACTGCCTCTTCCCAGCTTCCGGAGGCACAGGAGCAGGCACTGGATGAATACCCCATGCCGGATGAGCAGGTATCCACACCGGATATGCAGGAATATGGCTACTCCTATGATGGGATGCTCCCTGTTACCAGAGAACGGGCGCTGGAACTGGATGCCGCCGGTTTGACCGTCTATGTGCTGCATGAGGACAATACGGAGAGCATGGTGTTTGACCCGCAGGAAATCATGGATCATGGCGGTCTTTTCGGTGTGGACCATGAGGAATGGGAGAAAAGCCCTCAGTTCCACGAAAAGGTCATGGAGCGTCAGGAACATCAGCAGGAACGCGAACAGGCATTTCTCTCCCAGAACAGAGATTGCTTTGCCATCTATCAGGTAAGTCGTGACGATCCGCAGAATGTGCGCTTTATGAATCTGGACTGGTTAAAGTCCCATAACATTTCCATAGACCGCAGCAATTATGACCTCATTTACACAGCTCCTCTGAGGGAGTCTGGCACTGTGCCGGAGCAGCTGGAAAAACTCTATCAGCAATTCAATCTGGAAAAGCCCGTGGACTTTCACAGTCCCTCCATGAGCGTCAGCGACATCGTTGCGATCAGGCAGGACGGTAAGGTATCCTGTCATTACTGCGACAGCGTTGGTTTTACCCAGATCCCCGGATTCCTGCCAGAAAACCCGCTGAAAAATGCGGAAATGATGCTGGAGGACGATTACGGCATGATCGACGGTATCATCAACAATGGCGCAAAAGAACCCACGGTGGCAGAGCTGGAACAGCAGGCCCGAAGCGGTCAGCCCATTTCCCTGATGGAGTTGGCAGCCGCCACCCATCGGGAGGAACGGGAAAAGAAAAAGTCCGTCATGGAGCAGCTGAAAGGCCAGCCCAAGACAGAACACAAAAAGACAGCACCCAAAAAGAGTGCGGAAAGGGAGATTTGATATGGGAAACTTTACTTTTGAGGAAATGAACCTGATGTGCATTTACAATACCGGCAGCCGCACCGGATTGATCGACAGCCTGCGTGAGATGCGCGGCGAGCTTTCGCCGGAGGAAACGGAGCTGAGAGAGTTGACCGACAGCGCCCTTACGAAGCTCTGTGCGATGACCGATGAGAAGTTTGCCGAACTGGAGCTGTACCCGGATTTTGACCAGTAAACAACATAACCGCAGGGATGGGGTGGCGATCTGCCACCCCACCTTTTTACCCCAAAACTGAAAGGAGGACAGAACACTATGCCAACCAAAGCTGAACTATATGCACAGATGGCGGACAAGGTGGCAACACAGCTCACGGGGAGCTGGCAGGAATGGGCAGGGTTTCTCACCACTGCTTCCCGCCTTTACAAGTACCCGTTCCATGAGCAGCTGATGATCTATGCCCAGCGACCGGATGCCACCGCCTGTGCAGAGTACGATTTGTGGAATGAAAAGATGGGTCGGTATGTAAGGCGCGGTTCCAAGGGAATCGCTCTGGTGGATGATTCCGGGGACAGACCTCGCCTGCGTTATGTCTTTGACATTTCCGACACCGGAACCCGTGAACATTCCCGCACTCCCTGGCTGTGGCAGTTGGAGGAGCGCCATCTGGATTCCGTGCAGGCCATGCTGGAGCGCACCTATGATGTTTCCGGTGATGATCTTGCCGGACAGCTCACGGAGGTAGCTGGAAAACTGGCCGAGGAATATTGGACGGAGCATCAGCAGGACTTCTTCTATATCGTTGACGGTTCCTTTTTGGAGGAATATGATGAGTATAACATCGGAGTGCAGTTCAAGGCAGCCGCCACCGTCAGCATCACTTACGCTTTGATGTCCCGCTGTGGACTGGAGCCGGAACGCTACTTCGACCACGAAGATTTCATGGCGATCTTTGATTTCAACACCCCGTCCACCATCGGGGCGCTGGGAACAGCGGTCAGCCAGATCAACCAGCAGGTGCTGCGGCAGATCGGCGTTACCGTCCGAAATGCAGAGCGCGAAGCCAACCAAGAAAGGAGCAAGCAAGATGAACAATCCCATGACCTATATCCAGAACGGAGACTATCTGATTCCCGACCTGAAGCTGAGCCAGCAGCCGGAGAAACCCCTGGGCAAGTACGGCAGGATGAGGAAAACCTACCTGAAAGAACACCGTCCCATCCTCTACAACCAGATGTTGCTGAGCGAGAAGCTGTACCCGCACCTCATCGAGATCGACGAGACCGCCCAGAGCAGACTGGAACAGATGATGCCCCAGCTGGCGAAGGAAGCGGGAGCCACCGAGGAACTGAAAGCCAGCGATTCCATGAAGTGGGTGGGCCTGATGAACACCTGCAAAGCCCAGGCAGAGGAGATCCTGATGGCGGAGCTTATCAACAGCTGACCCTAAACCTGTTCCTCTCCGAAGCGGAGCAGATCCAATCCATAGATGAAGCAGAGAATGTAGCGCATACATCCTCTGCTTTTTCTTTTGCCCAAAATGATATTGACCATGTGCTGCGTTTGGGAGGCAATACAGATCGTCAGAGGGAGCGTGTGGTTGCAGCATTTGAAAAGCAGAAAACCACCGCTGAGATTGCCGAGATACTGAAAACGCTGTACCACGGCGGCAACGGCCTTGGCAGTGTGAGCGCATGGTATGCCGAGGATGGTATCCATCTTTCACATGGGAAGTCTGTCCGTTATGACAGGTCTGCCCAGGTCATTTCCTGGGAGAGCGCCGCAGAGCGTATCGGGGAGCTTTTGGAGAGCGGCCAGTTTGCCTCCAATGTGGAGCTTGCAGAAGTGGCAGGCTATGAACGCTCCCTCCTTGCAGAAAAGCTCTGGTATCTGTATCACGATCTTAGTGAGGGTGCCAGAGAAGCCGGATATTTGTCCTGCCTGTCAGAGATCAAAGGCAATGGTTTCCCGGAGGAGACTCGCCGCCTGACGGAGCAGCTGAGTGACCCGGCTTTCCGCCAGACACTCAAGGAAGAATATGCCGCCTTCTGGACTGCCTATCAGCAGGACCGTGACCTGTTGCGCTTTCACTACCACAGACCAAAGGAAATCTGGGAGAACCTGAAGGATCTTGACCTGCCACGCAGAACTTTTTCTTCGGACCTTTCCCAAGTGCCAACCGTCCAGCATTTCATTACCGAGGATGAGATCGACGCCGCCATGACCGGCGGCAGCAGTTTTGCCGGAGGAAAAGGCCGTATTTATGCGTTCTTCATGGAAAATCATACGGATAAGGAAAAAGTGAGATTCCTTAAAGACGAGTATGGCATTGGCGGACGCTCTCATGCCCTGTCCGGCGCAACACACAGCGGTGAAGATCACGATGGGAAAGGACTGCACTATAAAAAGCAGGACTGCCCGGATGTTCACTTGAACTGGGAAAAGGTTGCCAAGCGCATTACCTCTCTTGTTCAGAAAGGCCGCTATCTTACCGAACAGGAACAGGCACAGTATGACAAGATCCAGTCTGAACAGGAACTGGCCGAAGAAGATGCCATTCAAGCCCAGCAGCCGGAGATGGATGAAGAAACACCAAAGCCTACCCTTGGGGAGCAGTTTGAGCAGTATAAGCCTGTGGTGACTGCCGCCATTTCCGAGGATACCGCATATCGCAATGCCTGCGGTCATTCTGACCGTGAAAATGCTGTCATCGAGGGCAATGCTGCTGTGCGCCGTGCAGTCCTTGGTTCTAAGGATATGGAGCTGATCCGACTCTATTCGGATGTGCCGGAGTTCCGTCAGCGTTTACACCGGGAAGTGATCGACGAGACCTATCCAAAGCTCCATGAGCTTCTGCGCCCTCTTTCTCAGGAAGATATTGATACTGCTCTTTGTGCATGGAACGGCAATATCGAGAGTAAACACGCTGTTGTCCGCTATATGAAAGACCATGCAAGAGAAAAAGATACCGCCGCATGGCTGGCTCAGGAATACGGCGGCAGTAACAGCAACAGCCTGTTCGTTGTCCGTGCCGGCAGCCCGGAGGAAACGCAGCTGCCCTGGCCGAAGGTACAGCGCAGGCTTGCCCAGCTCATTCAGGAGGACCGGTTCTATACCGAAGAAGAACAGGACCGTTTTGACGACATCGACCCAATCGCCATCCGGGAAGCTCTGGAGGAAAGAGGGATCGTCAACGGCCAGGTGGCAGATCCGGAAAAACTGGACAAAGATCCGTTTATCCAACAGGTGATGTCGGATGTAGAGCAGATCGCAGCTGCTGAGACAGAGCAGACTTCCGAAGTTGCTATTTCCGATGAGGAATATGATGCAGTTCGCCGCCCAACTCCGCAAAGAACATCCTATGACCCCGCTGCCCCGGTCTATGCCGTGGGCGATACCGTGTATATCGAGGATGACGCCTATCAGATCACCGAGCTGCGGGAGGACACCGTACAGCTTCTGCCCACCGGGATGGTATATCCCATCTACCGGGCAGAGCGCAAAGAACAGTTCGAGCAGCTGCTTCGGGCAGACCGCCGCAATGCTTACTATACCGAGTTTCTTCCTACTGACCCGGACAAGGCAGATCAGGACTTGCGGGATGTATTGGCTCATGGACTGATGGATGAAGCGGATAAAAAGCAGATTTCCACGCTGCTGGAATCCGGCAGGAGCAACAGCGAGATCGCCTACTGGCTGAGCAGAGCCTATTCCGGTGAGATTGAGACACTGAATCTGGAGACCGGCGATATTGCCGATTACCGTACCACGGCACAGGGCATAGAACTGGAAGTCATGGATGCAGAGGAAAAGCGCCTGGCTATGCTGTATTTCCGCTGGGATGAGGTTGCGCCTTTGCTGCGCGGGATGTATGCCCGTCAGCAGGACGGTTTTGGACAGGAACAGCCCCAACCGGCTACCGAATCCCCGACCTTCCATTCCGAGACCATGGCCGTCTATCCGGGCGATAAGAACAATCTGCCTTATGATGTGGTGGTGGAACGACTGCATATCGAGGAGCCGGAGCCACCAGCCCCTGTGACTGAGCTGGAGAAAACCTTTGAGGAAGTGTTGGATGAACACCCGGTTTCCATTCAGGTCAATGGCCAGTGGCAGACCTTCCCCAATGCCAAAGCTGCCGAGGAAGCCTCCTATGAGGAATACAAGGCCAACCTGCGCCGCAATGCACAGAACTTCCGTATTACCGATGAGCATTTGGGCGAAGGCGGTCCGAAAGCCAAGTTCCAGGCAAATGTCAATGCGATTCGTTTGCTGAAAGAGCTGGAAGCTGCCGGACAGCAGGCAAGCCCCGAACAGCAGGAGGTTCTTTCTCGATACGTGGGCTGGGGCGGTCTCTCTGATGCGTTTGACCCGGAGAAACCGGCATGGGCTTTAGAGTATGCCCAGCTAAAAGAACTGCTGACCCCGGAGGAATATGCCGCCGCCAGAAGCTCTACCCTCAATGCCCATTACACCAGCCCTACGGTTATTCAGGCAATCTATGAAGCGGTGGGGCGCATGGGCTTTGAGACCGGAAATATTTTGGAGCCATCTATGGGTGTGGGCAACTTCTTCGGTATGCTGCCGGAGGAAATGAGAAACAGCCGTCTATACGGTGTGGAGCTGGACCCGGTTTCCGGGCGCATCGCAAAGCAGCTCTATCCAAAGGCGGACATCACAGTAGGCGGCTTTGAGACCACTGACAGGCGGGACTTCTTTGACCTTGCCATCGGCAATGTGCCTTTCGGTCAGTATCAGGTCAATGACAAAGCCTACAACAAGCTGAATTTCAACATTCATAATTACTTTTTCGCCAAAGCATTGAATCAGGTGCGTCCCGGCGGTGTGGTAGCTTTTGTGAGCTCCCGCTATACCATGGATGCCAAGGATTCCACCGTGCGCCGCTATCTTGCCCAGCGTGCCGAGCTGCTGGGAGCGATCCGTCTGCCTAATGACGCGTTCAAAAAGAATGCCGGTGCCGAGGTTGTATCGGACATCATCTTTCTCCAAAAGCGAGACCGTCCGCTGGACATTGCACCAGAGTGGACGCAGACCGGACAAACGGAGGATGGGTTTGCCATCAACCGGTATTTTATCGACCACCCGGAAATGGTGCTGGGCAGACAGGAGCCGGTAAGCACTGCTCATGGTATGGATTACACCGTGAACCCTATCGAGGGACTGGAGCTTTCCGACCAGCTGCATGATGCTGTGAAGTACATTCATGGCACTTATCAGGAGGCAGAGCTGCCGGAGCTGGGCGAGGGCGAAGCCATTGACACCTCCATTCCTGCCGACCCCAATGTGAAGAACTATTCCTATGCCATTGTAGACGGGCAGGTGTACTACCGGGAAAACAGCCGCATGGTGCGCCCTGACCTCAACGCCACCGCCGAAGCCCGCGTGAAAGGTCTTGTGGGACTGCGTGATTGTGTGCAGGAACTGATCGACCTTCAGATGGATGCAGCGGTTCCAGACAGCACCATTACCCAAAAACAGGCGGAACTGAACCGGCTCTATGACAGCTTTTCTGCCAAATACGGTCTCATCAATGACCGTGCAAACCGCCTGGCCTATGCAGATGATTCTTCCTATTACCTGCTCTGTGCGCTGGAAGTTATTGACGAGGACGGAAAGCTGGAGCGCAAGGCGGATATGTTCACCAAACGGACCATCAAGCCCCATCAGGCAGTGGCTACTGTGGATACGGCAAGCGAAGCACTGGCGGTGTCCATCTCGGAAAAAGCCTGCGTAGATATGGACTATATGAGCCAGCTTACCGGAAAAACAAAAGAAGAACTGGCGGGAGAACTGCAAGGCGTGATCTTCCGTGTACCGGGACAGTTGGAGAAAGACGGCACACCCCATTATGTGACTGCTGATGAATACCTTTCCGGAAATGTACGCCGCAAACTGCGTCAGGCGCAGCGGGCGGCACAGCAGGACCCTTCTTTTGCAGTCAATGTGGAAGCTCTTACCGCCGCCCAGCCCAAAGACCTGGATGCGTCGGAAATTGAGGTGCGTCTGGGCGCTACCTGGATTGACAAGGAGTACATCCAGCAGTTTATGTACGAGACCTTCAACACCCCGTTTTATCTCCAGCGCAGCATTGAGGTCAACTATTCCTCCTTTACTGCTGAATGGCAGATCAAGGGGAAATCTTCTGTATCCTACAACGATGTGGCAGCTTATACCACCTACGGAACCAGCCGCGCCAACGCCTACAAGATTCTGGAGGATTCCTTAAACCTGCGGGATGTCCGTATCTATGACACCATAGAGGACGCAGACGGAAAAGAGCGCCGCGTACTAAACGCCAAGGAGACTACCCTGGCCGCTCAAAAACAGCAGGCTATCCGGGAAGCCTTTAGGGACTGGATCTGGAGAGACCCGGAGCGCCGCCAGACTTTGGTGAGCCAGTACAACGAGGAAATGAACTCTACCCGTCCCCGTGAATATGATGGCAGCCACATCACTTTTGGAGGGATGAACCCGGCCATTACCCTGCGGGAACACCAGAAAAGCGCCATTGCCCATGTGCTGTATGGAGGAAATACCCTGTTGGCACATGAAGTAGGCGCAGGCAAAACTTTTGAAATGGTAGCTGCTTCGATGGAAGCCAAACGCCTGGGACTGTGCCAGAAATCTCTCTTTGTGGTTCCAAACCATCTGACCGAGCAGTGGGCGTCGGAGTTTCTGCGTCTCTATCCTTCCGCCAATATCTTAGTCACCACCAAAAAGGACTTTGAGACCCATAACCGAAAGAAGTTCTGCGCCCGCATTGCGACCGGTGACTACGATGCCATCATCATGGGACACAGCCAGTTTGAGCGTATCCCCATCAGCCGGGAGCGTCAGGAACGGCTTCTCTATGAGCAGATCGACGAGATCACCGAGGGCATCGCAGAGGTGCAGGCCAGCGGCGGCGAGCGTTTTACCGTCAAGCAGCTGGAGCGTACCAGAAAGTCTCTGGAAGCCAGACTGGAAAAGCTGCAAGCCGAGGGGCGAAAAGACGATGTAGTAACCTTCGAGCAGCTGGGTGTGGACCGTTTGTTTGTGGACGAGGCCCACAACTATAAAAACCTGTTTCTATACACAAAAATGCGGAATGTGGCTGGTCTTTCCACATCGGACGCGCAGAAATCCTCCGATATGTTTGCCAAGTGCCGGTACATGGATGAAATCACAGGCGGGCGCGGTGTAGTTTTTGCCACCGGCACGCCGGTTTCCAACTCCATGACCGAGCTGTACACAATGATGCGCTATCTCCAGAACGATACGCTGGAAAGTGTCAACATGACCGACTTTGACAGTTGGGCGTCTAACTTTGGCGAAACCGTTACAGCGATGGAACTGGCGCCAGAGGGAACCGGCTACCGCACGAAAACGCGCTTTGCAAAGTTCTGCAATCTGCCGGAACTGATTAACCTTTGGCGGCAGGCGGCAGATATTCAGACCGCCGATATGCTTGATCTCCAGCGCCCGGAAGTGGAATACCACAATGTAAAGGCACAGCCAACAGCAGCACAGCAAGCCATGGTGCAGGAACTCGGCAAACGCGCTGACCGCGTGCGCAGCGGTGCAGTCGCACCCTACGAGGACAATATGCTCGCTATCACCAATGACGGACGCAAGCTCGCGCTCGATCAGCGGCTTGCAGACTCGTCCCTGCCGGACAATCCGGGCAGCAAGCTCAATATGGTCGTGGAAAATGTGTTCAATACATGGGAAAGCAGCAAGCCGACCAAAGGCACACAGCTTATCTTCTGCGACCTTGCGACACCCTCTGCGGCAGGCAAGGACAGCGGTCGTTTCTGCTCCTATGACG
>OGXS01001223.1_pt1 | contig 17968 bp, 16 predicted proteins | sample 1576371 | NCBI WGS metagenome assembly OGXS01 (sample SAMEA3541475, study PRJEB24748) | human gut metagenome | biome: human gut; feature: human-associated habitat; material: faeces | place: China | collected 2012
TCTCCTTCATGATCCTTGGTAAACTCTAAGATGAAAATGTTTCTTATCAGTGATAATGTCGATACTTACACGGGAATGCGCCTTGCAGGTGTGGACGGTGTCGTCGTACATGAACGAAAGGAACTGCGGGAACAATTAGAAAAGGTTCTGCAGGACAAATCCATCGGCATTGTACTTCTGACCGAAAAATTCGGACGGGAATTTCCGGACATTCTGGATGAATTCCGTCTGGATCGAAAAATCCCTCTGCTGATCGAAATCCCGGACCGGCACGGAACGGGACGCAAAAAAGACTTTATCACCTCATATATTACCGAAGCCATCGGACTGAAATTGTAAGGCAAAAATTTTTAAAGGAGGAGATCCTCTTGACTTTAGAAGAAAAGATCAACCATCTGCGCACGACTTCCATGGAAGAAGCAAGAGCCGAGAGCAATGCCATTATTGACTCTTACCGTGATGCACTGGAAAAAGTATTTGAAGACCATAAAATTGAAGCAAAACGACAGATGCAGACTCGTATCAAAGCGGAAACTGTTAATGCCAGACAGCAGAAAAACCAGGCAATGGCGCGCGCCCAGCTGGATTTAAAACGACGCCAGGGCCGCATTCAGCAGGAACTAAAAGACAAGATCTTTGAGGAGGCATACGCCCTGGTAAATGATTATATGAAAACCGCAGAATACGATGATTTTCTGCTCCGCTGTATTCACAATGCGATCGTATTCGCAAACGGAGAAGAGATGACGATCTATCTCAATCCTTCAGATGAGGAAAAGCGTTCTTCTCTGGAAGATGCCACCGGCATCCACCTGACGATCAGTGCGGAAGACTTTACAGGCGGTATCCGTGCCGTCATCCGCAGCCGCAATATTCTGATCGATCATTCTTTTAAGACCGCACTGCGCAACGAATACGACAAATTCTTATTCTCAGGAGGTGACAGCATTGTTTAAGACTGGAAGAATTTATGGAATCAACGGGCCTGTCATCTATTTGAAAGGCAATACCGGATTTTGTATGTCTGAAATGGTATATGTAGGACGGGAAAAGCTGGTCGGCGAGGTCATTGCACTGGATAAAGACATGACCACCATTCAGGTCTACGAAGAAACAACCGGACTTCGCCCCGGCGAAGAAGTCATTGCAACGGGAAATCCGGTGTCTGTAACACTGGCGCCCGGAATTTTAAACAACATTTTTGACGGAATCGAACGCCCTCTGGAGCGGATCGCAGAATCCGGGGGAGCGTTTATCACCCGCGGTGTTTCCGTTGACTCTCTGGATAAAGAGAAAAAATGGGCCGCCCACATCACCGTTTCTGTGGGAGACTATCTCCACGGCGGAGATATTTTCGCAGAAGTACCCGAAACTCACGCGATCACGCATAAATGTATGGTACCGCCTGATCTGGAAGGAACCGTGATTCAAATCGTGGAGGACGGAGCGTACACAATTGAAGAGCCTTTGATCACACTGGAACTTTCCAGCGGAGATCAAAAACAGCTTCCAATGGCACAGCGCTGGCCAATCCGTACTGCCCGCCCGACAAGCCATCGTTTTCCGGCTTCAATCCCACTTGTCACCGGACAGCGTATCATTGATACCATGTTCCCAATCGCCAAAGGCGGAACTGCCGCCATTCCCGGCGGATTCGGAACCGGAAAGACCATGACACAGCATCAGATTGCCAAGTGGTCTGACGCTGATATCATTATCTATATCGGATGCGGAGAACGTGGAAACGAGATGACACAGGTTCTGGAGGAATTCGGAGAACTGATCGACCCAAAGACCGGAAATCCTCTGATGGACCGTACCACACTGATCGCCAATACTTCCAACATGCCGGTTGCTGCCCGTGAAGCCAGCATCTACACCGGTCTGACACTGGCAGAATACTACCGGGATATGGGATATGATGTAGCGATCATGGCGGACTCCACCTCCCGCTGGGCAGAAGCTCTGCGTGAGTTATCCGGCCGTCTGGAGGAGATGCCGGCAGAGGAAGGTTTCCCGGCTTATCTGGCATCCAGACTTTCTGCATTCTATGAGCGTGCCGGTATGATGCAGACATTAAATGGAGCTGTAGGTTCTGTTACAATCATTGGAGCAGTATCTCCGCAGGGAGGAGACTTCTCCGAGCCGGTCACACAGAATACGAAGCGATTTATCCGTTGCTTTTGGGGACTGGATAAGTCTCTGGCATATGCAAGACATTACCCGGCAATCCACTGGCTGACCAGTTACAGCGAGTACTTACCGGATTTAAGTGCATGGTATGCTGATAATGTATCTCCAAAGTTTGTGGACTATCGGAACCGTCTGATGAATATTCTGAACCAGGAGAACAGTCTCATGGAGATTGTAAAACTGATTGGTAGTGATGTACTTCCGGATGATCAGAAGCTGACATTGGAGATTGCCCGCGTGATTCGTCTTGGATTCCTGCAGCAGAACGCATTTCACAAAGACGATACGTGTGTATCTCTAAAGAAGCAGTTCGGTATGATGGATATTATTCTGTATCTCTATAAGAAATGCAGAGAACTGGTGGCAAGAGGTATGCCGATGTCTGTTTTGAAGGCAGAGGGTATCTTTGAGAAAGTTATCGCTATCAAATACGATGTGCCAAATGACGAGTTACAATTATTAGATATGTACAAAGTAGATATCGACCGTTTCTACGATACAGTGATTGAGAAAAATGCATAGAAGGAGGTCAAGATCATGGCAATAGAATATCTGGGACTAAGCAGCGTTGAAGGCCCTCTGGTTGTGCTGGAAGGAGTTCAGGACGCATTCTATGATGAAATCGTGGAATTTGTAGTCGATCATAAAATAAAGAAAATGGGACGTATTGTGGAACTGAATGAGGACAAAGCAATCATTCAGGTATTTGAAGGAACCGAGAATATGTCCCTGGACAATACACATACGAGATTGATGGGACGTCCGATGGAGGTTACTGTATCACCGGAAATGCTTGGAAGAACCTTTAACGGAATCGGACAGCCGGTCGATGATATGGGACCACTCATTTCCGAGGATAAACGTGATGTTAACGGACTTCCGCTTAATCCGGTCAGACGTGAGTATCCAAGAAACTATATCCAGACAGGAATTTCAGCCATTGATGGTCTGACAACACTGATCCGTGGACAAAAGCTTCCAATTTTCTCAGGAAACGGACTTCCACATGACCAGTTAGCAGCGCAGATTGTAAAACAGGCCTCTCTGGGCGGTGATTCTGATGAAGATTTCGCAATTGTGTTTGGAGCTATGGGAGTGAAGCATGACGTGGCAGATTTCTTCCGCAAGACATTTGATGAGAACGGAGTATCCGACCATGTGTGTATGTTCCTGAACCTGGCAAATGACCCTGTCGTAGAGCGTCTGATCACACCAAAGGTAGCACTGACTGTGGCAGAATATCTGGCGTTTGAGTGTAACATGCATATTCTTGTAATCCTGACAGACATGACTTCTTTTGCAGAGGCACTTCGTGAGGTATCCTCTTCAAGAGGAGAAATTCCGTCACGAAAAGGATATCCAGGTTATCTTTACAGTGAACTGGCAACAATTTATGAGCGTGCCGGAATTGTGGAAGGGGCAAATGGATCGGTGACACAGCTTCCGATCCTGACCATGCCGAATGACGACATCACGCACCCGATTCCTGACCTGACCGGATATATTACGGAAGGTCAGATCGTACTGGACCGCAATCTTTATGGACAGTCAGTTTATCCGCCAATTAATGTATTGCCGTCACTGTCACGTCTGATGAAAGACGGAATCGGAGAAGGCTATACGCGAGACGATCACCAGGCGCTGGCGAACCAGTTATTTGCTTCCTACGCAAAAGTAGGAGAGGCAAGAAACCTGGCCTCCGTTATCGGTGAAGATGAATTGTCACCACTGGATAAGAAATATCTGGAGTTCGGACGCGAATTCGAACAGCGTTATATTGGTCAAGCAACAACAGAGAACCGTACCATTCAAGAGACGCTGGATCTTGGCTGGGAACTGTTAGCGCTGCTTCCAAGAGAAGAACTGGATCGAATCGATACAAAACTCATTGATTTCTATTATCCGAAGAAGAATGAAGCGTAAAAATGATTTAGAAGTGCAGGAATCTGGAAAATATGCCAGAATTCTTGCATTATAATTGCTGTATTGCAAAAATGGGAAAGGAGGGAGTCTATGGATCCAAGAGAGTTTCCGACCAAGGGAAATCTGATGCTTGCCAAAAACTCGCTGGCACTTGCCAATCAGGGCTATGAACTGATGGACAAAAAACGAAATATACTTCTTAAAGAACTGATGGGACTTATCGATGAGGCAAAAGGCATCCAGGAAGAGATAGATTCCACATTTACCCAGGCATATGCGTGCCTGCAGCGCGCTAATATTGAGATGGGAATCAGCAGGGTACAGGAATTCGCATTCACTGTACCAATTGAAGATTCCATTCGTATACAGACCAGAAGTATTATGGGAACAGAGATTCCACATATCAAATATGATGAAAAGCAGAATGACCTGACCTACTCACTCGGAGATACAGGAGAATCGCTGGATATCGCCAGGGAGGCATTCCGAAAGGTAAAGAATCTGACCATCAAGTTGGCTGAAGTCGAGAACTCAGCATATCGTCTGGCAACGAACATCAAAAAGACACAGAAACGTGCCAATGCTCTGAAGAACATCACCATACCGATGTACACGAATCTGGTCTACAACATCAACAACGCGCTGGAAGAAAAAGAAAGAGAAGAATTCACAAGGTTAAAAGTAATAAAACGAAGACAATAATTTAATTGGGGACGTAGTAACATGCCAAAATACTACGTCCCAATCAGCGATTAAGGGTGTCCCTAACTGTAATCAGGGGTGCCCTTTTCTTAAGGAATTCTTAGAATTTTTTAACAAAGAATTCATAGTCTGGGAAAGGGTTTCGATGTATAATAAATACCATAAAGAAAAAATTTTCATATTGTATGATAGATTCTAAGATTTGCCAGAAAATGACGGGCAGATATCTTGAAGCTTCAGATACACAGGAGGAATATTTATGGCATTGCGTAAAAAGCATGAGGTTCTGGAAGAACCGCAGGATTATGAGATAGAGCGCCGGGAGACACCGAGATATAATCCGGATCCCGAAGCGGGACTTTCGGCGGACCAGGTGGAGCAGCACCGTGAGGATGGTTGGCGCAATGTGTCAGTCGCACCACCGGCACAGACCACGAAAGAAATTATCCGGGAAAATGTCTGTACTTACTTTAACTTAATTTTTCTTGTATTGGCAATTTTGTTATGTCTTGTCGGTTCATTTCGTGATCTGACATTTCTTCCAGTCATTATTTTTAATACATTAATTGGTATTGTGCAGGAGATTCGTGCGAAAAATGTATTGGAAAAGCTGAACATGTTAAATGCACCGCATGCCAGTGTTGTGCGTGACGGGAAAAAGTCGTTAGTGGATTCAGAAGAACTGGTACTGGATGATATTGTAATATTCAAAGCGGGAAATCAGATCTGTGCCGATGCAATTGTAGTATCCGGCGAAGTGCGAGTCAATGAATCACTGTTGACTGGTGAATCTGATGAGATTACGAAAGCTCCGGGAGCGGAGCTTATGTCCGGAAGTTTTGTGGTAGCGGGAGAGTGCCATGCCCGTCTTGATAAAGTCGGAGTGGATTCTTACATTTCCAAGCTGACATTAGAAGCGAAGGCTATGAAGAAAGGCGAGCAGTCGGAAATGATCCGCTCACTGGATAAGTTGGTAAAATTTGTCGGTATTGCGTTGATTCCGATTGGTATTACGTTGTTTGTACAAGGATTTTTCTTTAATGATCAGAGCTTCCGAAACAGTATTGTTTCCATGGTGGCAGCAGTTCTTGGTATGATTCCGGAAGGATTATATCTGCTGGCAAGTGTGGCGTTGGCTGTCAGTTCTATGAGACTGGCTCATAAGAAAGTTCTGCTTCACGATATGAAGAGTATTGAGACGCTGGCTCGCGTCAATGTGCTTTGTGTGGATAAGACAGGAACGATCACTGAGAATTCTATGAGTGTCAAAGACATGATCCCGACAAAGGAATATGATGCAGAGAAGATGCCGGAGTTAAATGGTCTTCTGTCTGATTTTGTGGGAGCCATGAGCAGCGATAACAGCACCATGGAGGCGTTGAAGGATTATTTTAAAAAGAGGACGGAACAGTCTGCTTCTAAGGTTGTTCCATTTACTTCTGTGACAAAATACAGTGGAGTCATGTTCGGGGAGAAGTCTTATGTAATCGGAGCTCCGGAGTTCGTGCTCCGCGAGGATTATGATACTTACAAACCGGATATCAGCGAGTATGCAAGAAAAGGGTATCGTGTACTTGTATTTGGCTCTTATGATGCAGCATTAGATGGCGGGAAATTGACAGGAAAGGTTCTGCCGATGGCATATGTCCTTCTGGCAAATCCAATCCGTAAAGAAGCACCGGAGACATTTGCATACTTTGCAGAGCAGGGCGTGGAAGTCAAAGTTATTTCCGGTGATAATCCGCTGACTGTATCAGAGGTCGCGAAAGAAGCCGGTATTGTAAATGCAGAGGAATATGTTGATGCGACGACACTTCAGACAGATGAGGATATTGCAAATGCGATTGCAAAATATACGGTATTTGGGCGTGTGACACCGGGGCAGAAGCGTCAGTTTGTTCAAGCACTGAAAGATCAGGGAAAGACTGTTGCCATGACCGGTGACGGAGTTAACGATGTGCTGGCACTTAAGGATGCGGATTGCAGCGTAGCTATGGCATCGGGAAGTGATGCGGCATGCCAGGCGGCGCAGGTTGTGTTGTTGGAGTCCAACTTTTCATGTATGCCGTCAGTTGTATTAGAAGGAAGGCGAGTGGTCAACAATATCCAGCGATCAGCCAGCCTGTTCCTGGTAAAGAACATTTTCTCATTCCTGTTGTCCCTGTTCTCGGTTGTATTTATGATGAGCTATCCATTACAGCCGTCACAGATTTCACTGATCAGCATGTTCACCATTGGAATTCCGGGATTCTTCCTGGCATTCCAGCCGAATAAAGATGTGATCAAAGGACATTTCCTGACAAATGTGGTGTTAAAAGCTCTGCCGGCCGGCCTGACTGACGTACTGGCGGTAGCTGCCATGGCAGTCTTTGGACAGACATTTGGATTGGGAGAGACAGACATTTCCACAGCAGGAACGATGCTCCTTGCCATTGTAGGATTTATGATTCTGTTCAAAATCTGTGAGCCATTCAACTGGCTGCGTGGCTGTGTATGGGGAGGTTCAGTTATTGGACTTTTAGGCTGTTCCATTTTCCTGCCGAAGCTGTTCGCGATTACTGGAATGTCCACAAAATGCATTATGCTGTTCGTAGTATTTTCTATTGCGACAGAGCCATTGTTCCGGTATCTGACAAAGCTTGTCAGCGGAGTAAGAAAGCTGCATATGAAGATACATAAGAAGCCGGTGGAAGAGTTTTAAGGATATAGAAAAAAAGAAATATGTCCGGATTTTCGAATACGTCCAGCGCGGTAGCTGCCAATGCTTTTGTGGCGGTATGAAGTGTATGGCGTGCCATTTTTCCATGTACATATTTCAGAAATGTCTCGTGATGTGCAAATACTTTCGGCCTTGCACCGGTATCTAACTCGCAGTATACGGTCGGGCATACATGAGATACATTTCCAATATCACTGGATCCGCTTGCTTCTTCATCACTGTCTACGAAATCTGTAACACCCAGATCATTTAAGTTCTTACGCATCAGGGCGCGAAGTCCATCATGATATACAAGGTCATCATAAGAATTCTCGAAGTTGAAGTATTCCAGTTTTGCACCAGTCATAAGTTCTGCGCCTTTTGCACAATTAATGACTTTCTGAGTCAGTTCCTCCAAGTAAGCGCGGTCTTTTGCACGAATGTAGAATTGGCATGCTGCGTAATCAGGAATAATATTACATGCAGCACCACCGGAAGTTATGATCCCTGCTACACGGGCGTCATTTCTTGTCTGCCGGCGCATTGCATTGATTCCTGCAAACATCAGGTTTACAGCGTCCAGAGCATTGACACCTTTTTCAGGATAAGCGGCTGCATGGGAGGCGGTACCCTGGAAGCGGAATTCAATAGAATCCATAGCCAGAGTCAGGGCAGCACCGAGTGTGGAAGCGGCTATCCAGTTATGTCCGCACGCGTGGGTCGCCTCGCCTTGTTCGGACCATATCCCGGAAGCGCATCATACTCCGGAAGCACAGCAACTTTCGGACCCTCACCACAGTAAAGTTCTGCACGAAAAACAGTATCAAGATCCAGATACGGACAAGTTACCGTAAATCCATGCTCTTTTAATTTCTCAACAAGATACTTACAGGACTTAAATTCCTCACGGCCAAGCTCCGCATGATTAAACACAAACTCACTGATTTCTTCAATCTCAGCAGCAAGAATGCCGAGGCATTCTTGAATCACATTTCTCTATCAAGACTTACAAAAGCCCTAAAAAGAAAACATAATTAAAGTAATAAGATTTAGACAGCCATACTCACCCTTCCGCTTGTCAAAACTTAAAAAGAATGAATCAAGTCATGAAAAAGGCATTCTGATGCGGCCGGTACTTAGGCGGTGTTCTTTAGCGCCATACATACCAGATACTGATGCCCATGAATACGATAAAGCAAAGAATACGGTAACCAAGACCGGAGAACATCTTCACGCCTTCAACACGGTCAAATGTACCGGCTGGAATAATGTTAGCCAGAATTGCAGTGATGACTGTCATCATGAAAATAATGACATACGCATGTGGCATTTTAAAGCGTTTTTTCTTTTCCATTGTAAATTAAAATCTTCCTCAATCATAAGTGCTAAAAAACAGTTTTCATTTTAGCGCTATTCGAGGAGGGGTACAATGAATTTTTTTACACAAATATGAATTTTTTTGCAATTTCTTTACACTTTTGCCTGAGTATCATTTCTATAATGTCAGATACTCATCAGAAAGTGCATATTTAGTCTTGAGGAACATTATGATAATCCCACACAGCCTGTAAATATTCTGGTTTAGAAAGCAACAATTTTGTACCTTCTGCCATACATCTGGCTGCATAAAGCATACCTTTATGCCCAATACTCATGCTGGCCTGTTCTCTGGCTGCCCAGTGGTGAAGTGCGGTGCCGTGGCACATAGTAGCAGCGCTGATGGTGATGAGGGGAACGGTATGGCTGACCTGGGAGGCATCGGTTCCAATGGAAAGTGGAACTGGCGTGTCCTCCAGCGGATAAAGTCCTGCAAAATATTTTCCATTGTTCATAAGTCCGGCCTTTTCTGAAATGTCTTTTGCAAAATCCAGTTCTGCATCTGTATATTCAGGTGTCGGTATATGAGTCATAGCTTCATAGTAAACTTCCACTAGCGGGCGGTTGACTTTCATTTCCATGCAGCTTCCAACTAATTCGATATCGACAGTTGTTCCGGTCATCATAGCTGCACCTTCTGCACATGCATCCACGCGCTTGCTTGCATCTTCCGTGCGGCTTCTTTTGGTAGAGCGGATAAAATAATTCGTCTTTGCAAAGTCAGGTACAACATTTGCCGGAATACCATTATCCATGTAAGCATAATGCATGCGGACGTCATCTGTTACATGTTCGCGGAGATAATTCACGCCAATATTCATAAGCTCGGCAGCATCTAAGGCGCTGCGACCGCTTTCCGGTGAGCGGGAGGCATGTGCGCTGACTCCGTGAAATGTATAGTTTTTAATGTCCTGCGCCTGCCAGATGTCATTGCTGACACGGTTGCGGTCGAATGGATGCCAGGTCACTGCGATGGACAGGTCATCGAACCCATTCTGTTCGTCCATAATAATTTTTCCGGACATGATCTCTTCCGCCGGGCAGCCGTAAACACGAATTACAATCGGTTCACCAGAGGATTCATAATCTGCTTTCAATGCACAGGCAGCTGCGCAGACTGCTGTTCCAAGAAGATTGTGTCCGCATGCGTGTCCGATTTCCGGAAGAGCATCATATTCAGCGAGAAAACCAATGATCGGAACTTCGTTAGAAGATGAAACGTTTTTCCCGGCTGGCTGGATTTTAGTAATATCGATGTCAGAATTGGTCCAGGCCGCAGTAAATGCAGTCTCGATTCCAGCAGTATTCCATTCCATTTGAAATCCCTGTGTTTCCAGGTAATCCGCAAGACATTTTGAAGAGAGTTTTTCTTTGTAAGCTGTTTCCGGATGTTCGAAGATATAGCATGATTTCTGAATAAGTTCATCTCTGTGGTTGTCAAGCCAGTTGGAGATAGTAGGGTATGTTGCGGTTGATGTCATAAGATGCCTCCTGTCGTATTTTTATAGTTGGGAGCTTTTATCCCAATATTTTTACAGATAACAGAACTAGTTGGTTCTGAAATCAATTTTATACATTTTTCGTAGGATGTCAATTCCGAAGGCGTTCTTGAACGTATAATTTCCGGGAGATACAAATAGTTAGTCTTGATAGAAGTGGCTATGTCGCATATAATGATATTAGGGTCAAAAAGGTTTGAAACAATAGATTTGTGAAACAAAATAGGAGGATATATGTCAGATAGAGAAGAAAAGACCGGAAAAAATGATAACGGAAAGAAAAACAAGGGTGGTAAAAGAAATAAAATAGTAGCAATAGAAATGATTATTCTTGTACTGCTGATCATGGCAGCAGTGGCAATTTTTATTCAGAGAGATAAAAGTGTAAAAGAGGCTGCGAAGATTCATAATCAGAAGGCGAAAAAGACAGAGCAGACACCCCAAGCTGCGCAGAAAGAAAATGAGATAGAAGAAGAGACGGAGGATACGGAAGAGGAGACTGATGATAGAGACGCGTCAGTTCCTGACCGTAGTAATTTTGCAGTGCAGCCGGGAGTTTCAGTCGGAACGACAGAACAGTCCGATGAGAAAATCGTGTATCTGACATTGGATGACGGACCATCAGATAATACACAGGCAGTTCTGGATATTCTGGATAAATATAATGCAAAGGCAACATTTTTTGTAACAGGTGAGATGCCGGAATACAAAGATATGATAAAGGCTGCGTATGACAAGGGACATACAATTGGAATGCATACATATTCACATGATTATGCTAAGGTTTATGCATCGGTTGATGCGTATTTTCAGGATCTGGATCAGATTGGGCAGATGGTACAGGAAGAGATCGGCTATGTACCATGTTTTATCCGTTTTCCGGGTGGATCATCAAATACTGTATCAAAGAAATATACAGCAGGAATCATGTCCACGCTTGTGCAGGAAGTACAAAACCGTGGATATCAGTATTATGACTGGAACGGAAGTTCCGGCGATGGGTCTGTGAGAACGACCGAAGAACTGGTGGCGCAGGCAACGAGCTTTGATTCTAACAACATCATTTTACTTTGTCATGATTCCCATGGAAAACAGACGACTGTGGAGGCATTGCCACAGATTATAGAACATTATCAGTCACTGGGATATACATTTAAAGCACTGGATCGTGATAGCTTCGTAGCGCATCATGGAGTGAATAACTAATTGAGACATAAATCAGTCATAAATTGTAAATAATCGTAAGTATCGTAAATATTGTAAATAAGATATTGTAAATAATCTGTGAGATAATCGGTGAGTAATCGGCGAATTGGGTGAATTGTAAATAATCGCACGAGTCAGGGGTTGGGTAATCACAACTTCTGTGCTATAATAAACGATATATGGCATCTGACACATTTCTTTGTATAATAGGAAAGTGCATTTCCTATGCATGGCGTCAGAAGAAAGTATTTTTAAGACAGTAGAAGGAGTATTTGGTATGAATTTAATTAAAATTCGCGAATTATACAAGAATCAGGAAGCATACCTGGATAAAGAAATTACCGTTGGGGGATGGGTAAGAAGTATCCGCGACTCCAAAGCATTTGGCTTTATTGTCATCAATGATGGAACATTTTTTACACCACTTCAGGTCGTCTATCATGATGATATGGAGAACTTTGAGGAGATTTCCAAACTCAATGTAGGAGCAGCTGTTGTTGTAACAGGTACACTGGTTGCAACACCACAGGCAAAACAGCCATTTGAGATTCAGGCGAAGACTGTAACAGTAGAAGGCGCTTCCGCGCCAGATTATCCGCTTCAGAAGAAGCGTCACAGCTTTGAGTACCTTCGTACGATCGCACATTTAAGACCGAGAACAAACACATTCCAGGCAGTATTCCGTGTTCGTTCCCTGACGGCATACGCACTTCACAAATTTTTCCAGGAGAGAGGATTCGTGTATGTACATACACCGATCATTACAGGAAGTGATTGTGAAGGAGCCGGAGAGATGTTCCGCGTAACAACGATGGACATGGAAAATGTACCGAAGACAGAAGATGGTGCAGTAGATTATACACAGGATTTCTTCGGAAAAGAGACAAGCCTTACCGTAAGCGGACAGTTAAATGCAGAGACATATGCACAGGCATTTGGAAATGTTTATACATTTGGACCTACATTCCGCGCAGAGAACTCCAACACAACAAGACATGCGGCAGAGTTCTGGATGTTAGAGCCTGAGATGGCATTTGCAGATCTGGAGGACGACATGGACCTTGCAGAAGACATGTTAAAATATGTCATCAATTATGTGATGGAAAACGCACCGGAAGAGATGAACTTCTTCAATTCATTTGTAGACAAAGGGCTGATCGATCGACTGACCAACGTTGCAACATCTGAATTTGCACGAATCACATACACAGATGCAATTGAGATCCTAAAGAAGCACAACGATAAATTCGAGTTCAAAGTATCATGGGGAATCGATCTTCAGACAGAGCACGAGCGCTATCTGACAGAGGAAGTATACAAACGCCCAGTATTTGTAACAGATTATCCGAAAGATATCAAAGCATTCTACATGAAACAGAACCCAGATGGAAAGACCGTGGCAGCAGTCGATTGCCTCGTACCAGGAATCGGTGAGATCATCGGAGGAAGCCAGAGAGAAGACGATTACGAGAAGCTTGCAACACGCATGGAAGAACTCGGAATGAAGACAGAAGATTACGGATTCTACATGGATCTTAGAAAATACGGATCCACAAGACATGCCGGATTCGGACTTGGATTCGAGAGATGCATCATGTATCTGACAGGAATGGGCAATATCCGTGACGTAGTACCATTCCCAAGAACAGTAAATAACTGCGAGTTATAACAGAGAAATAGCCCCTGAAATTGTAGAAAATGTTTGACACAATCAGAAAGGGACAGGTTAAAGTTCAATTGGGGACGGGGTTTTTTTGAAAAAACCCCGTCCCCAATTGAAAAAGAGGAGAATTGTATGAATATTTTAGTAGTGGATGATGAGAAAGAGATTGCTGATGTTATCGAGTTATACTTGAAGAATGATCAGTATAATGTGCTGAAATTTTATACGGGTCAGGAAGCACTTGATTGTATTGCCAGTACGAAGATTGATCTTGCGATTCTGGATATCATGCTTCCGGATGTGGACGGATTCCAGATTTTGAAGCAGGTTCGGGAGAAATATACATTTCCTGTAATCATGTTGACAGCGAAGACGGAGTATATGGATAAGATCACGGGTCTGACACTTGGTGCTGATGATTATATTCCAAAGCCTTTCAATCCATTGGAGCTGGTTGCCAGGGTGAAAGCACAGATTCGACGCTATACGCAGTACAATGAGGGTACGAAGGACGAGGGGGATGTGATTGATTTTGGCGGTCTGTTCCTGAACCGGCAGTCTCATGAGTGTACTTACAATGAAGTGCCGCTGACACTGACACCGATTGAGTTTGATATTCTGTGGCTGCTCTGTGAGAACCGAGGCAAGGTTATTAGTTCTGAGGAGTTATTCCACAAGGTTTGGAAGGAAGAATGCTATAAGAACAGCAACAATACGGTCATGGTTCATATCCGGCATCTGCGGGAAAAAATGAATGGACCTACCGGAAAATCTGATTTCATTAAGACTGTATGGGGAGTTGGATATAAGGTTGAAGAATAGTTATCGTAAATTAAAATTCAGTATTCTCTTGCAGACGGTGCTTGTTACGGCACTGACAGTTCTGGTGGGTGGATTTTTGCTGAATTATGTGATCGATGGAATTTATAATGACAGTTTCGCCAGGAATTTTGTAAAAATAATGACGAAACTGCAAGTGAGTGAACCGACTGCACGGAGCCTGTATTGGAAATTGATAGGAGATAACAAGACATTTTTCATGGTTGTAGGCTTTTTGCTTTTGTTTGCTCTTTTTTTCTATGTGGCACTTTCGAAAATGACAAAGTATCTGGACCAGGTGGGAGAGGGGATTGAAAATATTCTGTCGGAATCTACGGAACCGATTCACCTGATCACAGAATTGAAACCGATTGAGATTCGATTAAATGAGATTAAAGCTACCCTGAAACGGCAGGAGTTGGAGTCAGTGGAAGGCGAGAAACGAAAAAATGATCTGGTGTTGTTTCTGGCGCATGATTTAAAGACACCCTTGACTTCTATTGTGGCTTACTTAAGTATGCTGGACGGATATCCAAAGATGCCGGAGGAGGAGCGAAAGAAATATATTCATATTGCTCTGGAGAAATCCAATCGTCTCGGTGAATTAATTAATGAGTTTTTTGACATTACAAGGTACAATTTGCAGAATATCGAGCTGGAGTCGGTGAAGATCAACTTGACTATGATGCTGGAGCAGATTGCAGACGAACTTTATGGCGTACTTCAGGAAAAAAAGCTTACTTGTGATGTGGATGTGGAAGAGAATCTGGAAGTTTACGGCGATCCGGACAAGCTTGCCCGTGTCTTTGATAATATTTTGAGAAATGCCATTGCATATTGTTATGAGGATACCAAAATTGAGATTCAGGCCAGAATGAAAAATAATAAAATCGAGATTACATTTACAAACAGCGGAGACCGGATTCCGGGAGATATGCTGCAGACGATTTTTGAAAAATTTTACCGGGTAGATAATTCCAGGTCGACCGGAACCGGAGGAGCAGGACTTGGTCTTGCGATTGCAAAAGAGATTGTGGAATTACATGATGGACAGATCATGGCGAAAAGTGATGATCTGCACACGCGATTTATTGTGATGCTGCCGTCGGAAAATGAACTGGAAGAAAATGAAGAGGGAAGTAAAAATGAGATTCATACACATCGCAGACATACATTTGGGGGCAGACCCGTACATTGGAAGCTCCCGAAAGGAAAAGCGGGAAAAGGAGATATGGAGCAGTCTTGAACGAGTACTCGAGGTCTGTGAAAGTAAGCATGTGGAAATGCTTCTGATCGCAGGAGACTTGTTTCACAGGCAGCCGCTCAGACGGGAACTGAAAGAACTGGATTACCTTTTTTCAAAACTGACCATGACTGAGGTGGTCATCATTGCAGGAAACCATGATTATCTGAAGAGAGATTCTTATTATCGGATGTTTCAGTGGTCAAAAAATGTGCATATGATTCTGGACAGGGAGATTCAATGCGTGGAATTTCCAGCATACAGTCTGGCAGTCTATGGAATGAGCTATGATACGAAACAGATTACAGAGGAATGCTATTGTGATGCATTTGCACAGCGGCGACAGCCATATGAGATTTTGCTTGCGCACGGAGGAGATGACAGCCATATTCCGATAAAGAAAGAAAATCTGCTGGGGCTTGGTTATGATTATATTGCAATGGGGCACATTCATAAACCGCAGATTATCTGTCCGGATAAAATTGCTTACGCCGGAGCATTGGAGCCAATCGATAAAAACGATACTGGAGCTCACGGATACATTTACGGAGAGATTACGACCAAGGGATGCAGGATAAGATTCGTACCATTTGCAATGAGATCTTACATACATCAGACGATTGAAGTAAATCCGTCTATGACAGAGCATGAACTAAAAGAGACAGTTGCGAAAGTTATAGATGAAAAAGGAAAGGAAAATATTTACAAGATTATTCTGGACGGAATGCGTGACCCGGAAATTTCTTACAACGTGGACACGCTGGATCCATATGGAAATGTGATCGAAATTACAGATCAGACACGACCGGCGTATCAGTTCGATAAGTTGAAAGAAGCAAATAAGGGAAATATTCTTGGGGCATTTGTGGCAGAGCTGGAACAGTATCCTGAGAATAGTCTGGAACATCAGGTGCTTTGTGAGGGAGTGCGGGCATTGATGGAGACAAGAAGAGGCTAATATGAAAATCAAAGAGTTGAGACTTAAGAACTTTGGAAAGTTTACAAATAAAGAAATTCATTTCTCAGATGGAATGAATGTGATATATGGAGAAAATGAGTCTGGAAAGTCTACCATTTATACGTTTATCAGAGCCATGTTTTTTGGGTTGGAACGAGGGCGTGGAAGAGCTGCGGCGCAGGATGCATTTTCCAGATATGAACCGTGGAAAAATCCGAATTATTATTCCGGGGAAATGAAATTTGAGTCAGGAGATAAGGAATTTCTTCTGTCCAGAAATTTTGACCGGTATGGGAAAAATGAGACGCTTGTCTGTCTGGAAGATGCAGAAGAATTGTCTGTGAAAGATGGAGATCTTCAGATGCTCATGGGTGATTTGAGTCCACAAATTTATGATGATACGATGGCTATGGCACAGATGAGGGTAAAGCCTGGAATGACGCTCTCTGAGGAATTGAAAAATTATGCATCTAATTATTATGCGACCGGAGATGGGGAACTTGATCTGGCGGCAGCTATAGATTATTTGAAAGAGCAGAAAAAAGAAAGTTTGCATGAGATGCAAAAGCAAATGGAAAAACGCCAGGATAAAAGAGAACACATTTCTCTGGAAATGTCTTATGTGTGGCGTGATATTCATAAACTGGAAGAAGAACAGGCACATCTGGAAGAAGAGATTGCGTTTAGAAAAGTGCGGGAGCGAGAATCCAGGCTGTTGCTTAAGCAGGATGAAGAAGAACCCAAACACATGATAGATGAGATACGGCCATCTAAATGGAGAGTACATCCATTGGAAATATTGGCAGCGGTACTGGCAGTGGTTCTGTGTGTATGGCTTTTGAAACGTCCGTGGAATTATCTGGTCGCAATTATTTTAGTATTGCTTTCCAGCATCTATGTGTGGAACCGGATGAAGATCAGTAAAAAAGTTGAGAAGACAGAGCCAGAAAAAATTTTGGAGGAGATTACACCTCAAGAGGAGAAGATTCCTACAGACCGTCTGAAATGGGAACTGGAGAGAAATGCGTTGGAGCTTGGGGATAAGCGGGTACGTTATTCCAATCTAAAGGAGGACCTGGAAGAGTTAGACGGAATCAGTGATGAGGAGAGAATTCTAAATGTCCAGGCGGAGGCAAGACAGCTTGCGATTGATAAAATTCAGGAACTTTCTGGAGAGATGCAGAAGAAGCTTCGGGGAAAATTAAATGACCGGGTTTCAGAGATTATGGAATTTATTACAGAAGGGAAATATACTCGATTAAATGTAGAAGAAGGATTAAATATCAGCTTACTGAGTGAAGGGCGCAAAGTAGATATTGCAAGAGTCAGCCAGGGAACAGCAGAGCAGGTATATTTTGCACTTCGAATGGCAGCATCAGAAGTGCTGTTAGAAGAAGAATTTCCGGTGATTCTGGATGATACATTTGTAAGTTATGACGAGCAACGGCTGGAAAGTGTGATGGAATGGCTTGCAAAAAGTGGAAAACAGGTATTATTGTTCACCTGTCAGAAAAGAGAGATGAAGATACTTTCTGAAATGGGAGTTAAAAATTGTAATTATATAAAATTACAGTAGACAAAAAGCAGATGAATGAATGTAAAATTCTTGAACTACATTCACTTATCTGCTTTTTATATCAGCTGGGAGTCAATCCCCCAGCTGATATAGCCTCCGGCAGGATTGCAG
>OGXS01001225.1_pt1 | contig 17961 bp, 20 predicted proteins | sample 1576371 | NCBI WGS metagenome assembly OGXS01 (sample SAMEA3541475, study PRJEB24748) | human gut metagenome | biome: human gut; feature: human-associated habitat; material: faeces | place: China | collected 2012
GTGCGCGCACTATGATATTCTGTGCGAGATACGGAGGCAGTATTGATATTGCCTGCCCATGTGGAGAACCATCCTGCTGATCCAACGATACTCCACCGTAGCCCGCACCGTGGGAATTCCAAACCCCAATAGACCATTGCTCAGCGGTGCGGGATACAAACGTAATTGCGCTTGCTGGCAGATTGCGAGTTTCTATTTTTGCCTGCGCAGCACCGCCCACAACCCCGCACTGAAAATTAGCACCGTAAGCATGTGGGGCTCACAATGCTCGCACGATGATGTTTTGTGCAAGGTATGGCGGCATATTATTGTGTGCCGCGCCACCGCCCACGCTGAACCGAACTTCTCCAACTGATCTCGCTCCCGTATTATAAGTGCCTCCATCTTTATAACCGCTGCTATTTTCCTGCCCGGCAGAAAAAACACCGGTGCAATAATAGACGGGTGTGCCCACAGAACTCGAATGAAGTGCGATGCTGCCCGTCAGCTTTGGGAGTTGCTCTGCGGTTAATGCATGGGTTTGTGCACCGCCCACAACCCCGCACTGAAAATTAGCACCGTAAGCTAACGGGAAGCGTTCAGCCAATTTTTTGCAGTTGAAAAAGCCGTCTGCCGCGCCGGAACTGAGTGAATCACCGATTTTAGCATAAAGCACTGCGTATACGGTTTTACTGAGATCGTCATTGAAATTGACGCGAGCGAAGGCTTTACTGTTGACCCCTCCGGTGTAAGTAATAACATTGGGAGAGTACCACCACTCACCGATGCCCGGCATGCTTTCTTCCAGCGCAACAAGCCTGTTCCTCATGCTTGCCAGCATGGTCATCAGAGCCTCCAGCGTTGCCGGAGAAGACGGCAATTCAGGGAGTGACGCCGGAGCGGTAAAGGGGACAGTTACCGCCGCGCCATCGCCATTTTTCTGCAGGTAATTGGACATATCAACAGTTTCGGCAGCGTCCTCCGCCCGCTGTGCGGCAGCTTCAGCTGCTGCCTCGGACAGTGCGGCAGCGGCGGCGCTATTTGCCGCTGCGGTCTTGCTGGCGGCGGCATTGGTCTCAGAGGTCTTTGCCGCTGATGCACTGTTTGCTGCGGCGGACTTGCTGGAGGCCGCATTGGCCTCAGATGTGGCGGCAGCGGCAGCGCTGTTCGCCGCCGCAGTCTTGCTGGAAGCAGCATTGGTCTCGGAAGTCTTTGCTTCAGACGCACTGCCTGCCGCAGCGTTCTTGCTGGCGGCCGCGGCATTCTCAGACGCTTTTGCCGCTGCAGCGCTCGCTGCTGCCGCTTCGGCATCGCCCTCGATCTGCTCCACCAGTACAGCAGCCTGTTCCACATCTCCAGCCACCGCCTGCTGTGCCTGCTGCGCCTGCTGTGCACTCTGTGCGGCGGCGTCCTGTGCATCTTCTGCGCGCGATGCATCCGCAGCGCTCTGTGCGGCGGCATTTTCGGCGTTGTCCAGAAGCCCCTGCATTTGTTCCAGCGTATTCTCAAATACATTTTTCGGCGGCGCGGCAGTACCCTCGACGCTGGCGGCAAGCTGCAAGCCGTTGGACTGCAGCTTGATGATCTCTTCACCTGTGGAGGACTTGGCCACAAACTGCACATCCAACTGTCCGGCATACGCAGTGAAATCCGCCTCCACAGGCCAGGTAATAATAATCTGCCCCTCATTGTCGGGATCTACGGAAACCCTCAGCTGCTTGTTTATGAGCGTCATATAGTCCGGATGGGAAGCGCGCACATACCAGGTCATCGCGGACAGGTCGTGCCCGTCGTGATAGCGTGGGCCGGTGACGTCGTAGACCTCCGCGCGTGCTTCGCCCTGGGTGTGCAGGCCGGCCTCCGGCCCAAAGTACACATATTTGTCTTTGAACTCAATCGAAATAGCCATAAGAACCTCCAAGAAATTGTTCAGACAACGGAGCCGGTGAGTTTGGTCCATTGGCTGTCCCTTGTAGTCCGGACAAGCAAAGTTCCCTGGGTGCTGTAGGAAAACACAAGGTCCGCATAGTTTCCCGCAAGGTTGTCCACCTGTCCGGCCCGTGTTGCAAAATCTGCGTTTTTAGCCGTTTCAGCTGCGGCTGCATTCTCAGCTTGAGCCGCAGTCTCAGCGCTCTCCGCGCTCTTTGCAGTTTCGGCAGTCTCAGCGCTTTTCGCCGTATCCGCCGAACCCGCGCTGGCGGCGGTGTCTGCCTTTGTGGCCGTCGCTGCTTTTCCGGCGGATTCCGCATATCCCGCCTCGGATGCATAGGCGGCCCGTGCGGCGCTGTCCGCGTAGATGCTCTGCGCAGGCGCGCCCACCGGATACTCCACCACATAGGTGCCGCTGTCCTCAATGATCCGCACACGCTGGCCGGCAGCGAACCGCACGGCCGTGTTGCACTTGTAATGCTTCAGACTTTCCGTTTCCGCCCCGTTGAAGATGAGCGCGATGCCGTCCTCGTATACAGTACCCACCGTGGCGAAGGACTGGCCGGGCGGGTCCGGCTGCACGATGGCCTGCTGCTCCTGATACGTCTCCAGGATCATAGATACACCACCCTCTTTCCCGTATGGGTCATTTTGTACGGCTGTTCCAGCTCCAACCGCCAGCCTGTCTCTTCGTACAGCGTGCTCTCACCATCCCGCACCAGCTCCACCAGGTCAAAAACAGCGTGCCGCCCGCTGGGGCCGGTGTAAAATGTGCGGGTCTCCGTGGACTGCAGGCTTTTAAACCGCTTGTTGTCCGCATATGCCTGCAGCTCCGCCTGAGATGCAATGTTGTCCAGCTTCTCATAGGACACGACCCGCCGTCCCAGGTTCACGGTGGAGAAAACGCTGTCCGGCCTGTCGTTGACCGATACGGCCCGCATGGACGTCTCCAGATCCGGGTTATCCACTTCCGCAATAAAGACGTTTGGATGGTCGAACAGATCCACCGCCTGCGTCCACTCAGGGTATTGGATGGAATACTCTCCATCCCGGTACGTCACGGATATCGCATCCGCGGACGGCATGCGGAACGCACTGCAGTGTACTGTGCCGCCGCCGTCCATCCAGATGCTGTTGTAGTTGATCTCCGCCGCCAGGGCGTTGATGATCGTGAGACGGTCTGTGCCCGGCTCCCAGTCCTCCCGGTCCGCCTGCAGCGTGGCGGTGTTTGCCTCCACGAAAAAATCCGTGATGCCGGATTCGACCAGCAGTGCCTGGATGGCTGCCGTGTACAGCGTACCCTTTGCCAGATGCAGCCGCGTCTCTATCTTCGAGGACATGGCAAGATAGGTCAGGTCATAGGCTGTAAGGCTCACCACAGGCCGCATGCCGTCGTGTTCCGTGTATGCATCGGTAGGGATATACTTGCCGAGCGGCTGGCGCACGCCGTCGATGGTGAGCACCGGCTGGATCACGTCCGTGAGGTAGTTGACGGCACGGTTTTGTGCAAACTTCCCGCTGAGCGCCCATTTTACGGCGGCGTCCGCCGTCACCGAAATGGCTGCACCGCCGCCTTTGAATGCGGTAAGCCGTGAATACTCCACGTTATCCCGCAGCACCAGGTATTCCACCGATACATTACTCATAGCTGATCTCCTGCCTGTGATCTGTCTCGACAACAGTGAACTGTACATCCCACGCGCGGCCATGGGCCGCCTGAATGTTTCCCAGCACCCCGATCACAACATCGCCCCAGCAGTCTTTGTAAACTACGGCAGAACCCAGTAGGCCGCGCAGGGTATCCATCTGTGCGGCGTCCCGGAGCGTGAAAGCGAAGTCGTGGCTGGCGTCTTGCATGCCACAAGTATATGGCTCGGGTTTTGTGCGGCCGTAGTAGTGTACGTAGTCCACCTGTGCGCTGTAGCTTCCGTCATGTGCGGGCCTCTCACCGGCCCGCAGCCGCAGCTTCAGCCAGGGCGCGCCATCCTCAACGGCCCCCAATACGGCGTTTTCAATCGCCAGGAAGGCGTGGACGGGCGCGCTGTCGCCGTAGAATCCCTCCGGCGTGACGCCGCGCACAGTATACACATGCTTTCCGGTACACAGACGGTCTGTGATCCCGCTGCCCGCTGAGCGCGCAATGGGGACACCGTCACGCAGTATGAAGTATTCGGCGTATGCGGCGTCCGTTTCCCAGGATATTTCAATGGCGCTTAAACGGGCATTGAAAGCGGCTTCAATAGTTGGTCCGGGAACGTTCAGAACGGTAATGGAGCCAACGGCCGGAGCGGATTCCACGCCGAACACTGTCTTTATCGCCAGCTGCACAGGATATGTCCCATCCTGCAGGAAATACGGCATGCGGAACTCCTTGGCCGTGCTGTGCATCCAGCCTGTATCATAGTCCCCGATCTGGATGCGCACGCCCTGCTGGTCCGCAGACTGCCAGCGGATGGTGGGGCGCGGTTTTGTGTCCGTGTATACAATGACCGGCACGGCCGGAGCCCGGCGGATGATGATGGTCGCTGCGGCGCTGTAGGAACCCCACACACCATCGCCGTTTTTGGTGCGTACACGCCACATGAGTGTACCCTGTGCAAACTGTCCGGCGGGTGTTGCGAAGCTGGAGGCGTCGGTCTCTGCGGTGCTGAGTGTGGTGTACTGTCCGCCCATGTTGGAGCTGGTCTGCAGCTCGTAGGCGGTCTGCGCTGTGCCGGTGGATATCTCATGCCGCCACACGAAGGTGACGCCCTGAGTATCTTCCACAATAGTGCCCACAGGGGAGACACACACAGGCGTGCTCAGCGCGTCCTGGGTGTTGACGTGTATCCACTCGCTGGTGCCTGCAGCGCCGGTGTTGGCCGTCACCTCAACCTGCCACTCAATATCGTCTGCAGTGAATGTATTTGCCGGGAAGTCGTGCCAGGTCTGCGCACCGCTGATGGAGACACTCTTGACGTCCTGCTGTCCCTGAGTGCGCCAGCGCAGCACGGCCGAAGTCTGGACGATCTCGCCGGGCGCATCCTCGGCTCCCTCCGCTGTGACAGACCAGCCGAAGCGGTTGACCTGGTGCTTCAGCACGCGGCCGCCGTCCGCCGGATACAGGTCTGCGGGCGTGACCGGCAGTTCCTTGTTGTTGAAGGTGGTCCAGCTGCTTGCAGTGGTCCCGCCGCTGGTGTCCGTTACCTCGACCTGCCAGTCGATGTCCCCGGCAGGGAGCACGCCCGCGGGGATCGTGTAGCCTTGTGTGGCGTTGTTGACAATATATTCTGTGTACGCCGGAGCACCGTTTTTCCGCCAGCGCAGCTTTGCCGATACTTGCCGGATGGAGCCAGACAGGTCGTCCGGCTTCGTGTAGTTCATGCCCCATGAAAAATTGACGGCAAAACCCTTGTAGGTCGTGGCCCGGCTGGAGGGCGTCAGATCCGTCAGCCGGACAGCCGTGCTTTGGAACTGCACCGTGGCATACCCGCCGCTCGCCTGTGCGCCGGAACTGGACGTGACCACGACCTCCCATTCCATGCCGGGGTCGGCAGCATTGGGAACGAGCCCCGTGTCGAAGTCGATGTATGTGTTGGGGCCGGGCACACGGACGGAAGTCCATGTGCCGGAGCCTTTTGCCCGATACTTGAAGTCCGAATACGCTATGGTGAGCGTTCCGTTGATGGGTTTCTCCGCCGTGACATTCCAGGAAAAACGGTGGTAAAACCCTTTTTTGATCGTCGTGTTGGCTGGGGAATAGCCGGATGGCGTTATCTTGCCCGCATGGGTCTGGATCGTCGCATAGGGCACATGATCCGAGCCGTCCACCCAAAATTGGGCAGCGCCTGTCTGGTTCTCGGTCGTAATGCCGATCTGGCACGAGAGATTGCCAGCGCCCCTTACCCCGCCGGAGGTAATCTTCCATTCGGGGCCGTTCCAACTCGGGCCTGCAATTTGCCCAAGGATCAGGCTGAGGGGGTACGGCGCATGGCAGTACACCGCAAGTACGGATGCGGAATCAAGGACCTCGCCGGAAGGCACCGGAGACTTATCAAAAAACAGCCAGCCCCAGTCCGCCTTGTCTGCACCCAGGTTGTCGATGCGCAGCTCACCCACACCGCCGGACAGATTCTTCAGATTTTGCGAACCGTTGCAGTATACGGTATACTGTCCCACTGTATCAACGCCTTCTTTCTACCGCCGTGCCAGTCCCATGCGGACGGTCATTTTCTCGTTTTCAAGCATGCGCTTAATGGCCACATACGTTTCAATGTCATCCACCTTGAAGATGTTCTGGCTGTTGTCCACGAAAGTGGCACCGCCGCCCTGCGCGGATATTAAGGCGCGGGATTGTTCGGCGGTATAGACCGCCTCGCCGCCTGTAAAGCGCATCAGCTCCGGCCCGTTTTCGCCAACCCAGCGCCAGCCGGGTGTGGCGGAACGAGTGCCGCGGGCGTAGCCCGCGCCGCCGACCTGCGCCTGCAGTTCGCCCATACTGGGCACCTGTATCGTACCGGTGTTGATCATGGGCACGCCGCGGATCGCACTGATCAGCATGGCGATGCCGGATGTCACCAAAAACACCGCAGCGCCCACCATCAGCAGGTCCGCCGCCAGCATAACGAACTGGGAACCGGCCGCGGCTGCTGTTGGCCCCGCAGCGGCAAGCGCTTTCGTGGCTGAAGCGGTGCCCGTGGCCACGATACGCATGCCCAGGGCCGTGCCCGTCGCCTTTACGGCGATCAGCGCAAGCCCGCCGCTGACGAGCACCACTGCCGGATTCAGCTCCGACAGGAACCCAATGACGTCCGCGCCTACGCCGATGATTTCGCCTGCCGCGTCCACGATGGCCAAGATCTGGTCTTCGTGGTCCAGCAGCACCTGAGCGAACGTCGTCTTAATTTTCGTCTCGATTGGCTCGATGCTTTTCGCCAGCTCCACATACCGCAACTGCAGATTGTAGTTTGCCTTCTCGGCCTCGATCATATCGGAGTTCCCGGTCTTGTAGCTCTCCCACAGTTCGTCCAGCCCTTCCTTGCGCAGCGTCTGCAAAGCAAGGTTCTGGCGGCTGGCCTCGGAGCGTGTCCGGCCCAGACGTTCGTTGAATTTCTCCACATCCACGCCCAGGCGGCCCAGCAGCTCGGAAAACTGGCCCGTGGCCTCGCCGGTGGCGATGGTCTCCTGCAGGGAATCGGCCAGGGATTCAATTTTCATGGTTTCCGGGAACTTGACGACCGCGCCCGCCAGCAAGTCAACGGCCTCATACGCCTTGTCTGCATCGTCGAACCCGGTGGCGAGAATGTTGGACAGCGCCTCCACCACTTCATTGGTGTCGCCCGTGACGGCATAGAGCTCGCCGGCCTTGTTGTGCAGCTGTTCCATGCCCATGCCGGCGTCCCTGGCATTTTGCTCCAGGAAAGAAAGGTCGCGCCGCAGCTCCTTAGTCTGCTCCATCAGTTCGCCGCACTTGCTGATCACCGCGCTCAGCGCATTGCCGGCCAGCGTGCCAAGGGCTACATTGAATGTCTTTGCGCCCTTGCCGCCGTCCTCCATGCCCTTGCCCGCGCCTTTGGCGTTTTTCTCAAGGTCTTCAGCGGAACCGGATGCAGCATCCATAACGTCCTGTGCGTCCGCCAAAGCCGCACCGAAATCATCGGATTTTTTTGTGTTTTTCTCGATCGAGGCCTGAAGGCTCAGCATGCGTTTTTCCAGCTTCAGAGCCTGGCTGCTGGTCTCGCCGTATTTATCGGCCAGGCGCTCGTGTTCCCGCTCACAGTTGGAAAGCTCATTCTGCTGGTTCACGATCGTGGCGTTGAGGATATCCAGTTCTTTCTGCGCCGCCTCGATGCCATTTGTGGTCGGTTCGATCTTCCACTTTTCAGCATTTTTCCGCGCTTTTTCCAGTACGTCATCTGTTTTGGCCACGGCTTTCGCGGAATCCGCGGCCATGCCCTGCACCATGTTTTTGACCTGATCCAGCGTCTGCTTCACACGGCTGATGTCAAACTTCAGGCCGAGGACGACGCCATCATCCGAAGCTGCTGTCGGCACACATATCCCTCCTTGCCATGGCCGCGTCGTATTCGGCCTCATAATCTACCGGGTCCAGCGCCACAGCGCGTTTGATGTCCGCATACCGCTCCCGCTCTTTGGGGTCGGATATCCTGCGCATATCCACGCTGCGGTAATAGATCGCATTCTTGATCTGGCTCTCGGGCGGCAAGCTGCGGAAAATGGACATGAACTGCCACCAGTGCATACGCGCTGTGAAAAGGTCGATGCCCGCGTATACGCGGAAATCCCCCCAGATGCGCAGCGCGTCTTTTTTCCAGTCCAGGAGCCGTTCCGGCGGGGCCGGTTCATCCCCGCGGGGCGGATCGCCGCAAAAATAGAAGTCGAGCACTCCCTGGAAGTGCCCGGCTTCGTTCTGCGGTATTTCACGGAATGTATTGAGCAGGATAACGTCGAACTGTTCTTCCGGCGTCAGGTCAGACGCCAGCACCGTTCCCACATACTTCATCCACCAGGCCCAGTCCGTCGGCACCTTTCGGCCCAGGATCTGGTCCGGCAGCTCCAGAATTGCCGGATACATTCGCAACCGCCTCCTTCAGCTCCGGGATCAGGAACTGCTCCACGACCTCCCGGCGTCCTCCCATGACCTCGCCGTAAATGTACGCGCACAGGCTGATGTGTTCGTTGATGTTCTCCGGGCGGCCGCCGAAGATCTCCCGGTATTCTTCAACGCCCAGCGTGCCTTCGATGAAGGTCCGGCACATGGACACGGCGTGCGAAAATTTTTTCAGCGCCTCCTGTGCCATGGTGTCCGCGCTCCGTCCGTCCTGTCCGCCCGGCTTCAGCTTGGCATCCATCGCGCAGAATGCCTGCGCAGCCTGAAGCACGCGGGGAAAATCCCGCGTGACGCCCTCCAGCATCCGTTTGTCCGAGATATCGCACGGGTATGCACGGCCGCAAATGGTGATCTCGTGCTTTTTGGCAAACTCAAACCCCGCGCTCATTTCGACGCCGCCTTTGCCTCTGCGGCCTGCGGCGAAAACGTGGGCGTGCCGTCCTCACCGATGGTGACAGTTCCCTTTTGGGGAGTGCCCAGGATCTTGAGGCCGAAGCTGATGTTTTCGCGGTTTTGGGCGTCGCCGGACCCATCGTCCGTGATGGACAGCACGCCCTCTCCCTGACGGCCGTTGGGCTTGCCGCTGCCCAAATTGTCGTAGCACTCAATGAACTTGACTTTCCGGTTGTCGAGGTCGTACAGGCGGTCCATGATGGCGTCCTGCGCAGCGTCGCCAAACCTGCGGAAACCGGTGAAGGTACGGGACACGCTCACGCCCGTGACCTCGCTTTCGGCCACGCCCCGGCCCGCCATGTCGTAGTATTCCTGGCTTTGTTCGTTGATGCTGTTGCCGCGGGATGTGATGCCGACGGAAACCTCCGCCCATTGGGGCGAATCGTTTGCGCTGAGGTCGATCCACCAGCGGCGGTTCCATGTCATGGGGGTAATATATGTTCCAGGCATGCTTCGTCACTCCTTTTCATAGATCAGGGTGCCCTGAATTTTGTAGACACCATATTGGAAATTTTCGTCCCAGTCTGTAAAGGCTCCGTTTGAGGCGGAAATTGAGACAAAAGAAAGGCCGTCCCCGGAAAGAGGGACGCCCTTGCGGTTTTGCTGCTGGACCCAGTCCTGTAACTCCTCCGTAAAGTTGCAGTTATCCAGCCGCATGACGTCATCAGCCGTCATGCGGGTAGCGGCAATGATAAAGTTGTATTGCCAGGTGGCCGCTCCGCGCATATCCTGTTCGATGATGGCAGAACCGGCCGGGAAGATCCCGTACCCCTCGGCGTCCGTCTCCAGCTGGTCGGTGCGCGCCTCCAGATCTTTCAGCGCGGGGCACTGTGCGAACAGGGCGCGGATATCGTTTAAAATAGCCATTATGGGCCTCCTAAAATGTTCCGGCGTTCATCCTCAATGATCCGGTCTTTTTCGGCAGCCATGAGGCGCTCAAGCCAGAAAGGACCGGCAAGGCGGTTAAACGTAGTGGTGTACCGGATGTCTTTGTTCGTAACGTGTTTCGGCTTGCGCCCGGCCATGACTTTCCCGAAATACAGATACTTGACCTGTGGGCCGCGGATGACGATGCGGCCGTTGGCCGGTTCCTGGCCTTGGGCTATGGCGTTCTCAATGCTGCTGTATGTGCGCTTGGGCACATACTTGGTGATGCGTCGTGCAACGTTTTTCACAAGATGCTGCTGGGCGCGTCCGCCTTCTTCAAGTCCCAGGTCCTTTACGAGGCCGTCCAGTTCCGGCAGCTTGACGTCAAGCTCCAGCATGCTCATTCCGTCGTCACCTCACAATGAGGCAGGCCGCCGAATGCACAGTGCACAAGGTTTTTGATGGTCAGGGGCTTGTCCGCAAGCAGCGCTTTTTTACTCTCCGTGTCCGTTACCTCGCCCAGACGCTCGCCACGGACGATGAAATCATGCTCCCGTTTTTCGCCCTTGTACTGCTCCGGAAGATCTTCCGAGATGATGACGGATGTGCCGTCGGCGTCCTCCTGCCAGAATACAGCAGGGCAGAAGATGCGCCTGAACCGGTACGGCCCGGTCTGCAGGTACAGCGTGCAGCTCGCATTCGGCGTCAGCATCCGCTCACCCCCCGGTACAGCAGCCCGCTGCGGATGGGGATATATTGGGCGGCGATACGCAGGCAGCGGCGCTCGAAGCTGCCGGATCGTTCGTCATCCTGCTGGATGCTGCGGCTCCATTTTCCCACGCTTTCGCTGGTCACTTTTCCGCCCGCCAGCACGGCCGTGTCCTGGGCGTGCTGGGCGTCTGCCAGCGCGCAGTGCGCCATGCGCACGCATTTCGCCAGCGTTTCGTCCTGTTCCCAGGCTCCGTCCTGCAGGCGGTCCAGCGTCAGGCTGTGCAGCATGTACTCCGCACGGGCCAGGCACCCCTCCACGTCCGCCTCCGAAAGTTTTCCGTGGTATGTGGAATAGTAGAACTCCTTGTCCGCTACCATGCGTATCCCTCCCGTGTATTACTCTGCAGCCGTCTCCGGCTGCTCACCGGGTACAGCCCCAGTCGGCTCGGCAGAGGGCTCTACCGCCGTCTGCACAGCCAGCAGCAGGTCCTGTTTCTTGGCCGCGCCCGTTACGTCGATGCCGTGCGCCGCCGCATAACTGCGCAGCTCCGTCACCGTCATGTCCTCCAGCGCCTTTTCCGGTGCCGGAGCAGGGGCGGGGTTTTGTGCTCCCGCTTCCGGTGCGGCCGTCCCGGCCTCCGGCAGGGAGGCCCCGGCCTCAACAGCCGGGGCGGCCTGTGTATCCTCATGAAAGGTCAAACCAACTGTCCTCATCGTTCTCAGCCTCCTGCTTCCGCCGCGTTATGCATGTAGATGCCCGCCAGCTTGTTGGCGTACACGTCCGCGATGCCCACGGTGCGGTAGCCGAACATGTGGCGATCGCCGTCCAGGTCGTCCTCCGGCCCTTTGATTTTGGGCACTATATGTTTCTGGAACTGGATCAGTGCCGAGGGGTGGATCACCATGAAGTTGATATTCTTCGCGCCGTCGGCCTTTTTGAAGCCGCCCGCCTCTTCGCCGCCGGTCTTGCCGTCCAGCAGGTCGATGGCCGTGTAGAACCGGGTCTGCGGCACCAGCGTCTTTGTAGCAAAGCGCGTCAGGATCTCACGGCTCTTCGTGGTGTCCAGGTCTGCGATCATGCCGTCCAGCGTCGGCGTGATGAACAGGTGGCGGTTTTCCGTGGGCACCTCATCTTCGTCCATCTTCGTGATGGCCACACGCAGCGCCGCCAGCACCGATGCGCCGTCCGGCAGATCGGCTGCGGTGGCTTTTGAAATACCGCTCTTGCCCGCGTAGGATGCGAAGCGGAAAGCGTCCAGTTCCGGCACCACCTTTGTGCGGATGAACTCGCCGGACAGACGGCTGAAGGCCAGCTTCGCGGTCTCCTCATTGTCCAGCGCGTCCACATAGAACTTGCGGCCGCGGTCGTAGTTGCATTTTACGGTCTCATTTGTCATGGTGACGTCGCCCTTGACGTACCCGTCGTTGCGGCTGTAGTCGCCCAGCCCCTGCATGCTCAGCATCGGCACGATCAGCTCGTTGGCGTTCGCGCCCTGCCGCGCCAGCTCCGCCGCGCCGTCCAGCTTGCTGGTCAGCGACGCCAGCTTGTAGATTTCGTCCAGGATGGGGACGAAGGTTTTTGCCAGTGCAATGTTGTTTGCCATATTGGTTTACCTTGCCTTTCTGTGTAGTGTGTGTGATACGGTCAGTCCACGGGCAGATCCGCAGCCTTGCGCATGGCGATTTCGTCGGCAGTATACTTTGCCGTGCCCGGCACAGCAGAGGTCCCGGTGCCGGATGCGGGCGCGGGTTCGGTCCCGGCTCCTTCCGGCGCGAACAGGTATGCGTCGCTTTTCTGTACGGCTGCGATGGCTGCCGCGATGTCCGCGTCCTGATTTTTACTGGACCGCAGAGCGTCAAGGTCCAGAGCGCCGCGCGCCAGTTTCGGGTTGTGCGCTTTTGCGTCTGCCAGCGCCTTGTCGATCTTCGCATCGAATGCAGCGGCCGCCAGTTTTTCGTCCCGGTCCTTTTCCGCCGCCTCCGCGCGCTGCTTGTAGTCCGCGATCTGCGCCTTTACCTGCTCCGCGTCCAGCCCTTCAAACTTACCGATGGCTTCGTTTGCAGCGTTCAGCTGTTCCTGCAGGCCGTCGGCACGCGCCGAAGCTGCGTCCAGGTCCGCCTTTGGAGCGTACAGCTCGTTGATCTTCGCCTCCAGCTTTTCTTCCAGCTCCCCGGTGTAGGCGTCGCCAAGAAGCTCTTTGGCAAATTCCAATGCCATGTCGTCAGTCTCCTTCCTTTTAGATACAATATATATATTGGGGCATAACAAAAGGACCCCCGTGAAGGGGTCCTTCAGCTATCATTTAAAGGCGCTTAAACGGACGTTTAAACGCAGGTCAGGGTGCGTGCCGGTTTTGCCGGCGCACCAGCTCATCCACCAGAGCATCCAGCTCCGCGCGCTTTTCTTCCTCGCTCCTGTGGTCGGTGTATCGTTCAATGAGCTCATCCAGATTTTCACCGGGGAATTGTGCGCGCAGCTCTTCCATGTAGGCGAGGCCGCCTTCCTTGTGTATCTCCATGCGGAACGGCGGATACTTCTTTCCGTATTTATCCTCATACGCCCGAAGCAGCTGGTCATAGCCCAATTCTTCCATGCGCTCAGCAATGCCTGGTACAAAAGGCAAAGACATCAGAAATTCCTCCTAAAACAGTTTCTGGTATTCATCCCACAGCTCCGGGAACAACGTTTTAACAAAGTACAGGTCCGAATCGCCTTGCGTTTCCATAGTAAACAATTCAGCAAAAATCTCCGTGAATGTAAACGACGGGTTCCTTTCCCAGTATTCGACCGAATGGCCAAATGCTGTATATAGTTTTCCCGCGCTCAATGCGCTGAACACATCCTTCAACGGTTTACTGCGTATATTTTGCGCCACCCGTTGATAGCCCTCCATGTTTTTCAAAATTTTTTCGCCCGCAAGCTGTACGGCACGCTTAAAGCCTTCATTTCTGTATGACCTCATATGCATTACGTCCGCGCGGTGTGCGTTTTCATGGGTGTTGGCAAAATCGAAATCCATTTCCGCAAAGCCGGGGGCATTCGGGTTGTACAAAATTTTATCTTTTTTTGCCGAATATGCAAACGGGGCAGCCAGTGTGGGATCTTCTTCGTATCCAGTCGGACTTTTTTCCGTAAAATGTCTTAACCATACCATATTCTTTTCCGGCGCATCCGTCAAGGTGTCAAGATACGCGGAATAGCTTTTCCTGGCTTCTTCCACATCCAGCTTGCCGCCGCTGCCTGTGAGCGTACCCGCAGGACGCGGCATTTCCAGCGTGCCGTCCGGTTTCAGCGCCCGGCCCAGCCCCGCCGCCCGTAGCCGCTCCGGAGCCGTGCGCAGCCCGGCCGCGGCCGAAAACCGCTTGTATTCCGCATTCAGCTGCCGCAGGAGGATGCGGCTGCTGCGCAGTTCTCCGCTGCCCAGCTTGCCCTCCTCCTGCGCCGCGGCAATACGGTCCTTGCACTGCCGGATGCTGTTCTCCAGCGCTTTCTGCTGCTGCGTCGCTTCGTACTGGGTGTAGTGCCTGCCCTCGTAGGTGACGCCCTTCGCGTTTTCCCGCGCCATCTCCGCCAGCTGCTCATTCGTCCACTGGGGGCTGTCCACGCCCAGCTTGATCGGCCAGGCGATGTGCTTGCAGCTCAGCGTGCCGATGCGCCGCTGCAGCCGGCTGTTCAGCCGCCTGTATTCCTTATCGCTGTACTGCCGCCCCTGGATGGGTTCATGGTCCGGCGCGCACGCGCTGTGCGCGCTGATCTCCCAGCCGTCGCACCCGCCGTCGTCGTGGTGCATCTCGTTGATGGCCGTGGTCATTTCGCCCATCTTCGCCATAATGGCGCGCTGGGCCATGAACTCCACGGAAAAAGTGCGCCCATCCGAGCGCTCGATGGTGCGGATGCCCCGCTGCCACAGCCGCAGCGTCGCCCGCCGCACTGCTTCCTCCGGTGTCTTTGCGCCGCTGGAGACCTCCCGGAACACATAGTCCATCGTGCGCCGGTATACATCTTTAATAGGATACACCCGGCCGTCCACATCTGCCGCGGCCAGCTGGCCCAGCACGTTGGCCACTTCCTTGCGCGTCACCTTTACATAGGCTTCGGCAATGTTCCGCAGGCTTTCGTTTTCCTCCAGCGGGGCGGTCTTCTCGGCGGCCCAGCGCATCAGCTGCTCCACCGCGTCGTCGGTGAGGTCCGTCTGTCTGCGCAGCGTGTCCGCGATCACATCATCCGCGCCCGCAAGGCTTTTTGCCAGCAGCAGTTTGTATTCGGCGCTGGACGTCATCTGCCCGGCCTCAGCGATGCACCGGCACAGGTCGCGCAGCAGCTCCTCTGTGACGGGGCCGTAAACAGCGAGGATCAATTCCCGCAGCCCGTCGATCTCATCCGGCGTCAGTGCCATGGCGTCACCTCAGACCGGCCTGGGCGGTCAGCTGGACCATCTCCGGCATGTACTTTTCACGGATGGCCGCAAGGTCTTCCGGCGTCTCACTGGGCAGGTCGTATTTTTTCGCCAGCGCCAGCTCAGGCTTCAGCAGGCCGGCCTCCACCATCGAAAGCGTGTCGGCCCAGTCCTTGTCCGCGTCGTACAAAACGCCGTTGCCCCAGCTCACGCTCAGCAGCTGCTCCAGGTCCACAGCCTGGGCGTCGCACAGCCCCAGCGCCTGCCCCCACAGGTCCGTGATGCGCAGCGTCTCCATCAGTGCGTCGTACCACATCCGCTGCAGGTCCATGATCGACAGGCTGTAGTCGCCCTCGCTGCTGCTGATCTCCTTTGCCGTGCGCTCCACAGCCTCCACGTCCGACAATATACCGCGTTTCAGGCCGATGATATTCTCACACGCCTTTAAATAGCTCTGCTTCCGCCGCTCAAAGCTCTCATCCCGCAGCGCAGGGGAGAAGATGGTCAATCCTTTGTCGTTGGTGTCGCCGTCCAGCCCGACGAACACGTCGTCCTTCAGCCGCATCACGCCGCCCTCCGGGTCCGGCGTTACCAGCTTGTCCGCATTGGCCACGATCCGGCTGCGCCCCAGCTCGAACTCACGCCCCAGCTGGTACTCATTTTTGTAGATGTTGTGGATCAGCTGCACCGCGCCCTCGTACACGCTCACGCCGTCCGGGCTCCCGTCCACGTTATTTGCCATCGGCAGACGGATGTAGGTCATGCCCAGACCGCCGAAGGGCACGCTGTAGGTGTGCTCCGGGGCCAGCGCCGCATACTGCGGCAGGCTGTCCAGCCGCACCTCATGCCCCAGTGTGCTGCTGTTTTCCGACACATACAGCTTGTACCGGATGGTCAGATACCCGCTGCCATCCACAGTCCGGCGTTCCAGCAGCGTGTAGTAGTCGGAGCCCGCCCGGCTCCGCTCGCTCATCAGCACGTCCGTGATGCCGCGGGGCCCGCGGGCCAGTACGTTGTAGCAGTCGCGCCTTACCACATGGTAGGCCAGCCGCCCCGTGCCGTCCGGTGCAGGCTTCAAAAAGCCTTCGCCGCCCACCATGACCCACTGCAGCACGTCCTGCTTTTCGGCGTCAATGAGGCTGCGCTGTCCGTCCAGCCACGCCGTTTTTCCGGTTCCGTTTTCCGTAAAGCTGGAATCGTACTCCGCAAAACAAGCCTTTGTCAGTTTGTTGGTGATGGTGTAGGGGATGCGCTGCGCCGGGTCTTCTTCCTTGCCCTTCACCGCTTCACGCATGAAGAACAGCTCGAACCACTCCCGCACCGCCGCCTGCATAGCCGCTGTGCTGGTGTCCTTCAGCCCCGCCGCCTGCGCCCCTGTGATGGCGGCGTCGTCAAACAGCGCCCTTACGACTGCGTTCATCCGCCGTCACTCCTTTCGATCCGAATTTCCGGCTGCTTTGCCCGCAGCCCGCGCTCCACGCCGTTGATGTATGCCCGCAGCTGCCGGTTTTCCGCCTCCAGCTCCCGTACACGCCTCTGTGCCGCCTCCAGCGCGTCGCCGTATTCCAGCACCGCCCAGCTGGGCAGGTACTTCTTCAGCAGCCAGTCCTTCAGCTTCATTTGTCACGCGCCCTTTCTCTGCCAGATGCGGCTGCAGGCATACCGCGCCGCGTCGATGCCGTGGTCCCGTGCGTCCATCAAAGTACCCAGCACCGTGCCGTCCGGCGCCACCTCGTACTCCCATTCCAGGAACTCCTGCAGCACGCACGGGCATTTTATCGGATCAATTACGATAGCGTTCAGGCCCTGCAGCCACCGCACGCCCAGCTCACGGCTGCCCGGCCCTTTCCGGGCGGGCCAGCACCGCAGGCCGTAGCTGCGGTAATCCGCGCAGGATTTTTCGTCCGCGAGGTCCGCAAGGATCAGCTCGCCCGGCGCGACCCTTCCTTTAACGATCTCCGCCGTGACCGCGTTCTGCATTTTGTTGCCGCGCGCTTCGTCGAAAATATACAGCGTACGGGTAGCGGCATGGTAATACGTGCGGATGAACACCCACGGGTCGGGGTAGTACCCCCAGTCCACGCCGCTGATGATGTTGTCGAAGCCCGCGATCTCCTTCGCCGTGATCTTCCGGCTCAAGATGTTGTCGAACACCTGTGTGCCGCTGCCCACCATCTCGCCCAGGTACATGTGCCGGTATTTGAGCGGCTTTGTCTTCCGCAGCCAGTCCGCACCGTCCAGGAACTCCTTGCCCAGCCAGTCCCGCGGCGCATCCAGATACGACGAATGATGCACCAGCTTGCCCGGCTGCTGCTCCCGCGCGTACCGGTTGGCCCAGTTCCGCGCGTTGGCGGGCGGGTTGAAGCTGATGAGTGTTAAGGTCGGGTTGCTCCCCGAGCCGCGGAACGCGGACTGCTTCACGCTCAGCACCGCGTTTTCGCCCCGGCGAAGCTGGTCCGCTTCCTCGAACCACAGGCAGCCAATGTATCCGAACTTCGGTTTGATACCCTTAATTTTCATCTCATCGTCCAGGCCGCGGAAATAGATGGTCTGGCCCGTGGGCTTGTAAATGAGGCGAAGAGGGCTCTTTTTCTCCAGAAAATGCTCCGACAGCCCCAGCTTTGCGACGGCCCACAGCATCTGCGAGTACACGCTGTCCTCCAGCGTGTTTCCCATCTGCCGCATCACCAGCGCGTGGCTTTGCGGCCACTTCAGCAGCCACAGCACGATCTCAACGCTGCAGAACGAACTTTTCAGGCTGCCGCGCCCGCCTTCCTCCACCAGTGTGTGCGCCCGCTGTTCCCGGACGGCCCGGTGCGAATCATAGAACCCCGGCCCGATCACGTTCTTTAAATCGACCGTCACCGCCGGGCGGCTATATGCTGTCAACGATGTTCACCTCCGCCGCGCCGCTGCCGCTCTCTTTCTGCAGCTCCGTCCACAGCCGGATCGCGTCCATATCGCCGGCCTGGCATTTTTTCAGCAGTGCCGCGTGGATCACCGCCGCTTCGTCCG
>OGXS01001241.1_pt1 | contig 17755 bp, 15 predicted proteins | sample 1576371 | NCBI WGS metagenome assembly OGXS01 (sample SAMEA3541475, study PRJEB24748) | human gut metagenome | biome: human gut; feature: human-associated habitat; material: faeces | place: China | collected 2012
AAAGTAAAGAAGGACGTCCGTATCTTGGATTTTTAAAAGAGTATGCGTTTAAGAAAAAGTTACTTCCTTCCTACATTTTAACAATAGCAATGATTGTGCTAACAGCGGGGGTTTCTTTGGTACGCCCGGAGCTACAGGGAAAAGTGATAGATGATTTGGGAAATCCGCAGGGTACCAGTTTATCTGCGTTTATGCTCTTACTGGCGGTGTTTCTGGGAATGTTGCTGCTGAACTACCTTATGAATTATGTACAGCGTTATGTCGTAGCTATTATATCGGAAGAGATAGCAGCAGATATGCGACAAAAGGTAGAAGATAAATTATCAACAGTAAGCGTGAATTTTTTTGAGAAGATAAAGCTAAGTGATATTTTACTGAAAGTGGACAAAGATGTTTCAGCAGTGAAACAATGTGGAATCACAAGTATTATCACACTGGTTTCCAATATTGTTATCCTGGTAGTGGTTCCTCCATATATGTTTTCTATCCATAAGGGAATTGCCGTATCCAATATTATCTTACTTGTCAGCGTTCCTTTTATCAGCAGAATCCTTGGGAAATTGATACAGGAAACCAGTGGTCAAGTTCTGGAAGGATATAACAGTATCACCAATGTTCTGACAAACACCTATGATAATTGGTTTATTACAAGACTCTTTCAATGTGGGCAATATGTACATGATCTGTATTTTGAGAAAAATCAGAAATATAAAAAAGAGACGAACAGTCAGAATTTGTTGTACATATTGAATACATCTACGATACTTGTGATTCAGTTTATAGGAACAGTCATAATTTGGGTAGTCGGTGCACAAGAAGTATTTAAAGGGAATATGACCATAGGTACCATTATGGCCTTGATGAATTACCAGACAATTATTATGAATCCTATTATTGGAATCGCACAGTTTGCTAACGAGTATCATACAGCCGTAGTTTCCTTAAAGGATATCAATGGTTTGCTTCAGTATCCGGATCTGAAACAAGGAGATGGAGAGAAAGTAACAACAGTTAACAACATTTCCTTAGAAGAGATGAGCTTTTCTTATACAGAGTCGAATAAGAAGGTATTTGACCGGCTCAATTTGAAGTTCGAAAAAGGCACTCTTTACGGAGTTCATGGAAAAAGTGGACAAGGCAAAAGCACTCTGTTCAAAATTATAACAGGTGTGTATCAACCGACAGAAGGAAAAGTGATCGTGAACGACACAGATTTGCAGGAATTAGATATTAACAGCTATTGGAAAAATACAGGATATGTTATGCAGCGTACACAGTTCTTCAATGATACGGTAAGACGGAACATGGGATTACTACATATTGTTTCGGAGGAAGAAATGGATACAGTGGCAAAGTGCTTGGATTTGTATGATGAAATCCATACTTTAGAAATGGTATGGGATACTGAGATAGAGATAGATCCATGCAATTTTTCAGAGGGACAAATGCGACGTTTGGATATTATGAGGAATATTTTGAAAAATTCACAAATTCTGATTTTTGATGAAGCCACTGCAAATCTTGACCATAATAATGCTACTCGTATTGAGCACCTTTTATTAAGTGATCCTAATATCACTTATATCACGGTTACCCACCATCTTATAAAGGGAAATGAACCATATTTTGATAAGATTATTCGTTTGGGAGAGGGGACTGAGTAAATGTTTCATATGATAAATGCTTAGGATTTATTTCAATTTTACTAACGGCAGTCAAAGTGCTATAATGTAAGGGATTGTGAATTTAGCAAGCTTTGCTATTTTCAAAAAAGAAAAAACAAATCAGAGATACAAATCTCTTAGAAGAGGTGAATCCCATGGGACGTAAATGGGCTAATATCGTTGCTAAGAAAACTGCTAAAGATGGTGCAAACTCTAAGGTTTACGCTAAGTTTGGTGTCGAAATTTATGTGGCTGCTAAACAAGGTGAACCAGATCCAGAATCAAACTCAGCTTTGAAATTTGTTTTGGAGCGTGCTAAACAAGCGCAAGTGCCAAAACACGTTATTGATAAGGCCATTGATAAGGCTAAAGGTAACACTGATGAAACTTTCGTTGAAGGACGTTATGAAGGTTTTGGACCAAATGGTTCTATGATTATCGTAGATACTTTGACTTCAAACGTTAACCGTACAGCTGCTAACGTACGTACTGCCTTTGGTAAAAACGGTGGTAACATGGGTGCTTCAGGTTCTGTTTCATACATGTTTGATAAAAAAGGTGTTATCGTTTTTGCAGGTGAAGATGCAGACGCAATCTTTGAACAATTGCTTGAAGCAGATGTAGAAGTTGAAGATGTAGAAGCAGAAGATGGTACTATCACTGTTTATACTGAGCCAACAGATCTTCACAAAGCTTTGGAAGCTCTCCGTGCTAACGGACAAGAAGAGTTCCAAGTGACTGAACTTGAAATGATTCCACAAACTGAGGTTACTCTTGAAGGTGAAGACCTTGAAGTTTTCGAAGGACTTATTGATGCGCTTGAAGCAGACGATGATGTTCAAAAGGTATATCACAACGTAGCAGATATGTAATCTCATTCAGCACTTTCCGTCATAAGGAAAGTGTTTTTATGTGGTCTGTCTAAGGATTTGTCTTGCTTGTCCTGACTTAATCTGATATAGTAGTAGCCAAGTGAATTATTGGAGGAATACGAAATATGAATATGATGCTAGTTTTGGCCATTTATGTGGTCGCAATTGTTGCTTATGTGGCTTTCAGCCGTCGTCGCCAAGCAAAGGCCCAGGAAGATCGTTTTGCAGGTCTTGCTAAGGGTGCTGAAGTTGAAACAATTGGTGGTTTGATTGCTATTGTCGATGAGATTGACAAAGAAAATAACCGTATTGTTTTGGATGCATAAGGTGTCTTCTTGACCTTTGACTTGAGTCGTTCAATCATGAAAGTAATCACACCAGCACCAACTACAGAAACAGCAGAAACAACTAAAAAGACAATTATCGAAGAAGATTCAGCAATTGAGTCTGCTGATGAAAACTAAGATGTGTATTTAAGACTAGGTTAAATCCTGGTCTTTTTGCGTTTTCTAATCTTATCGGTATTAAAAGCTGTTCAGAACCCCTGAAAATGTGGTAAAATAAAGGGTAAACTATATTTAGAGGATATTCCATGTTTAAATTTAGAAAAAAATCTCATCAAGAGGTTCTAGATAATATTCCCAACCATATCGGTATTATTATGGATGGAAATGGCCGTTGGGCTAAAAAGCGTCTACAACCACGTGTGATGGGGCATAAGGCTGGGATGGATGCCTTGCAAAAGGTAACTATCGAAGCGTCACAACTTGGAGTTAAGGTATTGACAGTATATGCCTTCTCAACTGAAAACTGGTCACGCCCACAAGATGAAGTGAAATTCATCATGAATTTACCAGTTGAATTTTTTAACAAGTATGTACCAGAATTAGACAAAAACAATGTTCGTATTTTGACAATCGGAGATAACAGTCGTCTGCCTAAGGAAACCTTAGATGCTCTTGAAAAGGCAGTTGAGCAGACAAAACATAATTCCGGTTTGGTTCTCAACTTTGCACTGAACTATGGTGGTCGTGCGGAGATTGTATCTGCAGTTCAAGCGATTGCTAAAGAGGTTGAAGCAGGCAAACTCAGTCCTGAAGCTATTGATGAAGATCTCATTGCTAAGCATTTGATGACAGATAAATTGCCTTACCTCTACCGTGATCCAGATTTGATTATCCGTACGAGTGGCGAGCTTCGTCTTAGTAATTTCTTGCCTTGGCAATCTGCCTATAGTGAGTTTTACTTCACAGATGTTTTCTGGCCAGACTTTGACCAACAAGGGCTACGTCAAGCCATCTCTGACTACAATAAACGTCACCGTCGCTTCGGTGGTGTCTAGAAAGGACCTCTCATGCAAGAACGTTTAATTGGTGGGGGTGTGGCAGCAGCCATTTTCCTCCCATTGCTCTTTATCGGTGGTCTTCCTTTCCAACTTTTGGTTGGAGCCATGGCCATGGTTGCAGTGTCTGAGATGCTTCGCATGAAGCACTTGGAGATTTTCTCTATCGAGGGTATTTTATCAATGGTGGCAGCTTTTATCTTGGCTGTGCCGATTGATCAGTATTTTATCAGTCTTCCAACAAATGCTAGTGTGACAGGTTTCGCTGTTATTTCATTTTTGATTCTAGCGGGGACTGTCCTTAATAGCGACCATTATTCTTTTGATGATGCAGCTTATCCAATCGCATCTGCCTTTTATGTTGGTTTTGGTTTCCAAAATCTCATTGCGGCACGTTTGGATAGTTGGGAAAAAGTTCTCTTTGCCCTTTTTATTATTTGGGCAACAGATATTGGAGCTTACCTTTTTGGTCGTCAATTTGGTCAGAATAAGCTATTGCCAAAAGTATCACCAAATAAGACTATTGAGGGTAGTGTCGGTGGTATCTTATCCGCAATCATTGTGGCTCTTATCTTTGGTTTGATTAACCACGGCGTTTATGCCCCTCATAACTTCTTCTGGTTGCTTATCTGTACGATTCTCTTTAGTATCTTTGGTCAATTTGGTGATTTGGTTGAATCAGCTATTAAACGTCACTTTGGCGTTAAAGACTCAGGCAATCTCATTCCTGGACACGGTGGTGTTTTGGACCGTTGCGATAGCTGGATCTTCGTTTTCCCAATCATGCACTTCCTAGGACTTTTTTAAGAGTGGAGGTGTCTAGATGAAAGCTATTATTACCTTTTTACTGATTTTCTGTGTGATTGTCGTCTTCCATGAGTTTGGTCATTTCTTTTTCGCCAAACGCTCAGGAATTTTGGTTCGTGAATTTGCCATTGGTATGGGACCGAAAATTTTTGCACATACAGGTAAGGATGGTACCGTTTATACTATCCGTATCCTCCCTTTGGGTGGTTATGTCCGTATGGCTGGTTGGGGTGAAGATACAACTGAGATTAAAACAGGTAGCCCTGCCAGTCTAACGATTGGATCAGATGGTAAGGTAAGACGTATCAACCTTTCGGATCGCCAGGTTGACCAGACGGCTTTGCCTATGAACGTCACTGCCTATGATTTGGAAGATAAGTTAACCATTACAGGTCTAGTCCTAGATGAGACCAAGACCTATGAGGTTGATCATGATGCCACTATCGTTGAGGAGGATGGTACAGAACTTCGTATCGCTCCTAAGGATGTCCAATATCAAAATGCAAGCATTTGGGGACGTTTAATTACCAACTTTGCTGGTCCTATGAATAACTTCATTCTTGGGGTGCTTGTCTTTATTATCTTAGCCTTTGTTCAAGGTGGTGTTCAAGATATATCGACCAACCGTATCCAGGTAGCCGATGGAGGTGCTGCTCAGGTGGCAGGCTTGAAAAATGGTGATGCTATCGAGGCTATCAATAAGGACAAGGTTACTGATTGGGACGGCTTGAAGGAAGCATTGACAGAGAATACCCAGAAATTCTCCAAAGGTGACAGCCTTTCTGTGACAGTTAAGAGAAGTAACGGTCAGGAAGAAACAATCTCTGTTAAACCTCAGGAGAACCAAGGTAGCTATTTTTTGGGTGTTTCTCCTGCTTTAAAAACAAGTCTTAAAGATAAGATTTTTGGTGGTTTCCAAATGGCTTGGGAAGGGGCCTTCAAAATTCTCGTAGCACTTAAGGGACTTATCACCAACTTTAGTTTGAATAAACTTGGTGGACCGGTTGCTATGTTCCAGATGTCTGCCCAGGCTTCAGAAAATGGCTTGATTTCCATTCTTAACCTTATGGGGATGCTCTCAATTAACTTGGGAATTTTCAATCTTATCCCAATTCCAGCCCTTGACGGTGGAAAAATTGTTATGAATATTATTGAAGCCATTCGTCGTAAACCACTTAATCAAGAAATTGAAAGCTATATTACACTTGCAGGTGTTGCTATCATGGTTGTTCTTATGATTGCAGTTACTTGGAATGATATTATGCGTGCTTTCTTTTAATTAGAAACAAAGAAACGAAAGGAAGTCTAAGGGACTTGACCCAAGGGCCAGCCTCCTTAGTATGTAAATGATGAAACAAAGTAAAATGTTGATTCCAACACTTCGTGAAATGCCAAGTGATGCTCAAGTTATCAGTCATGCCCTTATGGTACGTGCGGGTTACGTGCGTCAGGTTTCTGCTGGTATCTATGCTTATATGCCATTGGCAAATCGTGCTATCGAGAAATTCAAAACCATCATGCGTGAGGAGTTTGAAAAAATCGGTGCAGTTGAAATGTTGGCGCCAGCGCTTTTGACAGCAGATTTGTGGCGTGAGTCAGGCCGTTATGAAACTTACGGTGAAGACCTTTATAAACTTAAAAACCGTGATAAATCTGACTTTATCCTCGGTCCAACTCACGAAGAAACGTTTACAGCCTTGGTTCGTGATGCAGTTAAATCATACAAACAATTACCACTTAATCTCTACCAAATCCAATCAAAATACCGTGATGAAAAACGTCCTCGTAACGGTCTTCTTCGTACACGTGAATTTATCATGAAGGATGCTTATAGTTTCCACCAAAACTATGAAGATTTGGATGTAACCTATGAAGACTACCGTAAAGCTTATGAGGCTATCTTTACACGTGCTGGCCTTGAATTTAAGGGTATCATCGGTGATGGTGGTGCCATGGGTGGTAAGGATTCTCAAGAATTTATGGCGGTTACTCCTGAGCGTACAGATCTCAACCGTTGGGTAGTTCTTGACAAGTCAATTGCTTCATTGGATGAGATTCCAGAAGATGTCATGGAAGAAATCAAGAAAGAATTGACATCATGGTTGGTATCTGGTGAAGACACAATTGCTTACTCTACAGAGTCAAGCTATGCAGCTAACCTTGAGATGGCAACAAATGCCTACACACCAGCGACTAAGGTTGTGACTCAAGAAGAAGTGACTCGTGTTGAAACACCAGATTGCAAGTCAATTGATGAAGTTGCTGCTTTCTTGAATGTTCCAGAAGAACAAACCGTCAAGACTTTGCTTTTCATTGCTGATGATGAACCAGTGGTGGCCCTTCTTGTCGGTAATGATCAGGTTAACGATGTGAAGTTGAAAAACTACCTTGCTGCTGATTTCCTTGAACCAGCTACAGAAGATGAAGCACGTCAAGTCTTTGGCGCTAACTTCGGTTCTCTTGGTCCAGTTAACCTTCCTGAAAATGTTCGTATCGTTGCGGACCGTAAGGTTCAAGACGTGGCTAATGCGGTTGTTGGAGCCAATGAAGATGGTTACCACTTGACAGGGGTTAACCCAGAGCGTGACTTCAAGGCAGAATACGTGGATATTCGTGAAGTTAAAGAGGGTGAAATTTCACCAGATGGTCAAGGTGTCCTTCAGTTTGCGCGTGGTATCGAGATTGGTCATATCTTTAAACTTGGTACACGTTACTCTGAAAGTATGGGTGCTAATGTTCTTGATGAAAATGGCCGTGCTGTTCCAATTATCATGGGATGTTACGGCATCGGTGTAAGCCGTATCTTGTCAGCTGTGATCGAACAACATGCACGTCTCTTTGTTAACAAGACCCCAAAAGGTCAATACCGCTATGCATGGGGAATTAACTTCCCTAAAGAATTGGCTCCATATGATGTTCACTTGATTACAGTTAACACTAAGGATGAGGAAGCCAATGCTTTGACAGAACGTTTGGAAGCTGCTCTTATGGCTGAAGGCTATGATGTCTTGACAGATGATCGTAATGAGCGTGTTGGTTCTAAATTCTCAGACAGTGACCTTATCGGACTTCCAATCCGTGTGACAGTTGGTAAAAAAGCCAGCGAAGGTGTTGTCGAAGTTAAAATCAAGGCAACAGGTGATACTATTGAAGTTAATGCCGATAACTTGATTGAGACACTTGCTATCTTAACAACAGAACAAAATGCTTAATATAAAAAATCTTTTCTTGCAGGAGCAAGAAGAGATTTTTCTTTTGTAGTGACAATGATAAATTGAGAGAAAAGAGAGTAAATTCCAATTTGACAGAATTGTCTAAATAGTGTAAACTTAAGACTATCATAACTACGGAGGCATCACATGCTTAACAAAGCGACCCATTTGGGAAATCTTAAAGCTTTTTATTACTTTAGTTTCTTTAGATAGGACGTTTGTGTTTCAGGATACAAGCGTCAGTCAGTTTGTATCTATGAAGCTAAAGCATTTTATGATGAATCCAGCTGATTAGATATCTTTTCTAACTGACTGGATAAAAGTGGATGATTGATCTCATCTATATCAGCCTGTGCTAGTCAAGATGCATAAAACCAGTTGGGCCTGTCCTAACTGGTTTTTTTCATACCGTGGTCTATTTTTAATTTTCATTTGACCCTATCGTCTCGGAAAAAAGATGAAAGAAAATTGGAAATAGATAGAATAAAAATAGAGGTATACAAGATGAAGAAATTCTTGGTCAGTATGATGGCTGTTATTACAGCTGTCCTCTTGGTAGCATGTTCCAATGCTTCTAATAAAGATTTGGTTCACGTCGGTGTGCTCCAATATGTGGAACATCCTTCCTTGTCAGCGACACGTAAAGGGTTCATTGAAGAACTCAAAGAGGAAGGTTACGTCGACGGTAAGAACATCAAAATCGATTATCAGAATGCACAAGGAGATCAGTCTAACTTGCAGACGATTTCTCAGTCGCTTATTGAAGATAATGATGTCATGTTAGCTATCGCAACCCCAGCAGCCCAGTCTTTGAGTAGTTTGACAAAGGACAAGCCAATTCTCTTTACAGCTGTTACAGATCCAGTTTCAGCTAAATTGGTTAAGTCTATGGACAATGTTGGAGGAAATGTGACAGGGACAAGCGACATGTCACCAATCAACAAACAAGTCGAGTTGTTGAAAAAGGTCCTTCCAAACACTAAAAAAGTTGGGATTATGTACACGACCAGCGAGCGTAACTCAGAAGTTCAGGTTGAAGAAGCCAAGAAATACTTCAAGGAAGCTGGTATTGAAACGGTTATCAAAGGAATTTCATCAACCAATGATATCCAAGACACAGCCAAGAGCTTGATGAGTCAAACCGAAGTGATTTTCATCCCAACTGATAATACCATTGTTAGTGCTATTAATACCTTGGTAGATCTTTCTAAAGAGACTAAGGTTCCAGTTGTTGGTAGTGACGCTGGTAGTGTAGAAAAAGGTGTCCTATTCACTTATGGAACCAACTATGAAGCGCTTGGACGTCAAACAGGTAAGTTGGCAGGCCGTGTTCTCCGAGGTGAGAAGGTCAAGGATGTCGATGCAGAGTATCCTAAAACACTTAATGTTGTGGTAAACCATGACATGGCTAAAGAACTTGGTATTGATGTTTCTAGCATTAGTGACGAGGAATCTAAAGCATCAACACAAGATGACAAACCAATTGCTAAAAAAGATAAGGGTGTCATTAAGCTTAAGGTCAATAAGTCTTCTAAAAAAGGATTTTCAAATGTGGTGCTAACAGCCATTTCTCAGGGACTCCTGTGGGCTATTATGGCTATTGGGGTCTTCATTACCTTCCGTATTTTGGACCTTGCTGATTTGACAGCTGAGGGGGCCTTCCCACTTGGTGCTGCTACGACAACTATCATGATTATCCGTGGGATTAACCCAATCTTTGCGACTCTAGGTGGTTTTGTAGCTGGTATGCTTGCCGGAGCGGTGTCTGGCTTTATGCATACGAAAATGAAGATACCAGCACTCTTAACGGGGATTATTACCTTAACAGGGCTCTATTCAGTTAACCTTTTGGTTCTTGGTAGTGCCAATGTTTCTCTTTCAGGACACAACACACTGGTGACTATGGTGATGGATCTTGGTCTATCTAAGCTGAATGGTGTGATTCTATTAGGACTGATTTTTGTTAGTCTGGTAGTACTTATGTTGGTTGTTCTCCTTAATACACAGGTTGGACTTGCTCTTCGTGCAACAGGTGATAACCTTGCCATGGGTGAAGCTAATGGTATCAAGGTTGACCGTATGAAGATTCTTGGCTACATGATTTCCAATGGTTTGATTGCCCTATCAGGTGCCCTCCTAGCTCAAAACAATGGCTATGCGGATATGAATATGGGTACTGGTACAATCGTAAATGGCTTGGCTGCAATCATCTTGGCTGCGGTTATCGTCAAGTATCTACCACTTGGCAAACGCCTCTGGTCAATTGTCGTAGGTGCTGTTCTCTACCGTTTGGTCTTGGTTATTATCCTTGCCATGAACGTTGATGCTCAAATGTTGAAATTGGCTTCAGCCATCTTGCTTGCTATCATCCTTTATGTGCCAGAAGTACGCCAAAAATTGAAAATCAGACCTAACAAATCCTTGACTCCAGGAGGTGACAAGTAATGGCTTTACTTAGTTTACAACAGATTCACAAAACCTTTGAAAAAGGCACAGTCAATGAAAATCACGTCCTTCGTGGTTTGGATCTCGACATTGAGCAGGGAGATTTTATCTCTGTCATTGGGGGAAATGGTGCTGGTAAATCAACCTTGATGAATTCAATTGCTGGTGTTCTTAGCATTGATGAGGGGGATATCTTGTTAGAGGGGCAATCTATTAAGAAAGCATCTGTAGATGAGCGCTCTAAAGACATTAGTCGTGTTTTCCAAGATCCTCGAATGGGGACAGCGACAAACCTTTCTATCGAAGAAAATATGGCGATTGCCTATCGTCGTGGTAAGAAACGTAGCTTTTTTAAAAAGTCTATCACTGAAAGCGAACGTCAAGTCTTCAAGGAAGCCTTGGTAGATCTTGGTCTTGGTCTTGAGAATCGTATGAAGACTGATGCTAATTTCTTGTCAGGTGGACAACGTCAGGCCTTGACACTTGCTATGGCAACCTTGGTTCGTCCAAAAATCTTGCTTTTGGATGAACATACGGCAGCCCTAGATCCTAAGACAAGTGATATGGTCATGAATTTGACACGTAAGATCGTTGAAGAACAAGAATTGACAACCCTTATGATTACCCATAATATGGAACATGCTATCGAATATGGGAACCGTCTGGTTATGCTCTATCATGGTAAAATCGTCGTCGATGTGCGAGGTGAAGAAAAGAAAAATCTCACTGTTGCAGAACTTATGGACCTCTTCCACAAAAATAGTGGACAAGTCCTCAATGACGATGCCTTGGTGCTCGGTTAACAAACAAAAAAAGAAACTATCCAAAGTTCAGATTTTGGGTAGTTTTTTCTTGACTATTTTTGACCAAGGGCTAAAATAAATATATAGATTAGCACTCGTGGTTTATGAGTGCTAAAAATAACGTTTCACACGTTACTAATAACAAATAACATTTGGAGGTAATTGGTATGGCATTGAAACCATTGGGTGATCGTATCGTTGTCCGTTTTGAAGAAACAGAAGAAAAAACAGCTAGTGGCTTTGTATTGGCAGGAGCTAGTCATGAAGCTACAAAGACTGCTGAGGTTTTGGCAGTAGGTGAAGGAATCCGTACTCTTACTGGTGAATTGATTGCACCTAGTGTTGCAGCAGGCGATAAAGTTCTTGTTGAAAATGGTGCAGGTGTCAATGTTAAAGACGGAGATGATTCCGTTTCAATTATCCGTGAAGCAGATATTTTAGCAGTCCTAGCTTAGGTCTATGCTAATCAGATATAAAGTAAGATAAAGAAGGAGTAACTATGGCAAAAGATATTAAATTTTCATCAGATGCACGCGCAGCAATGGTACGTGGTGTTGATACTTTGGCTGATACAGTTAAGGTAACGCTTGGTCCTAAAGGTCGTAACGTGGTTTTGGAAAAAGCTTTTGGCTCACCTCTTATCACTAATGATGGTGTGACAATTGCTAAAGAAATTGAACTCGAAGATCACTTTGAAAATATGGGTGCTAAGCTTGTCAGCGAAGTGGCTTCAAAAACGAACGATATTGCCGGTGACGGAACAACTACAGCCACTGTTTTGACACAGGCTATTGTTCGTGAAGGTCTCAAAAATGTAACGGCTGGTGCTAATCCAATCGGTATCCGTCGTGGGATTGAAGCAGCTGTAGCTACAGCCGTGGAAGAGCTTAAAGCCATTGCACAACCAGTTGCTAATAAAGAAGCTATTGCCCAAGTCGCAGCGGTATCATCTCGTTCTGAAAAAGTTGGTGAATACATTTCAGAAGCAATGGAACGTGTGGGTAATGACGGTGTTATCACTATTGAAGAGTCTCGTGGTATGGAGACAGAACTCGAAGTGGTTGAAGGTATGCAGTTTGACCGTGGTTATCTTTCTCAGTACATGGTTACTGATAATGAAAAAATGGTCGCTGACCTTGAAAATCCATTTATCCTTGTGACTGACAAGAAAATTTCAAATATCCAAGATGTTCTGCCACTTTTGGAAGAAGTGCTTAAGACAAGTCGTCCACTTTTGATTATTGCTGATGACGTGGATGGTGAAGCTCTTCCTACACTTGTTCTTAACAAGATTCGTGGAACTTTCAATGTTGTTGCTGTTAAGGCCCCTGGCTTTGGTGATCGTCGTAAAGCGATGTTGGAAGATATTGCTGTATTGACTGGAGCAACTGTTATTACTGAGGACCTTGGTCTTGAGCTTAAGGATGCAACTATGGCAGCAATTGGTCAAGCCTCTAAAGTAACTGTGGATAAAGATAGTACAGTTATCGTTGAAGGTGCAGGAAGCACAGAAGCGATTGCTAACCGTGTTAACCTCATCAAGTCTCAATTGGAAACAACAACATCTGAATTTGACCGTGAAAAACTTCAAGAACGTTTGGCTAAATTGTCAGGTGGGGTTGCTGTTGTTAAGGTCGGTGCAGCCACTGAAACAGCCCTTAAAGAGATGAAACTTCGTATCGAAGATGCCCTTAACGCAACTCGTGCTGCTGTTGAAGAAGGTATCGTAGCAGGTGGTGGTACAGCCCTTGTTAACGTCATTGCTAAGGTTGCTGAACTTGATCTTGAAGGTGACGACGCTACAGGACGTAACATTGTTCTTCGTGCTTTGGAAGAGCCAGTTCGCCAAATTGCTTATAACGCTGGTTATGAAGGTTCAGTTATCATCGATAAATTGAAGAACAGCCCAGTTGGTACAGGCTTTAACGCTGCTAACGGTGAATGGGTAGATATGGTCGCAGCAGGAATTATCGACCCTGTTAAGGTCACACGTTCTGCCCTCCAAAATGCTGCTTCTGTAGCAAGTCTTATCTTGACAACCGAGGCAGTCGTTGCCAACAAACCTGAACCAGAGGCTCCAGCAGCACCAGCTATGGATCCAGGAATGATGGGTTACTAAGAGTTTAAAAAGCAAAAGAAAAAACCTAGGAAAAGTAGAGAAACTTTTTCTGGGTTTTCTTTTTTTCAATTATTTGTTGTTAATTACTGAAAAGGGTTAAATGTATCAGAACTTCCTTGTTGCCCGGCCATTTGCATCATCATTTGTTGCTGTTTGATACGCTCTGCTTCCTTATTCATATTGATAGAAACAACAAGAAGGATGACCCAACCGATGAAGGTCCAGTTTAGGAGGATGGATAAAACAAAGACTAGCCATTTCTCGTCTGTTTTGTTTAGGAGGGCTGGTAAGATAATAAGTGCTACAAAAGGTAAAGAAAAAATTAGGAGGAAAAGTGCTAAGGGTAACGTTGCCCCAACTTCATCGCTAGCAACTCCAATTAAATATATTCCGAGGGCCCAGATGATAAATGGAATATCAGCGATGGCTAACATGATGAGGTTTGTTTGGGTTTTCTTGTCTTGTTTCTTCCAAGTTTCGTTTAGATTTTTGCTTGCTTGTTGGAAAGTTTCACCAGTTTGATTCGCAAATTGGTTAACAGTCTGACTGGCAGTTTCTACAACAGGTTTAACTTGTTCCTGGAAGGTCTTTGATTGCTTTTCTTGAGCTAAGTTAGTTGCTTGGAAAGTTTCTTCTTCATCTGCTGTAGAGTTAGTGAGTGGCTCTTCAGCAACATCATAGCTGTCAACATCTTTTTCGGCAGTTTCTACAACCTCTGTTGATGGTGCAGATTCTACTGGTTCAACAACCTTTGAATCTTGCTTAGTTTCTACAGTCTCTTTTTGTGAGACAGTTTCTGTTACTTCTACAGTCTGTTTGGGAGTTTCTCGGACAAACTCGCCTTTCTGAGCTGCTTCAGCCATTTCTTGAATACTTGGATTACGACCATTAACTGCTTGGAAAAAATCAATCCAATCTTGTTGTTTCATGTGTATAACCTCCAGATAACTTGATTATAAAAATGTTGATAATTACAATTATAGCAATAGTGTAAGGGGACGGCAATGGGAATCGAATAAGAGTGTTTGCTTTATTTCCTAATAATCTTCTTATCACTAAAGATGGGAAAGAGAAAGAAATAGGTTAGGATATAGACCACTAGAGGATATATCAGTGGATTATAGTTCCAGGCTCCTTGCCAATCTAGGTGTAAGAGCCTAACACTAGCGCGTGTTAGGCCTGCGCTCCAACCCTTAAGTCCAAATGGTCTTAGGATTAAACTGAGTGGTGTTGGCAGATGCAAAAGGTAGACTCCATAAACTGCCACTAAAACTAAGAGATATAATCTAAAAAAACGCTGGTGGTAGGCCCACAAGCGTGTGAAATAGTTTTTCATTAGCCAATAACTGCAAAGAGTTTTTGAGCGTTTGATTGGCGAGTAGCATCCATGATAAGGAACCAGTCGACGATAGTCCAGATACCACAGCCACCGCATGTCAATAGTTTACCAACACCTAAGCCAACGTGTCCTAAGATAAAACGGTCAATTCCAAGAGAACCACCGAAAAGTGAGATAATAAGCATCATTGTAGGATCTTGGAAGCTGATTGAGTAAAGCATTGAAAGCTGTTGTTCAGGAAGTGCCTCAAGGCGTTGGCGGATGTACTGCACTTGTTCTGTTGGGAAATACTTGGCATTGATAGCTAACCATTGATCTGCTGGATTCATAATTAAATACTCCTCTAATTTATATGATATGTAAAGCTTAACATAATGTCCAGGGAGATTCAAGGTGGTCAAGGCTTTTGAAGTCAATAAAAGCAACTTATTTGCAAGCTTCCACTGTGTCATAACTAGAGGATCATTAGGATAATCCTTTCGCACTATGCTTGAGAATGAGCCTACTTCTATTATTTGTGATTTTTTAACCCTTGTTCAAAACTGTCTGAGCTGGCCTTAACAGTGATTTTGTCGAGTGTTAAGGGATGGGTGAAACTAAGAGTGTGAGCGTGGAGCATGAGTCGAGATGCGGGGCGGTGGCTATAAAGAGGGTCCCCCAGAATGGCATGCCCATGGTGGGCCAGATGCACACGAATTTGGTGGGTCCGACCGGTTTTTAGTTGACAGTTGACCAGACTAGCTCCTTTGAAGGCTTTGAGGCGCGTGATGGTTGTATAGGCAACCTGCCCTTTTCTAGGATCAACCACTCGTTTTCTACGGTCATGGCGGTCGCGTCCAATCTTGTCTTTGTACACAGTCTCCTTGGTCTGAAATTTACCTTCAGCCAAAGCCCAGTATTGACGCTGAATCTTCTTATCTTCCAAGAGTCTATTGAGAATTGGCAGGATAAACGGATTTTTTGCGAAGAGTACAGCCCCACTAGTTTCCATGTCTAGTCGATGAACGACGTAACAGGTTTGCCCACAATAGGCCGAAACATGGTTAAGTAGAGCAATTTCTGTGGGTTCATTACCATGTGTTTTCATTCCTTCAGGTTTATTGACCACGATGAGATGCTGATCTTCATAGAGAGGTTCTACTAAACTGGCATTTCCCATAGGGATAATTTTTTCAGGGTAGTCCTCTGTATCAAAGGTCAGGCTAATCTTATCACCTTTTTCAACAGGACTCTGCCAATTAATAGTCTCTCCATTGATGAGGACGTGCTTTTTCGTGCGTAGGAAATGACGAATCTTACGAGGAATGAGGAGCTTAGTTTCGAGCAAGTCTTTGACAGTTGTTGCAGGATAGGGATTGATAATTTCTACGTGTAAAGTCATGGTTTCATTATATCATGAACGTTTAAAAGAGGACAGAATCTGTAAAAACTTGGTATAATAGGGTTATGACATTTTTTGATAATCTAAAAAACAAACTTTTTAAAGAAGAAAATAGCGGAAAGGGTAAGGATTCCCAGCCTGCTGAAAAATCGAAGAATTTACAAAATAAGATAAAGGGACTCTTTGCTAAGAAACCTGATGAGGTTGAACAAGCTGTTGAAGACCTAGATATGTCTCAGGAAAGTCAAGAGACGTCACGTTATCAACGTTCTAAGCAAAAGAAACCTATTGATACCACCAAACCTTTAGGTAAGTTTCAGGCGTTCTTGAGCAAGTTTACACTTTCACCAAGAAATCCTATTCGTCGTTTCTGGCGTCGCTATCATATTGGGAAAATTCTCTTTATCATGCTAGCTGTGCTGGTTCTGACAGTAGGTTCCTACCTTTTCTATATTGCCAAGACGACCAATGTTTCAGACCTTCAAGATGCCTTGAAAGCCACTACGGTTATCTATGACAAAGAAGGCAATCAAGCTGGTTCATTGTCAGGGCAAAAAGGGACTTATGTGGAACTGGATGCTATTAGTGATAGCTTGGAGAATGCTGTCATAGCAACTGAGGACCGTACCTTCTATAAAAATAGCGGGGTTAACGTCAAGAGATTCCTCCTGGCTATTGTGTCCATGGGGCGCTTTGGTGGTGGTTCGACCATTACCCAACAGTTGGCTAAAAATGCCTTCTTGACACAAGAACAGACAGTCACTCGTAAGGCCAAGGAATTCTTCCTCTCTTTGGAATTAACCAAGAAATACAGCAAGCAAGAAATCCTTACCATGTACCTCAATAATGCCTATTTCGGAAATGGGGTTTGGGGTGTTGAAGATGCTAGTCAAAAATACTTCGGGACAAGTGCTGCCAATTTAACCGTTGATGAAGCAGCTACCCTCGCTGGTATGCTTAAGGGACCTGAAATTTACAACCCAATCGATAATATTCAAAATGCGACCAACCGTCGAAACACTGTCCTCGCCAATATGGTTGATGACAAGAAGTTGAGTCAGGCAGATGCCGACAGTGCGGCTGGAGTTGATATGGCTAGTCGTCTGGATGATACCTATCAAGGGACTGGCGATGACTACAAGTATCCGTCTTACTTTGATGCTGTCATTGAAGAAGCTACGAAAACTTATGGCTTGAGTGAGGATGAAATCGTTAAAAATGGTTACAAGATCTACACAGAGATGGATGCCAACTCACAAGCTAATATGCAGCAAACCTACGAAAATACTTATCTCTTCCCTACATCAGAAAGTGATGGTAGTACAGCTCAGTCAGCTAGTGTGGCACTTGATCCAACAACTGGAGCTGTCCGCGGTCTGGTAGGTCGTGTAGGTGGTACCAGTGATACAACCTTCCGTAACTTTAACTATGCAACTCAAGGGAAGCGTAGTCCTGGTTCAACTATCAAACCTTTAGTGGTCTATGCCCCAGCTCTGGCTTCAGGATGGAGCATCAATAAGGACCTTCCGAATAAACCAATCGACTATAATGGCTATACTCCAACCAACTACGGTGGTGTTGAGACAGAGGATGTGCCCATGTATCAAGCTTTGGCCAACTCCTACAATATCCCAGCAGTTTACCTCTTTAATCAAATCGGTATTCAAAAAGGGATCAGTTACGGTCAAAAATTCGGTCTCAACTTTGACAATGTTCCAGAAGAACTGGGAATTTCACTTGGTGGTGGTGTGACAGCTAGTCCTCTTCAAAT
>OGXS01001253.1_pt1 | contig 17607 bp, 16 predicted proteins | sample 1576371 | NCBI WGS metagenome assembly OGXS01 (sample SAMEA3541475, study PRJEB24748) | human gut metagenome | biome: human gut; feature: human-associated habitat; material: faeces | place: China | collected 2012
CGAAAGCAGGTTTTCGACCTGCTCCTGCGCACGGACGCCGCTGCACAACACCGATATCCCGATGCCGTCGGGCGTGTCGCTCGCCACGGCGTGGGAACCTGCCAGCAGCAGCCGTTTGTTATGTCCCCGCACGACAAGCCAGAGCAGCGCGAGGGCCGCAGCGGCGACAGCGGCAAGCAGCAGTAACAGCACGATCAGCATACCAGACTCCGTTTATAGGAATGTATAAGCGATTCGTAGTAGGGACGCTCCCGGTCGTCGAACAACCGCCGCAGCACGGCAGGCGCATAGCCCTCCCGCGCCATGTAACGCATCAGCGCCTTGCGTTCGGCGCGGCTCATCGAGGCGATGCGGCCCGAACCGAACAGACGCATCAGGTCGTCTTCGAGCGATACGAAGAACTGCGACGATCCGGGGTCGCCCTGACGTCCGGCGCGTCCGCGCAGCTGGCGGTCCACACGGCGGCTTTCGTGGCGTTCGGTGCCGATGATCGCCAGACCTCCGGCCTGCTTGACTTCGGGCGTGAGCTTGATGTCGGTACCGCGGCCGGCCATGTTGGTCGCAATGGTCACCTGTCCCGATCGTCCGGCCTCGGCCACGACTTGGGCCTCCAGCTGGTGCTGCTTGGCATTCAGAACGTTATGCTTGATTCCACGCTTTTTCAGCATGCCGCTTAAGAGTTCCGAATTCTCAATGGTAATGGTGCCCACCAGCACCGGCTGATGCCTGGCATGGGCTTCTTCAATCGCATCGCAGACTGCCCGGAACTTCTCCTTCTGTGTCTTATATACCGCATCCTCAAGGTCTTTCCTGATGACTGGCACATTGGTAGGAATCTCGATAACGTCCATTCCGTAGATCTCGCGGAACTCTTTTTCTTCGGTCAGGGCGGTACCCGTCATACCTGCCTTCTTCTCATATTTATTGAACAGATTCTGGAACGTGATCGTTGCCAGCGTCTTGCTCTCTCTTTTAACCTTCACATGCTCTTTGGCCTCTATCGCCTGATGAAGTCCGTCAGAATAGCGGCGGCCCGGCATGATACGCCCGGTAAACTCATCGACGATCAGCACTTCGTCATCCTTAACTACATAGTCCTTGTCTTTGAACATCAGATTATGGGCTCTGAGGGCAAGAATGATATTATGCTGGATCTCCAGGTTCTCCGGATCTGCCAGGTTCTCAATATGGAAGAACTTCTCAACCTTTATCACGCCGTCTTCCGTCAGGTTGATATTCTTCTCTTTCTCATTGACGATAAAGTCTCCGGTCTCCTCGATGTCTTCTCCCATGATGGCATTCATCTTGCTGAATTCCCCGCTGGCTTCGCCGCGTTCCAGCTGACGGGCCAGGATGTCGCATGCCTCGTAAAGTTTGGTGGATTTCCCGCTCTGGCCAGATATGATCAGAGGAGTTCTGGCCTCATCGATCAGTACGGAGTCGACCTCATCAATGATGGCAAATTTCAGGCCTCTTTGTACCAGCTGCTCTTTGTAGATGACCATATTGTCTCTCAGATAATCGAAGCCCAGCTCATTGTTGGTGACATATGTGATGTCGCAGTTATAAGCCGCACGGCGCTCGTCGTTGTCCATGCTGTTGAGTACGACGCCAACGGTAAGGCCAAGGAACTCATGCACTTGTCCCATCCACTCGGCATCACGCTTAGCCAGATAATCATTGACCGTTACGATATGCACGCCCTCGCCTGCCAGCGCGTTCAGATAAGCCGGAAGGGTGGAAACCAAAGTCTTTCCTTCACCAGTCTTCATCTCAGCGATACGCCCCTGGTGGAGGATAATGCCGCCGATCAGCTGCACGCGGTAATGCTTCATGCCCAAGGTGCGGACCGCTGCTTCCCGAACCACCGCATATGCTTCCGGAAGAATATCATCCAGCGTCTCGCCTTCCGCCAGACGCTTCTTGAATTCCCTGGTCTTTTCCTTTAATTCGCTATCTGTAAGTTTCTGCATCACAGGCTCAAGCGCCTCGATCGCATCCGCGATAGGATAGATTCTTTTCAATTCATTTTCGCTATGTGTACCAAATATTTTTTGTATCAAACTCATATTGACGTATACTCCTTGTCGCTAAAATTAGCCAGTCTCTGACCACTCTATTCCTCATTCTAGCACTATCTATATTCCAATTCAACTAATTTATAAAGTGTTCACAAACTGTTAATCTCACTGTCATCAATACTTTGCCACGATTTCATAGGGAATATCCCCCCCAAACAGATCCAGCGCGCTGCCGATCGTAAAGTCCAGGCTTCCTCCCGAAATATCCCGGAAATGGTTCAGGTCTTCCAGGCTTCCGATGCCGCCGGCATAGGTGATAGGGATGCCTCCCTGCCTTCCAAGCAAGGAGACCAGATCCTCCTCGATGCCGGAAGCCTTCCCTTCTACATCCACCCCATGCACCAGGAATTCATCACAGTATCCGGCAATGTCATCCAGCACCCCTTTTGTCAGTTTCACCCGGGTAAACGTCTGCCAGCGGTTGGTGACGATATAGTAATCCCCGCCCTTCTTCCTGCAGCTTAAGTCGATCACCACATGCTCTCTTCCCACCGCGCGGCAAAGTTCCTCCATGCAATCCCAACGGATCTGCCCGTCCCTGAACACATAGGAGGTTACGATCACATGGCTTGCTCCCGCGTCTATATATTCCCCAGCGTTATCCGCGGTGATCCCGCCGCCAATCTGCAGTCCACCCGGATAAGCCGACAGCGCCTTTAGCGCCTGGCTCCTGGTCCGTTCATAATAATCAGAAGAAGGCGGATTCAAAAGAATCACGTGTCCTCCTTTCAATCCGTCTTCCTTATATAAACGCGCATAATAGTCGGCATCCCTGGCGGAAGAGAAGTTCTCCACCGCCCTGTCTCCATTGTCCGCGAGGCTTCCTCCTACAATCTGCTTTACCTTTCCATTATGTATATCAATACACGGTCTGAATCTCATATTGCCTCCTAGTATCGGTTGTCAAAAATACGGGTGGATTTCTTCTCGCTTCTTGGAAGGTCTCCGATTGCAACCGGCTTTACATTGGTCATAATTCCAATCTTTGCTTTAAACTCCTGCTGGATCACCTTTGCCGCCGTTTTTGGCTCCACATCCTTGTTGATCTCCACGAATAAGGTGCATACGTCCTTTCCATTCATATGGTCCAGCATGAACTGATACTCGCTGGACGCCTCTTCCACGCCCTTTAGCATCTCTTCAATCTGGCTTGGAAAGATGTTCACGCCTTTTACTTTTACCATATCATCGGTACGTCCGATCAAAGTATCAATTCTTGGGAACCGTGAGCCGCAAGGGCAGTCGCCCGGAATAAATCTGGTCAAGTCATGGGTCCTGTAACGGATCAGCGGCGCTCCCTGCTTGCGAAGCGTCGTGATGACTAGTTCCCCGATCTCCCCGTCCGGAAGCACTTCTCCGCTCTTGGGGTCAACAATTTCAAAGTATACATAATCATCCCAGTAATGCATGCCGCACTCATAGTCGCAGCTCATGGCGATTCCCGGGCCATACACCTCAGTCAGCCCATAGATATCATAGAGCTGGACGCCCAGTTCCGCGGCGATCCTTTTGCGCATCTTCTCGCCCCAGCGTTCGGAGCCGATCACGCCTTTTTTCAGGCAGACCTTATCCGTCATGTCTCTCTTGGCAATCTCCTCCGCCAGAAGCAGCGCATAAGACGAGGTGGCACAGAGGACCGTGGCCTTCATATCCTGCATCATGCGCAGCTGCTTATCCGTATTCCCCGGTCCCATAGGGATTGTCATGGCCCCCAGGTGCTCGGCTCCCAGCTGGAATCCGATGCCTGCCGTCCACAATCCATAGCCAGGCGTGATCTGGATACGGTCAAGCGCCGTAATCCCCGCCATCTCATAGCATCTTGCGAACATCTTTGCCCAATCGTCCACGTCTTTCTGGGTATAAGGGATGATGATCGGCGTCCCTGTGGTCCCGGAAGAAGAATGGATCCTTACAATCTCTTCGTCAGGCACTGCCTGCAGCCCCAGCGGATAGGCCTCCCTTAAGTCTCCTTTCCAGGTAAACGGCAGTTTTTCAAAATCTTCCTGGGTCTTAATAGATTCAATATCAATATCCTGCAGCTTCTCTTTATAAAAGCAGGGCTTTGATGTCAATAATCTCAAATTTTCCTTGATCAGTCTGAATTGTAACTCTGTCATCCGCATAAGTTGCTCCTCTTATCTTTCATTATAATCTCTTGACTGTGCGGCAGCAGCCCCCAGTTCCAGCGCCAGCACATTCATCTTGGCATACTGGGGCTTCACTCTCCTGGCAAGTTCCGCCTTCATATCCTCCATCTGGATATCCAGCACCTTGCTTCCCAGCGCGACTCCCAGAAGCGCCACATTAAGCACCTTGGGGGATCCCGCCTTCTGGCAGATGGCTTCCCCGTCAATGACATACAGCTGATGGACATGCTTCTTCAGATATGCGATCATTGCCTCGCCATCGTAGCCGCCTCCGCCAAGCGTGGCTGTCACAGGCTGCATGGCCTTCCTGTTTACTACCGCTACGCCGCCTTCCTTCAGATAAGGAAGGCATCTTACTGCCTCAGCGGGCTCAAAAGCCATGATGACATCCGCGCTTCCTTTTGGAATCATGGGAGAATGGATATCCTCTCCCATCCTTACATGGCTGACTACTGATCCGCCTCTTTGGGCCATCCCGATGGTCTCTGACGTACGTACATCCATCCCCTTATCCATCGCCGCATAGGCGATCAGCTTGGAGGCAAGCACTACGCCTTGCCCTCCGACTCCGCATAACAGACAATTTTTATTCATCATGAGCCACCTCCTGTATCGCGTCAAACTTGCAGACCTGCGCGCAGATGCCGCATCCGGAGCACAAAGACGGCTCGATTGCGGCCTTGCCTTCCTCGATCACGATCGCCGGGCATCCCAGTTCCCGGATGCACTGCCTGCAGAACGTGCAGGAATCCGCCGCCACATGATATCTGGCGGTCGGTCTGGTGACGGCAATACATGGGGACTTGAATATTACGACCCTTACCCCGGCCTCATCCATGACTTCCTTCACTGCCTCCACCGCTTCGTTCAGGTTCAGAGGATCTGCCTTAACGATCCGGCTTACGCCGATCCCTTCCAGAATCTTCTCGATACTCACCTTGGCCACCACTTCTCCCATCATCGTCTTGCCGGTTCCCGGATGCGGCTGGTGCCCGGTCATCGCTGTTGTAGAATTATCCAGCACGACCAGCACGATATCCGTCTGATTATAGACCGCATTGACCACGCCCGTAAGCCCAGAGGCAAAAAACGTAGAATCGCCGATAAATGCAAAGTTCACCGTATCCGGCTCTATGATATGAAGTCCCTGGGCGATGGTCACGTCCGCGCCCATGCACAGACAGGTGTCTACCATATCTAGGGGCTTTGAATTGCCGAGGGTATAGCATCCGATGTCGCCGCTAAACACAGCCTTCCTGCCTTTTGCGGCCTGCTTTACCGCATAGAAGGAAGCCCGGTGCGGGCATCCGGCGCACAGCACCGGAGGACGGATAGGAAGCGGGGGCATCTCTTCTGCGGCTGCTCCCTCTGCCTGATTCCCTGCCATAAATTCAGGAACAAAGCGCCCCAGGTCTTCCCTGACGCTTTCTGTACTATTTTCCCCTGCATTCCTGGTATCTCCGGTCAGCTTGCCCTTGATGTTCACGGGAAGATGGTATTTGCCCGCTATCTTCAAAAGTTCCGTCTCAATAACCGGGTCCAGTTCTTCTATCACCAGCACTTCATCCAGCCCTTCCAGGAACGAGACTGCCAGATCCTCGGGAAACGGATGCGGGGTCCCCACGCGCAGAAGCCTTATCTCTTCCGGGACAGTTTCCTTGGCATATGCATAACTGATGCCGCCCGTGGCTATGCCTTTCCTGGAATCTGCCTTCCCTTCCACCGTATTATACCTGTAAGAAGAAAATACATGGGACAATTCCACATTTCTCTTCTCGATCTTCATATGGTTCTGATAGGAAAGCTTCGGAAATATCACCCAGCGGCTGGTATCTTTTAGGAAGCCTTCCGGCTCTTTTATCTTTGCCTCTCTTTTTAATTCCACCGTCGCACAGCCGTGGCATACGCGGGTCGTAGGCCTTAGCAGGACCGGTGTTCCGTATCTTTCCGAATATTCAAATGCATCCTTTACCATTTCGTAAGCTTCCTCCGGAGAGGAGGGATCAAACACCGGAAGTTTGGAAAATGCCCCAAAATGCCGGGTGTCCTGCTCCGTCTGGGAGGATATGGGGCCCGGATCATCCGCCGCCACGATGACCATCCCGCCTTTTACACCCACGTAGGCCAGGCTCATCAGCGGATCGGAAGCCACATTCAGTCCCACCTGCTTCATGGTCACTAAGGTTCTCGCTCCCGCATAAGCCCCGCCTGCCGCCACTTCCAGGGCTGCCTTCTCATTGACGGACCATTCTACATGTATCCTTCCATCATCGTTATACCTGGCAACCGTCTCCAGTATCTCCGTAGACGGCGTCCCGGGATAGCCGGACACAAGGCCGACTCCCGCATGGATGGCGCCAAGCCCGATCGCTTCATTTCCCATCAGTAGTTCTTTCGCCATATGTATTCTCCTCACATTAAAATATATTCCTATCGGGATATTTTATCATAGTAAAGTAAGAAAGTCCAGAGTTTCGTATATCTGCCGCACGACGAAAAGAAAGCAGCCGGCAGAAATACCTGTCAGCTGCTTTCAGCTTGCATAAATAAACGTTTTAAATGCTATCGGTTCGTATTGTTTGTAGCATCATCCGCATTGTTTCTTGCATTGTCATCTGCGTTATTGCGGTCATTGTCCCCGTCAAGGCTGTCCTTTACATCATCAGCGCCATCACGGATGTCATCTCCGATCTCATCGGTAACGCTATTCGTGTCGCCTGTGCCGTCGGTAGCATCATTGGTGTTGGTATCATTGGCTTCACCGGTATTGTCTGTTGTCGTAGTGTTATTCGTTGCGCCATTGTCCTCGGCATTCTTGTCTGTGCCACAGGCTGTAAGGCCCATGATTACTCCGGTACACATCAGGATAAGCATTAATTTCTTGAACTGTTTCATGTTAAATCTCCCTTTCATGTATAATTATCTTAATCAAGTATCACTTGTTGCTAGTAATATCTGCAAATTACGATAATTTATACCTTTCCCCCAATGGAAGTTTTTAACACAGTCTCCTGTATGCGCGTTCTTACATGCGCTCCGCGATCCGTCCGCTTCTATAAGCCATAAGCAGTGCTTCCAGATCTTCAATCTGCTCTTTTAAGTCCTTTCCAATGTCCGTATCTCCTACCAGCTTGCGGATGGCCACCCGCTTTACAATGGTACTGTCCGAATGGATATCGCTTTCCTTTTCTATGGCGGCCTCCGTAGATTCAAAGGGCTCATGGGCTGCAAGGATCAGTCCGTAGGAATTGTAGATCAGCGTATACCCCGCAATTCCAGTCTCCTTCTGGTATGCTCTGGAAAATCCTCCATCAATGACCAGGACTTTTCCGTTACATTTGATCGGGTTCTCTCCATTCTTGCTTTTTACCGGCACATGGCCATTGATGATGTGGGTTCCCTCTTCCGGCAGTCCGAATTCCTTTAAAATTCCATTGATTACTTTTTCATTTTCCAGGAGACAATAATAAGGATTCTTTTTCTCCTTGTGGGTTTCCTTGTCAGCCAGAAAATAACGCTCGAATGTAGCCATCTTGTCTTTGCCGAACAGAGGGGAATTCTCGCTGAGCCAGATATACCACATCATATCCTTGCCACGCTCCTTTTCCTTTGGATCCACGGCATAGAAGCCCTTCCTCACATAGCTTTCCAGGACCTCGTACAGGCTCTTTCCTTTATAAGAGCGTCCATAGATGCGGACCGTCTTCAGGCTTCCGTCATCTTTGAGCGGCACGCAGCCATGATAGAGAAGATTATTATTGTAGACTTTGTAAAGTCCTCCCTTGCTCAAAAGGAAGCGCATATGACGCTGCAGCTTTTCGCAGTTTAAGAAGGCCCGCTCCAGCCGGTCCATTACATCTTCCTCTTCCTTGGTAAGGGCATAAGGCTTCTTAGGGTCGATGGTAGGGAAGTTCTTATCCAGCAATTCATAAGTCTGCCCGTCTATCTCTATTGTTCCCTTTTCATAGTCGATATGATGCAGCAGATTTCTGCTTTCCATCTTGAATCCTGGATTCTTTTTGATGATCTGGCCTTCCACCTTAAACTGTATGATGGACATCGCCTTGTGCATCTTGATATCCAGGAGCATCTCCGTCTGACTGTAATTCGGCTCTCCCTTTAACTGGAAGCATTCGCAGGGATCGTCCCCATATGTAGCCATGGCAAATGTGGCCAGTGGCAGCAGATTGATTCCGTAGCCTTCTTCCAGGATATCCAGATTCCCATACCGCGCGCAGATGCGGATCACATTGGCGATGCATCCCCTCTGGCCTGCGGCAGCACCCATCCACAGCACGTCATGATTGCCCCACTGGATATCCACAGAATGGTGCTCCATCAGTTTTTCCATGATGATATGCGGTCCAGGCCCTCTGTCATAGATATCTCCCACGATATGCAGATGATCTACGGTAAGCCGCTGGATCAGCTCGCTTAGGGCCACGATAAACTCTTCCGCCCGGCCGATCCGGATAATCGTGCTTACAATAGCATTGTAGTAAGACTCCTTATCCGTCATCTCCGCCTTTTCCGTAATCAGTTCTTCAATCACGTAGGCAAAATCCGGAGGCAGGGCTTTTCTTACTTTGGACCGGGTATATTTGCTTGCAGCGCACTTGCACACTTCAATCAGGCGGTACAGCGTAATCTTATACCAGTCCTCAATGTTCTTCTCTTCCTTCTTAATCCTGTCCATCTTCTCCCTCGGGTAATAAATAAGAGTAGCAAGGCCCTGCTTATCCCTGCTACTCATAGTATTCCCGAATACATCATCGACTTTACGGCGCACTGAACCAGAGCCATTCTTAAGGACATGGGAAAAAGCCTCATATTCTCCATGAATATCCGTAAGAAAATGCTCTGTGCCTTTCGGCAGATTCAGAATCGCCTGCAAGTTAATAATCTCTGTCGATGCCTTCGCGATGGTCGGATACAGTTGAGAAAGCCTTTCCAGGTAACGTACGTCTAACTCTTTCATAACATCCTCCCACTAAATGTTTTATATAATACAGTTCCTCCCTTAGAACTGGATTACATCGGACATATCGTATCTTCCGGCCGGTTTCCCTGCCAGGAACTTGGCTGCCTCCACGGCTCCTTTGCCAAATACGGTCTTAGAATATGCCGTATGCTTGAACTCGATCACCTCATCCGCTCCCGCATAGATGACTTCGTGATCCCCCACAATGGTGCCGCCGCGTACCGCAGAGATTCCGATCTCCTTGCTGTCACGCTTCTTGCGCACCTGGCTTCTGTCATATACATAGGAATACGCGTTGTCCATGGACTCATTGATAGAGTCCGCCAATGCCAGAGCCGTCCCGCTGGGTGCATCTACCTTCTGGTTATGATGCCTTTCCACCAGTTCGATATCGAATCCGGCAGGTGCCAGCACCTTGGTGGCATCCTGAAGAAGCTTCAGGAGCAGATTGATCCCCAGGGACATATTGGCAGACTTCAGTACCGCTACCTTCTTTGCCGCTTCTTCTACCTTCGAAAGCTGTTCCTCTGATAACCCGGTGGTGCAAAGAACAACCGGAATCTGCCTGTCTACGCAAAAGTCCAGAAGCCGGTCCGCTGCCGCCGAGTTGGAGAAATCAATGATCACATCTGCCTTTACATCACATTTTTCTATACTCTCAAACACCGGGTAGTCATTGGCGATTCCCGTATATGTATCAATGCCCGCTACGATCTCTATCGCTTCGTCCGCTTTTATTAGGCCGGTGATTACCTGTCCCATCTTGCCATTGCAGCCATGCATAATTGCCTTTACCATATCTTGAGTCCTCCTTTATCCTGTTTATAAAAATATACAAGAAAAGGATATCATATCCGCCGCTTGGACTCAACCTATGATATCCTTTTCACATATTTTCCTACCTATATCTATACCAGCTGAATGCCAAAATCCTTCATAGCCTGTGCCAGTGATTGCTCATGTTCCGCAGTCAGTTCTGTCAAAGGCATGCGAAGCGGTCCGCAGTCCATTCCCATGAGCTTCATAGCTCTCTTTACCGGAATAGGATTCACCTCGCAGAAAAGACGGTCAATCAGAGGAATTGCCTTCAACTGCAGTTTTGCGCTTCCTTCAATATCGCCTTCAAAGAACTTTGCGCAGATATCGTGAGTTTCTTTTGGGGCAACATTGGCCAGTACGGAGATCACTCCGATTCCGCCAAGTGACAGTAACGGCACGATCTGGTCGTCATTTCCTGAATACAGGTCGATATTGCCGTCCGTCATGGACATGATCTTTGCAATCTGAGAAATATTTCCCGAAGCCTCCTTGAAACCCACAATATTATCCACATTCTTCACCAGCGCAGCCACAGTAGCCGGCTCAATATTACATCCCGTACGGCTTGCAACGCTGTACATGATGATCGGTGCCTTTGCCTCCTTTGCCACTGCGGTATAGTGGGCGATCAGGCCTGCCTGCGTCGCCTTATTGTAATAAGGCGTTACCACCAGCAGCCCATCTGCGCCGCTCTCTGCCGCTTCTTTGGACATGTCGATCGCCGTTCTCGTACAGTTCGAACCGGTTCCCGCAACCACAGGAATTCTTTTCTTTGTACGCTCAATGGCGAACTTCACGCAGTCCATGTGCTCCTCTTCTGTCATTGTGGCTGACTCCCCGGTAGTACCACATATAATAATACTATCTGTCTTGTTCTCACAGTGATAGTCAATCAGTTCATCCAGTTTATCGTAATCAATACTTCCATCTTCCTTAAACGGCGTGACGATAGCCACCCCAGATCCCTTGAATATAGCCATAATTTTCCTCCTGACTTTCATAGACATACTTACTTTATCACACTACTCATATATTGAAATATTATCACCAATTAAATATGATGTCAATGAAAGTCTCAGGCAGAATTTCCGCCGCAGAGATTCTATTCTTCCAGGCATTCCAGTTTGCTGACAGACACCTCATAGGCGATTCGCTTCTCCGTCTCTGTCTCTGTCAGTTTCTTGATGTATTCCCTGCTCTGGATCCTTCCCATAATCTGGACATGCTCGCCCACTTCGAATGTCGACGCGAATCTTGCGTTTCTGCCCCAGCAGATGCATGGTATGTAGTCTGATTTGCCATACGGCCTGTTAACAGCCAGCAAAAGGTCCGCGATCTCTCTCCCAAGCGGCGTCTTGCGGTATACCGGCAATTTGCAGATATAGCCGTCCAGGAATATGTTGTTAGTCTTCGCCCCGTCCAGTTCCTCTTCTATAAAAGACACTTCTCTTACGAATACGGATAATACAAGTCTGTTCTTTTGTTCATCGTGTCTGTTATAAGAGCGGAACTGCCCGCTTACCATAATAAACTCTCCGGTGTAGTCCTGAGACACATCGATGAGCCGTTCCGATATCATAAGCGGAATCCTGTCTTCGGAATTGCTGAGGCGTTTTACGTTAACGTCCACCATATAAAAGCCTTCTCCAAACACTTCGTGGCTGAACGTAAACGGCGATGCGACTTCCCCCATAATGGTTACCTGGTTGTTTTCAATGATCTTATCTGACATAATTTTACAATCTCCCTTCCTCTGAATCGTATTTTGAGTCATTACATAGTCTATGAGTCAAGATTCCATTTTAGAACTAAATACTTGTAAATTTTGAAAAATGTGATAAACTAATGAAGTTGTATATATTAATAGGTAGAGAAAAGGAAGATTTGTATGAAGACAAAACGTGAAGACATTCGTAATATAGCCATTATCGCCCATGTTGACCATGGAAAGACGACATTGGTAGATGAATTATTAAAACAAAGCGGCGTATTCCGCGAGAATCAGGAAGTAGAAGAACGCGTCATGGACTCCAATGACATCGAGCGGGAGCGCGGCATTACCATCCTGTCGAAAAACACTGCCGTATACTATAAAGACACGAAGATCAACATTATCGACACGCCAGGTCACGCCGACTTCGGCGGTGAAGTGGAACGCGTCCTTAAGATGGTAAATGGAGTCGTCCTGGTGGTAGATGCTTTCGAGGGAGCCATGCCTCAGACCAAATTCGTACTGCGCAAGGCACTGGATCTGAATCTCCCGGTCATCGTCTGCATCAATAAGATTGACCGTCCGGAAGCCAGGCCTGACGAAGTCATTGATGAGGTCCTGGAATTATTCATGGATCTGGATGCCTCCGATGACCAGCTGGACTGTCCTTTTATATACGCTTCCGCCAAATCCGGAATTGCTGTCCTGGATCTGACGGATGAAGAAAAGGACATGCAGCCTCTCTTTGAGACGATCCTGGAATATATTCCGGCGCCGGAAGGAGACCCGGATGCTTCCACCCAGGTATTGATCAGCACCATCGACTACAATGAGTATGTAGGCCGTATCGGCGTGGGAAAGGTGGACAACGGCACGATCAAAGTGGGTATGGATGCGATCGTTGTCAATGAGCACAATCCCGATCGTCAGGAAAAAGTCCGCATCAGCAAGCTCTATGAATTCGACGGACTGAATAAGGTAGATGTAAAGGAAGCTACCATCGGCTCCATCGTTGCCATCTCCGGAATTGCCGATATCTCCATCGGGGATACCATCTGCTCTCCGGAAGAGCCAAAGGCGATTCCATTCCAGAAGATCTCAGAGCCGACTATCGCGATGCAGTTTATCGTAAATGACAGTCCTTTTGCCGGCCAGGAAGGAAAATACGTTACCTCCCGGCATCTGCGCGACCGCCTGTTCCGGGAATTGAACACGGATGTAAGCCTCCGTGTGGAAGAATCCGACAGCACCGACAGTTTCAAAGTGTCCGGCCGGGGCGAGCTGCATCTGTCCGTCCTGATCGAGAACATGCGCCGGGAAGGGTATGAATTCGCGGTCAGCAAGGCGGAAGTCCTGTATAAAAAGGATGAAAACGGCAAATTATTAGAACCAATGGAAGTTGCGTATATTGATGTTCCGGATGAATTTACCGGAACCGTCATTGACAAGCTAAGTCAGAGAAAGGGAGAACTGCAGGGCATGGGAACCACCGGCGGCGGCTATACCAGGCTGGAGTTTAAGATTCCTTCCCGGGGGCTCATCGGCTACCGTGGAGAATTCCTCACCGATACCAAGGGGAATGGGATTATGAATACCGCGTTCGACGGGTATGCGCCTTATAAAGGGGATATCCAGTACCGCAAGCAAGGCTCCCTCATCGCTTTCGAGACTGGCGAGTCCGTAACCTATGGCTTGTACAGCGCCCAGGAACGAGGCGTACTCTTCATCGGACCAGGCGAAAAGGTATATTCCGGAATGGTAATCGGTGAAAATGCCAAGACGGATGATATTGAAGTGAACGTCTGCAAGACCAAGCATCTGACCAACACGCGTTCATCCAGCGCCGATGAAGCGCTGCGTCTGACTACGCCTAAGGTCTTAAGCCTGGAAGAAGCGCTGGACTTCATCGATACCGACGAGTTGTTGGAAGTAACCCCTGAGAATCTTAGGATCCGCAAGAAAATCCTGGATCCGAAAATGAGAAAAAGAGGAAATAAATAATGACATTTTTATGGCTGTTAGAAGGAATCCGTACTCCCTTCTTAGACAAACTGATGCAATTCATCACATATTTTGGCCAGGAAATCATCATCATAGCGGTTATCTGCGCACTGTACTGGTGCGCGGATAAGCGCTTTGCTTATCTGCTTGGCTTTACTTATTTTACGGCCGGACTGTGCGTGCAGTCCCTAAAGATCACATTCCGCATTCCAAGGCCCTGGATTCTGGATCCTGGCTTCCATGCGGTAGAAAGCGCCATTCCCGGCGCAACAGGCTACTCGTTTCCCAGCGGGCATACGCAGGGCGCTACCTGCCTGTTCTTCCCGCTGGCGCTAAAAGCAAGGAAGTTCTGGATAAAGTTTCTGTGTATCCTTGCTTTCCTTGCCATTGGATTCTCCCGGATGTATCTGGGCTGCCACACGCCCAAAGATGTGCTGGCATCCATGGGCATCTCTCTTCTGGTATCTGCCCTTATCTGGCACTATCAGGAGTTTTTCCTGGATGACACAAAGCACCTGAAACTGATCGCCGCTATCCTGGCCGGCCTCTCCCTGGCTGTTGCCGCCTATTCCCTGATCCTGCTTAAAAATGGCACGATCGAAGTCAAATATGCGGCAGACTGCTGTAAGGCTGCCGGAGCAGGGCTCGGATTCGCCATCGGCTGGTACGTAGAACGTACCCGTGTGAATTTTGACACCCGCACTGGGAATTTCTGGTCCCAGATATTGAAACTGGCCGCTGGTTTAGCGGCTGCGCTCATAATCAAGGAAGGCTTTTCGCTTCTCTTCGGAAGTTCTATCTTGGCAAAAATGGTGGAATATCTTATACTGGTGTTGTGGGTATTGGTAATCTACCCTTATCTATTCAGTAAACTATTGAGGAGAAATGTATGAGACACTATGTAACGATCTTTTTGAAACGGCTGGCCGTGGTACTGGAATTCGTCATTTCCATCATGCTGGCCATCGGTATCGTCCTGCTGTGCCTTCGCATGGCTACTTCTTTAAGCAGCATCCCCAATCTGGATGTCTGGCCTAATTATGACGACCTGCTGGAAACCTGCTTTAACCTGATTATCGGCGTCGAATTAATACGGATGATGTATTCCCATACGCCAAGCACGGTATTCGAGGTTCTGCTTTTTGCAATCGCCCGCCAGATCATCGTAGACCACTCTTCTATCTGGAGCAGCCTGGTCGGCGTATGCGCCATTGCCGTACTTTTTGCAACCAGAAAATTCCTGTTCTGCGAATTTGACGTATCCGATGAAATCGTCTTTAGGGCAAGCACCAGGATCAAGACCGTCAACAAAATACTGGGCATCGACATTCCCTATGAGGGCGCAAAAACCTTGTACGAGATTATCACGAAAAAGTTCGAAGAATATGAGATTGAGACTGGCGTAGGCGCCTGCGTATACTTTTCTGACTGTGGCCTCAGGGTTGCCAAGATGCATGATGGAAAAATTTCAAGAATTGAAGTAATACGTGCTATACATTAATGTCCAAACATGATATACTACATATATCAGATAGATCACCAGTCTTGATATCAATTGTCAGACTTTATCTTCTGAAAATTATGTCGAAAAGGAGTTGGGCATCATGAAGTTTATCATTATCGGAAAGAACATCGATGTAACACCCGGCTTAAATGAAGCCGTAGAAAACAAGTTAGGAAAGTTAGAGAGGTACTTTACTCCTGATACGGAAATCCACGTAACCTTAAGCGTACAGAGAGAACGCCAGAAAATCGAAGTAACCATCCCCGTAAAGGGCGGCATTATCCGCTCCGAGCAGGAAAGCAGCGATATGTATGTATCCATTGATCTGGTTGAAGAGGTAATTGAGCGTCAGCTTCGCAAATATAAGAACAAGTTAATTGCAAGGCACCAGGAAGGAAGTGGAAATTTCAAGCAGGAATTCTTTGACAGCGGCGAGCGTTCCGAAGATGATGGCGAAATTAAGATCGTCCGCACCAAAAAATTCGGCTTCAAGCCAATGTATCCGGAAGATGCCTGCGTACAGATGGAACTTCTTGGACATGATTTCTTTGTATTCTGCAATGCAGAGACCGATGAAGTAAATGTTGTATACAGAAGGAAAAATGGAACGTTCGGCCTGATCGAGCCTGAATTTTCCTAAAATTTCAAACTTTATATTCTTAATGATAATATTCAGGGGATGTCCCCTCCTATGGTCGATCCGTAGGAGGGGACATCCCCTTTGTCTATTCTTCCAGCACCAGCACTTCTCCGGATACTTCTGCAAAATAGCACTGCTCTCCTTCTTCCATTCCTGCCTGCCCATTGGTTCCCTCGCGTATCTCGGCCTTGACGGCTTCTAAGACATCGAGAGGTACCAGCGCGGCTATTTCCACCTTATCCGTATAGATAGAATCCAGAATCTTTATGCCCCTCTGTCCAAAAATATACTGGATTTTTCCCAATCCTGCATAATCCGTGGCAAGTCGAAGTTTAACTCCGGGAATTTTGGTTATAATCACTGATGAGGCCAAACCTTGTTTGGCTGCAGATGAATAGGCACGGACCAGCCCGCCGGTTCCAAGCAGTGTTCCTCCAAAATATCTCGTTACCACTATGGCAGCATTGTGAATCTCCTCTCCAGTGAGAACATCCAGCATAGGCTTTCCCGCGGTACCGCCAGGCTCTCCATCATCGCTGCACCTTTGCAGCTCATCATGTTCCCCGATGACATAGGCAAAGCAGTTATGCGTGGCATTCCAATACTTCTTCTTCATCGCCTCGATGAACTTAAGCGCCTCTTCTTCCGTATGGACTGGCACCACAGTAGCGATAAAGCGGGATTTCTTTTCAGTGATCTCGCCCTCGCCGCCTTTGTATACCGTCTTATATTGTGATAGCATATAGTCACCCTTTCGTACATTACATAGTCGTTATGTCTATTACTATACCGAATTTCTTAAGATTTTCCTACTGAAATATGAAGTTTTCATTTTTTTCTTTATTAAAGCCTGTTTATTTGCTATAATGACTTGGTATGAAGGAGGCCTGAACTCATGAATTATGGTAAGAAAAAAGCTTCTCAAAAGCAGAAAAAAATAACGTCGAAATCTACCATGCAGGGAAAAAGAGTCGGCGTACGGCTTTTCAAGGCATTTCTACTCTGTCTTGTAGTTGTGGCCGTTATCGGAGTAATTGGCGGCGGCATTTTCGTCAAGAAGATCATTGCCGACACTCCGGACGTGTCTCCATCTGACGTATAGCCAAAAGGGTTTACTACTTTTGTCTATGCCGACGATGGCTCCACCGAGATTGAACGTTTCGTATCTTCTGGTTCAAACCGTGTATATAAGTCTATTGACGAGATACCTAAGGATTTGCAGCATGCATTTGTAGCAATCGAAGACGAACGTTTCTACGACCACAATGGTATTGATCTTCAGGGTATCGCCCGTGCAGCAGTTGTAGGCATAACTTCCGGAGATTTCTCCGAAGGCGCGAGCACCCTTACGCAGCAGCTGATTAAGAATAATGTATTTCCGAATTTCACCAAAGAAAAGACTTTCTATGACAGACTGCAGAGAAAGCTCCAGGAGCAGTACCTTGCGCTGCAGATTGAAAAACAGATGGACAAGGATGAGATCCTGGAAAGCTATATGAACACCATCAACCTTGGCCAGAATTCCCTGGGCGTGCAGGCTGCCGCCAAGAGATATTTTAACAAGGACGTATCCGAGCTGACGCTGTCAGAAAGCGCAGTCATTGCAGGCATTACCCAGAATCCGACCGAATACAATCCGATCACCAATCCGGAGGACAACCAGAAGCGCCGGAACAAGGTTCTGAAAAACATGCTGGATCAGGGGTACATCAAGCAGGCCCAG
>OGXS01001264.1_pt1 | contig 17541 bp, 18 predicted proteins | sample 1576371 | NCBI WGS metagenome assembly OGXS01 (sample SAMEA3541475, study PRJEB24748) | human gut metagenome | biome: human gut; feature: human-associated habitat; material: faeces | place: China | collected 2012
TGGGGCCGGGGGATTTTTAAAAATCCCCCGGCCCCAATTGAAAAAGCCCTGTCCCTAATTGACAGCCTGCAGTGAAACGGATAGAATATTACCATACCGGTTCTGTCTGCGCAGATGAAAAGGGAATGTGGTGAAAGGCCACAGCAGCTCACTCTACTGTATGGAGGGACGAACCCTGTGTACCACTGTCAGTTTTTCTGGCGGGAAGGACAGGAAGTAGGTTTTAGCTCCAAGCCAGGATACCTGCCGGTATGTATGGTATGATCTTACGGTGAGGGCAAGAGGATACATGGGAAGAAGGGCTGGAAGACCAGCCTTTGTGAATTGTATGGAAAGATTGCCGCTGGCAGTCTTTTTCTTTTATTTAGGTTTTCTGTAAATGTGTTTAGAAGGGAGATCGATTCCTTATGCCAAGGAAAGAGCTTGCAAAAGGGTATACTACCGGGACCTGTGCCCAGGCGGCCACGAAAGCGGCTCTGGCGCTGCTTTTTCGCGGCCTTGATCTGGAAGAACAGGGCCGGGGCAAAGAAGCGGAAAACAGGGTGCAGGTGGAACTTCCTGGCGGCAGCAGACTGGTGTTTCCTGTGGAAGATATCCAGATCGAAAGAGATGGAGAGCGGGAGCTCCCAATCCAGGTTTCCTGCGCCATCCGCAAGGACAGTGGTGACGACCCGGATGTGACGAATGGAATCCTGATTTACAGCAAAGTTAAGAGAAGCGAGAAGCCTGGCATTGTTTTGGAAGGCGGCCCTGGCGTGGGAAGAGTGACGAAACCAGGACTGGAACAGCCGGTAGGCAGTCCTGCCATTAACCGGGTGCCACGGCAGATGATCTTGAAAGAAGCCAAGGACGCCTGCGAGAAGGCAGGGTACGAGCAGGGGCTTACCATCCAGATCTCCATCCCGGAAGGGGAACGCCTGGCAGCCAAAACCTTTAATCCCAGACTGGGGATTCAGGGCGGGCTTTCTGTCTTAGGCACCAGCGGGATTGTGGAACCTATGAGCGAGCAGGCCCTGATCGATACGATCCGTCTGGATCTGAAGGTGAAGCGGGCCGGCGGCAGTCCATACTTGATCGTGGCGCCGGGGAATTATGGCCTGGATTTTCTGAAAGATACTTACGGCATGGATCCAGAAGAAGCGGTGAAATGCAGCAATTACATCGGACAGACCATGGATATGGCCTGTGAACTTGGCTTCCAGGGCCTAGTCTTGGCGGGACATATTGGGAAGCTCATCAAGGTGGCAGGAGGGATCATGAACACCCATTCCAAATGGGCGGACTGCCGGATGGAGCTTTTGGCGGCAGCGGCTCTGCGCCGCCATTTGGGAGAAGAGAAGGCTTCCCAAATATTGGAGAGTCTGACGACAGAAGAAGCCCTTGGAATCTGTAAGGAAGAAGAGCGGGCTATGCTGGGACAGGAACTGGTGGACCGGGCAGAAGAACATTTGATCCGGCGGACAGAAGGGAAGCTTGAGCTGGGCGTGATCCTTTTTTCCAGTCAATATGGCATATTGGGAAAAAGCAGCCAAGCAGACAGGCTTATAAAAAAATATCAAGAATGGCACCAGAACAGACAGGAGGATTTATGAAACAGAAAGGTATACTTTACGGGATCGGAGTAGGTCCTGGCGATCCAGAATTATTGACTCTGAAAGCATACCGGGTGATCCAGGAATGCCAGGTGGCTGCGGCACCGGGGAAGATTCCGGAGGAAACCACTGCCTATGGAATCGCGGCAGCGGCCTGTCCCTTTTTAAAGGAAAAAGAACTGGCGGGCGTTGAGATGCCTATGACCAAAGACCCAAAGGTGCTGGAAAAAAGCCATGAAGCGGCGGAACGTAAACTGCGTGCCCTGCTGGATGAAGGGAAGGATGTAGCCTTTCTGACTTTGGGAGATCCCTGTGTGTATTCTACCTATTTTTATCTGCATAGCCGTCTTCAGGAACAGGGTTATGAGGCCCGGATCATCAGCGGGATTCCTTCTTTCTGCGCGGCGGCGGCCAGGCTTGGAATCACCCTGGGGGAGAAAGCAGAGGAAATCCATATCATTCCGGCTTCCTATCAAATTGAGGAAGCATTGAAGCTTCCCGGAACCAAAGTTTTGATGAAGGCAGGCAGAAAAATGCCCAAGGTCAAGAAGATCCTGGAAGAAGCGGAAGCTGCCGGCGCCCAGGTGACGGGAGTGGAAAACTGCGGCATGGAACAGGAGCGGATCTATCAGAGAGCAGAAGACCTGCCGGAAGATGCCGGATATTTTACACTGATATTTGTAAGAGAAGGAGAAAAGCAATGATTTATTTCGTTGGGGCAGGGCCGGGAGCGGAAGACCTGATCACAGTGCGAGGGCAGCGGCTGCTAAGAGGGGCGGACGTTGTCATTTATGCGGGATCGTTGGTAAATCCAGAACTATTAAAAGAAACAAAAAAGTGTTGTAAGATATATAATAGTGCTCATATGACCTTAGAAGAGGTGCTGGAAGTCATGGAGCGGGCAGAAGGAGAAGGGTTGGATACCGTCCGGCTCCATACCGGGGATCCCAGTCTCTACGGAGCGGTGCGGGAGCAGATGGATCAGTTGGACCAGAAAGGCATTTCCTATGAATCCTGCCCGGGAGTCAGTTCTTTCTGCGGGGCGGCAGCGGCGCTGAATCTGGAATATACGCTTCCGGATCTGTCCCAGAGTGTGGTGATCACCCGGATGGAAGGGCGGACGCCGGTTCCTGAGCGGGAGAAGGTATCTGCCTTTGCGGCCCACCAGACGACCATGGTACTGTTCTTGAGCGCAGGGCTTTTGGAAAATCTGGAGAAGGAACTGCTGGCGGGGGGATATGAGGCGGATACCCCGGCGGCCATTGTATACAAGGCAACCTGGCCGGAAGAGGCCTGTTATCTCTGCACCGTAGGAACACTGGCAGAAACGGCCAAGACTTATGGCATTACGAAGACGGCCCTGATCATTGTAGGGCAGGTGGTGACCCATCAGAATTACCAGAGGTCCAAGCTGTACGACCCAGAGTTTACCACCGGATACCGGAAAGGAAAGCAAGATGAAGATCGCGGTCATTAGTTTTACCAGCCGGGGGAAGTCCCTGGCCCATACCGTCAAAGAGGCGTTGGAGGCTAGGGGACATCAGGTGTGGGAAGCGGTGAAAAACAGCCAGGATGAAAGGTCTGTGACAGAACCTCTTTCCCAGTGGACCGGACGGCAGTTTCAGGAAAAGGAAGCCCTTATTTTTATCGGGGCGGCGGGGATCGCGGTGCGGGCCATCGCTCCCTGGATACAGTCCAAAGCCAAAGACCCGGCGGTGCTGGTGGCGGATGAAGGGGGACGGTACTGTATCCCCATTCTGTCCGGCCATATGGGAGGGGCCAACGCTCTGGCCTGTGAGCTGGAACAAGCCCTTTCTATGGAGGCGGTGCTGACCACTGCCACCGATGTAAACGGCAAGTGGGCGGTAGATGTGTTCGCGGTAAAAAATGGCCTTTGGATCCAGGATCTTGGGAAAGCCAAAGAGATTTCCGCTAAGATCCTGCGGGAGCAGAGAGTGACGCTTCAGCTGCAGAACGGAAAAGGATGTATTTCTGGAAACCTTCCCGGAGAAGTTACTTATATAGAAGAGGCAGAGAAGTTTTGTCGAAAGTCGGATATTTCCATCGGGATCTGGAAGCCGTCCGCTTCAGGTTCCGGGGGCGTATCTGCGGAGGCGCTGCCCCCTGATACTGGCAAAATCCTGTATCTGATTCCCAAATGTGTGGTCCTTGGCATTGGCTGCCGGAAGGGAGCCGGCGCGGGGGAGATTGCGTACGCCGTAGAGCAGGCGCTGCAGCAGGCGGGAATCTGGCCTCAAAGCATCCGAGCGGTTGCAACCATTGACCGGAAGGCCCAGGAACCAGGGTTATTGGAATACTGTAAGAAACATTTCCTGCCGCTGCAAGTCTACGGGGCGGAGGATTTAAGGAAGGTACAGGGGGATTTTACCGCTTCCGCTTTTGTGGAATCTGTGACAGGAGTGGACAATGTATGTGAGCGCAGCGCGGTCCGGGCAGCAGGAGAGAAAGGAGCGTTGATCCTGGCGAAACGGTCCTTTGGCCCGGTGACGGTGGCGGCGGCGGAACAAGAATGGAGTGTGGAATTTGAGTAAGGTATGGGTGATCGGAATGGGGCCGGGAGGACCCGGCCAGATGACCAGGGAGGCCCAGCAGTATTTGGAAGCTTCCCAGGTTATCATAGGATATACTGTATATATTGAACTATTGCGGGAGCAGTTTCCGGAAAAAGAATTTCTGTCTACCCCCATGCGGCAGGAAGAAAAACGCTGCCGCATGGCTTTTGAGGAGGCAAGGAAGGGAAAGAAGACCGCCATGGTCTGCAGCGGCGATGCGGGAGTCTACGGAATGGCGGGACTCATGTACCAGGTGGGGGAAGCCTATGAGGACATAGAGATCGAAGTGATCCCCGGCGTGACGGCAGCCCTTGGCGGGGGAGCCCTGCTGGGAGCGCCTTTGGGCCATGATTTTTGCGTGATCAGTTTAAGCGACCTTCTGACTCCATGGGAAACCATTGAACGCCGGCTTTTGGCGGCGGCAGAGGCAGATTTCGCAGTGTGTCTCTATAATCCGTCCAGCCATAAGCGCCGGGATCATCTGCAGAAAGCCTGCGACCTGCTGCTGCGCTATAAAGCGCCGGAAACGCTGTGCGGCATAGCAAGGAACATCCACCGGGAGGGAGAGGCGGTCCGCCTGCTTTCCCTGGCGGAGTTAAGAGACACGGAAGTGGATATGTTTACCACGGTATTTATTGGAAACCGGGAGACGGTGCCCATCCGCGGCAGGATGGTCACGCCCAGAGGCTACCGGTATGAGGGAGAGACAAATGGAAGAGACTAGGATACTGATCTTTGGAGGGACCACGGAAGGCAGGATCGCCGCAGACTATCTGACCCGCAGGCAGATCCAGGTCCATGTATGCGTAGCCACAGAATACGGCGAACAGATGCTGACAGAACATCCCAATCTCACCGTCTCACACCGACGTATGGACCAGACGGAAATGGAGGAGTGGATCCAGGAATTGGGGCCCCGTCTCGTGATCGATGCCACCCATCCCTATGCCAGAGAAGTGACGGAAAATTTGAGGGAGGCATGTAAGAAACGCGGGATGCCTTATCTGCGTCTGCTGCGGGAGACGAAGGCCGGGGGAGAGGAAGTCTATGTGTCCTCGATCCAGGAAGCGGCCGCCTTCCTTGGAAAAACCAGCGGAAATGTCCTGGTGACCACGGGAAGCAAGGAACTGAAAGCCTATCAAGCTCTGGAAGCCTATCAGGAGAGATTATACGTGCGCATCCTGCCGTTCCAGGAAGGATTACAGATCTGTGAATCCATGGGGATACCGGGGAGCCATATCATTGCCATGCAGGGACCGTTTTCTAAGGAATTGAATGTGGCGCTGCTGCGCCAGTACGAAATCCGCTGGATGGTGACCAAAGAATCGGGAAGAGCGGGCGGGTATCTGGAAAAACAGGCGGCAGCCAGGGAAACGGGAGTGCGCCTGGTGGTCGTGGAAAAACCTTTGGAAGAGACGGGATACACGTGGCCTCAGCTGTGCAGGGTTCTGACAGAAGAACTATCTCTGACGCCCTGCTGGCAGGTAACCCTTGCGGGGATTGGCCCTGGGGCGGCCAATGCCTTTACCAGAGAGGCGTGGAAGGCCTGCCAGGAGGCGGACCTTCTGATCGGGGCCAGGCGGATGCTGGAGGCGGCGGCCCGGCCGGGGCAGGAGACGTACGCGGCCTACCAGCCGGAAGAAATCTTATCCTACATCCATGCCCACCCTGAGCGGGAGCGTATCACGGTGGCCCTTTCCGGAGATATTGGATTTTACAGCGGAGCAAGACGGCTGGAGGAAGTATTGGGGCGGGAGAAAGAGATCCAGATCAAGCGGATTCCCGGCGTTTCTTCAGCGGTGTATTTCTGCGCCCGGATGGGGATTCCCTGGGAGGATGTAAGCCTGACGAGTATCCATGGGAGACAGACCCATATCTTGTCCGTCTTAAGAGAACAACCGAAAGTGTTGGTGCTTGCGGGGAAGGATAAAGAAATCCGGACCCTGGGAAGCCTGCTCACTCACTTTGGCTTCCGCAATGTGAAGGTGACCATTGGAGAGCGGCTCTCCTATCAAGACGAGCGGATTCTCTATGGCGATCCGGGAATCCTGCGGGACTATGAAGGAGAAGGGCCGGCCCTGCTTTATCTTGAGAATCCACAAGGAGGAAAGCGGGAAGTGGTCCACGGGCTGCCGGACGAAGGATTTTTACGGGGAGACGTGCCGATGACCAAGGAGGAAGTGCGAAGTGTCAGCCTTTCCAAGCTCCGATTGAAAAGAGATTCCGTCGTCTATGATATTGGCGCTGGGACTGGTTCTGTGGCGGTGGAGGCGGCCCTGCAGGCATGGCAGGGGCAGGTCTACGCGGTGGAGCGGCTTCATCAGGCCAGGGAGCTGATCCGGGAGAACGCCAGGAGATTCCAGGCAGACAATTTGACGGTGATCCAGGGAGAGGCGCCGGAAGCCCTTGCGGAACTGCCTGCGCCGGACTGTGTGTTTATCGGGGGAAGCGGCGGAAAGCTAAGACAGATCCTGGAAGCCGTATTTGCCAAGAATCCGGAGGCAAGAGTAGTCATCAACGCCATCACTCTGGAAACGGTGTCAGAGGCAGTGGATTGTCTGAACACCATAGAGCTGCGGGAAGAAGAAGTAGTCCATATGAGCGCTGCCCGGTCCAGGAAGGCAGGGAGTTATCATATGATGCAGGGACAGAATCCCATCTATATCATCAGCATGACAGGAGGAAAAGAGGCATGTCCGGATTACCAAGAATCCTGATCGGGGCGCCCAGAAGCGGCGCTGGGAAGACGCTGGTCACCTGCGCTCTTTTACAGGCTTTAAAGGAACGGAAAAAACGGGTAGTCTCTTTCAAATGCGGGCCGGATTATATTGACCCTATGTTCCACCGGGAAGCTCTTGGAATTGACAGCGATAATCTGGATTCTTATTTTTGCTCAGAGCAGGAAGTGAGGAATCTGCTGGCCGAAAAGGAGAGGGATTATGAGATGGCGGTCATCGAAGGCGTCATGGGATACTATGACGGTCTGGGCGGGATCACCTGCCAGGCCAGTACCTATGAGATCGCCAGGATCACCCGGACGCCGGCCATTTTGGTGGTGGATGGAAGGGGAGCAAGCCTTTCCCTTCTGCCTTTGGTCCAGGGATTTCAGAAGTTCCGGGAAGACAGCCAGATAAAAGGAGTGCTCTTCAACCGGATCTCTCCGTCAATCTATCCGCTGTTAAAAGAGACCCTGGAGCGGGAGACCGGGCTTTTGGCCTATGGGTATCTTCCAGTGCTGGAAGAAGGCGTGCTGGAAAGCCGGCACCTGGGACTAAAGCTGCCCTGGGAGGCGCCGGATTTCCCAAAGCGTCTTAAGAAACTGGCGGAAAAACTGGAAGAAACGGTAGATATCGATGGAATCCTGGAACTGGCAGAAGGCGCGCCTAAGCTGGAAATCAAAGAAAAGCAGGAAGAAAAGCCCCAGTCAGGCAGTCTGCGGATCGCGGCGGCCAAGGATGAGGCGTTTTGCTTTTGTTACCCGGACAATCTGCGGTTTTTGGAAGAGCGGGGAGCCGTTGTGATTCCCTTTTCTCCCCTCCATGATCCCCATTTTCCAGAGGATGTGGACGGCCTTTTGCTCTACGGAGGATATCCGGAACTGCACGCAAAGGAGCTGTCGGAGAATGAGACGATGAGACAGGAACTGCAAAGAGCGGTCACAGGCGGCCTGCCCTGCATGGCGGAATGCGGCGGGTTCCAGTATCTGATGGAAACCATGGAGACGGAAGAGGGGCAAAGGTTTCCCATGGCAGGCGTTCTAAAGGGAGAGAGTTTTCCAGCCGGAAATCGGAGATTTGGCTATATTGAGCTTACAGGAGGCCGCTTATTTGGAAAACCGGCAGGGGCGCTTAGGGCTCATGAGTTCCATTATTACGATTCCACCTGCTGCGGGGAGGCGTTTACAGCCAGGAAACCCATTTCCGGGAGAAGCTGGAAATGTATGATCGGTGAAGAGACGATGCTGGCAGGATATCCTCATCTCCACTACAGAGGAAATCCTCAGGTGGGGGAGGCGTTTCTCCAGGCCTGCCGGAAGTATCAGAGAGGAAAAAATCAATGAAGCAAGACAGACAAAAAGCATTGGAACAGCTTCTGGGGCAGATCATTCCTGTGGACCAGGCGGCCAGGGAGGAAGCCCTGCGGCGCTGGGACTCCATCGCGAAACCGCTGCACAGCCTGGGGAAGCTGGAAACAGATGTGGCAGCGATCGCGGGAATCCAAAGAGATGCCCATGTAAGGACTGAGAAAAAAGCCCTGCTGGTGCTGTGCGCGGACAACGGAGTGGTAGAAGAAGGGGTGACCCAGACCGGGCAGGAAGTGACAGCCATTGTGGCGGAAAATTTCCTGGCCTGCAACACCAGCGCCGCTATTATGGCAGAGCAGGCGGGGGTGGATCTGTTTCCCATCGATATTGGAATGGCGGTGGATACAAAAGTACCCAGTTATAAAGTGGCTTACGGAACGAAAAATATAGCCAAAGGCCCGGCTATGACCAGGGAGGAAGCCCTGCAGGCGGTGCTGACAGGCGCGCGTCTGGTAAAACAGCGCCAGGAAGAAGGGTATGACCTGCTCGCTGTAGGAGAGATGGGCATTGGAAATACCACCACATCCAGCGCGGTGTCCTGCGTGCTGATGGGGCGGCAAGTCCGGGAGATGACTGGCCGCGGCGCGGGACTTTCAAGGGCCGGGCTGGAGAGGAAGACCCGGGTCATCGCCCAGGCCATTGAGAAGAATCATCCAGACCCACAGGATGGGGTGGATGTGCTGGCGAAAGTAGGCGGTTTTGATCTGGCAGGGCTTGCCGGGATCTGCCTGGGAGGGGCGGCCTATGGGATGCCCGTCGTACTGGATGGATTTATTTCTGCTGCCGCTGCTTTAGCTGCGGTGCGGATCTGCCCCACGGCGGAGCAGTATCTGATCGCTTCCCATGTGTCCAAGGAACCGGGGATGAGGCGGATCCTGGCAGAACTTCATCTGGAAGCGGCCTTGGACTGCGGCCTGTGTCTGGGGGAGGGGACAGGAGCCCTCTGCTACCTTCCGGCCCTTGGCCTTGCGGCGGAAGTTTACCGGCGGATGAGCACTTTTTCCGACAACCAGATCGAGGATTATCAGGAATTGGGGGATCAATGATGGTACATTTGATCACAGGAGGAAGCGGAAGCGGGAAGTCGGCCTATGGGGAAGACTGGCTGCGGGAGCGGGAGGCGGGAAACCGGCTGTTCTATGTAGCCACCATGGAGCCCCATGGAGAGGAAGCGCTCCGGCGGATCCTGCGCCACAGGCAGCAGCGGAAAGGAAAAGGCTTTGAGACCATTGAGTGCCAGAGAGGGCTAAAACAGGTGAAGATCCCGCAGGGCTGCGGGGTCCTGCTGGAATGTCTCTCAAATCTGGCGGCCAATGAATTGTACCGGGAGGATGGAAGCCTTCGGGACAAAGAAACAGTGATAAAGGAAATCTTGGAAGGGATCCAGTCCCTGCAAAGAAGAGCGGGAACCCTTGTCATTGTCACAAATGAGATCTTCTCAGACGGGACAGACTATGGCGAGAGCATCCGTGTGTATCAGGAAGTGTTAGGAGAGATCAACCGGGAAACCGCCTGCCTGGCAGACCAGGTGACAGAGGTGGTCTATGGAATTCCGGTGGTGGTGAAGAAACATGAAGCAATTGTGGGATAGTTTTAAGATCGCGTTTTCTATGTACAGCAGGATTCCCATGCCAAGGAGCCAGTGGACGCCTGAGACGAAAGCTTACGCCATGGGATTCTTCCCCTGGGTGGGCGTGGTGATTGGAGCGGTATTCTTTGGCCTTTTCTGCCTGACCGAATGGATAGCGGCCCATGGCATCCTGGATGGCAGCCTTTTTCGGGGAGTGGTCCTTACCCTTACGCCCCTGGCGCTGACAGGAGGCATCCACATGGATGGTTTCCTGGATACCAGGGACGCTTTGAGCGCCTATGCCCCGAAAGAGCGCCGGCTGGAGATCTTAAAAGATCCCCATACAGGCGCGTTTGCGGTGATTTCCTGCGGCATGTATCTGATCGGGATGCTGGGTCTGTACGGCGTGCTTTCCCCCCAGGGAGCGGCGGTGGTATCCCTGGGATTTGTGCTGTCTCGGACGCTTAGCGGCCTTTCTGTCCTATGCTTCCCCAAGGCAAAGAAAGAAGGGCTGGCAGCAGATTTTGCGGCGGCCTCAAGACAGAAGATCCTCCGGGTGGCGCTGGCCTGCTATCTGATCCTTGCAGCTGTGGGAATGGTGCTGGCGGGAGGGCTTTCTGGAGCGCTGTCTCTTACATTTGCCGGGATCATGTTTGGATATTATAAATGGATGTCCCAGCAGAAATTTGGCGGCATCACAGGAGATCTGGCGGGATATTTCCTTCAGCTGTGCGAGCTGTGGATCGCCGCCGGGGCCGTGCTTGGAGCGGGATTGCCAGAAATAGCCGCGATTTTAAAGCAGGGATAGAGAGAAAGGACAGATGAAGATGATTTTGATCGTAGGAGGCGCCTGCCAGGGAAAGAGGGATTTTGCTAAAAATAAGTTTCCCGGCTTAACGTGGGCGGACGGAAGGACCTGTGAAGAGGCGGATTTGTTTCGCTGCCAGGGCATCCACCATTTTCATATCTATATCAAACGGCTGATGGAAGAGACGGCCGAAGAGGACCGGCAAAGACGGGTGGATCTTCTGGTGGAACGACTGTGGAGGGAGAACCGGGAGGCGGTGATCCTTGCAGACGAAGTGGGCTGCGGGATCGTTCCTTTGGAGGCTTTGGAGCGGGCCTGGCGGGAGACGGCCGGAAGGGCCTGCACCTATCTGGCGGCCCACGCGGACCGGGTTTACCGGGTGGTCTGCGGCATCGGGACGGTGATCAAAGGATGAGGAAACTGTATTTGTTCCGCCATGGGAAGACCAGAGGGAATTTAGAGAGACGGTATATCGGAAGTACAGATGAACCCTTGTGCCGGGAAGGACGTAAGGAACTGGAAGGAAGAACAGGGCCGGGAGTATCCCTGGTGTTCGCAAGTCCCATGAAGCGCTGTCTGGAGACGGCAGGGATCCTATATCCGGGGCAGGAGCCCATCCTGATCCCAGAGCTGGCGGAATGTGATTTTGGTCTGTTTGAGAATCGGAATTACGAAGAGCTGTGTAAGCTGCGTGAGTACCGGCAATGGATCGGCACAGGCGGAAGAGAAGCGCCGCCAGGCGGAGAAAGCCGGAGGGACTTCCAAAGCCGGGTACTGGCAGGATTCCAGAAGGCGCTGGCTGTCTGCGAAAGAAAGGACGTCCAGACAGCGGCGCTGGTGGTCCATGGAGGGACGATCATGGGGATCATGGAGGCTTATGCCGTTCCCCAGGGAGATTTTTACGACTATCAGATCAGAAATGGAGAAGGATATGAACTTATACTTGCAGATGCTGCTTCCAGTTCTGGGTGGATTTCTGCTGGATCTTCTGCTGGGAGATCCGGTATGGCTGTATCATCCGGTGCGGCTTATGGGGAAGCTGATCACCGGTCTGGAACGAATTATCAGAAGATTACTGCCGGGAACGCCGGGAGCCTTGCGGATCGGGGGAGGGATACTGGCGGCGCTGGTGGCGCTGTGTAGCACAGCAGTGCCGGCCCTCTTTCTTTTCTTCCTGTACCGACTCTGGTTTCCTCTGGGGCTTCTTGCGGAGACCTTCTTCTGCTATCAGCTTCTTGCGGCCCGCTCTTTGCAGGTGGAAAGCGGCCGGGTCTATCAGGCTTTGAGGGAGGAAAGTCTACCCAAAGCCCGCCGGGCGGTTTCCATGATCGTGGGGAGAGACACCCAGAACCTGACGGAAGAAGGAGTGGCAAAGGCGGCTGTGGAGACGGTGGCGGAGAACACTTCCGACGGCGTGGTGGCGCCTCTGTTTTATATGGTATTATTTGGCGCGGCAGGGGGATTTTTCTATAAATCAGTGAATACCATGGATTCTATGATCGGTTACCGGAACGAGAGATATCAGTATTTTGGGACGGCGGCGGCCAGGCTGGACGATGTGCTGAATTACATTCCGGCCAGGCTTTCCGCCCTATTCATGCTGGCTGCCTGTATTCCCGCGGGAGGGAATTTGAAGCAGGCCTGTTCCACTTACCGGAGAGACCGGAAGAAGCACAAGAGTCCAAATGCCGCTCAAACGGAGGCAGTGATGGCAGGAGCTTTGGAAGTGGAACTGGCAGGAGACGCCTGGTATTTTGGAACTCTTCATAGGAAACCCACTCTGGGAGATCCGATCCGCCCTATAGAGGCGGAGGACATTTTGAGATCCCAGAGGCTGATGTATCTGACGGCATGGATCGCCCTTGCAGTATTCCTGGGGATCAAAGGGCTGGTTTTGCTGGTTTGGCTGTAAGGATGGGTTCAAGTCTCACTCTGCGAATCCCCGCGGAGCGTATATCAGAGTGCTGGGTTCCGGGCTGTGGAAGAGAAGGAACAGGAATATATCATGCTATGTGAATTGGAAACAATGGATCAGAGAAAGAGAAGGAGGCAGCTATGGAAAAAAGGATCGCATACTGTGGACTGGATTGTGAAACATGTGATGCATACATTGCCACAAAGAAGGATGATCAAGCCTTGCGTGAAAAAACCGCTAAACTGTGGGCAGAGTTAAATCAAGCGCCGATTCTGCCGGAACATATCAACTGTGAAGGATGCCGTGGGAATGGGAGAAAGACGGTATACTGCGAGAGCCTTTGCGGCATCCGCCAGTGCGCCCTTCAAAAAGGCGTGGAAACATGCGGGGATTGCGGGGAACTGGAAAAATGTCCGACTGTGGGAGCGTTTCTTTCAAACAATCCGGAAGCGTTGAAAAATCTTAAGGGATGAGGTGGCGCCATGAAGATAGAGATTGGAAAAGAGTTTCCTCAATATTTCAAACCCTCTTATCCAGAGGAATTTGAATTGTTTCATCATTTTGAAGTAACAGCAGGGATACCGACCGTTTTATTTGCGGTCACCACATGGAAAGAAAATGGAAAGCCCAATGTATGTTTCCATTCATGGAGCAGTTTCCATGGGGATAAGACAGCGTTTTTTGCTGTTATGGGAAATCTGTATCAGCATACGCACACATATCAAAATATTCAGAGGGAGAAATGCTTTGGCATTAATTTTCTTCCCATAAGCCGCTATGACCAATTGGTGGACACGATCCATCAGAATGAATGGGAAGACGATGAATTTGAGACGGGCGGTTTTACCATTTGCGATGGGAAGACCATCCATGCGCCGATGATCCAGGAGGCTTTCCTTGGCATGGAATGTACCTTGAAGGAGAGCCGGGATTTGAGCGGAGCAGGAATCACCGCTATGATCATTGGGCAGGTACAGCATGTCTCAGTGGAAAAAGAGTACGCGCAAGGCTATAAAGAGCGCTACGGGAAGGACGGGTTTATGCTGCTGGTGCCCGCCCCTCAGGATCTTGTCACTGGGGATCCAAATCAATCTGCGATAGCCACAGTGAAGATTGAGAAATATGATTGATGAATGAAAGTCCAGGGAGGGAATGAGATGAAATTAAAAAATCCTATGCTGGTAGTGACGGATATAGATAAAGCGGTTGAGTTTTATAAAAAGGTTCTGGGTCTGCATGTTATTATGGATTTTGGCGCAAACAAAACTTTAACAGGCGGTTTGGCGCTGCAGACTGCTGAAACATACGGCGGATTTATCGGGACAAATATGATTTCTTTTGGTGGCAATAACTTTGAAATCTACTTTGAAGAAGATGATTTTGATCGGTTTGCTGATAAATTAGAAGAGTGTGAGATCGAGTATGTTCACCCTATCATGGAACATTCCTGGGGACAACGAGTTGTTCGCTTTTATGATCCAGATAAGCATATCATAGAAGTGGGAGAAAGCATGAAAGTGGTATGCAGGCGTTTCCTAGAAAGTGGAATGACACCAGAACAGGTTGCAAAGCGTATGGATGTTCCCATGAAGTTTGTAAGTGCGTGTATGCGGTAAATCTCGATGGTTAGAAAATAAGGATTATTCGCGAAGGCGGAAAGCGCTTTGGTCATTGGAAAGTAGAATAGAACTACACAAAAACAGGAGAAACAAAGAGATGCAAGGACAGGAACAAGTGCACGGCGGCGATATCTACCGTCATCAGAACGTGACGGATTTCTCCGTCAACAGCAATCCATTAGGCCCGCCGGAGGCGGTGATAGAGGCGCTCCGGGAAGGGGCAGGCCAGATTCATCATTATCCAGATGTGGAATGTGAGAAACTGCGGGAGGCGATCGGAGCGTTTGAACAGGTCCCTCCAGAGGAGATCCTGTGCGGCAATGGGGCGGCGGAGCTGTTCTTTGCGGCGGTTTTCGCGGAAAGACCCAGGAGGGGGCTTTTGACGGCGCCGGCCTTCGCGGAGTATGAGCGGGCCCTCCAGGCTGTGGGAGCCAAATCGGAATTCTATCCCTTAAGAGAAGAAGCCCAGTTTCAAGTAGGAGAAGATTTCCTGGAACGGATCACTCCCAAGACAGACCTGGTTTTTCTGTGCAGTCCCAATAATCCTACGGGGCAGCCGATCAAGCGTTCTCTGATCAGGAAAGTGCTGGAGAAATGTGAGGCCTGCGGGGCAAGGCTGATCTTAGATGAGTGTTTCCTGGATTTCCTGGAAAGGCCAAAGGAGTATGAAGCCCTGGAGCTCAAAAAGGATCATCCTCAGATGCTGGTGGTGAAGGCATTTACCAAAACCTTTGCCATGCCGGGAGTAAGGCTGGGGTACGGGATCAGCGGCGACCGGGAATTTCTGGGCCGGATGCGGACTATGCTGCAGCCCTGGAATGTGTCTTTGCTGGCCCAGGCCGGGGGAGCGGCGGCCCTTAATAACGCGGAAGCCTATTTGGCAAAGACCCGGCAGGTGGTGGCCCGTGAGCGGGAGTACCTGAGAAGGAACCTGGAAGACCTGGGATTTCAGGTCTATGGCTCTCAGGCAAACTATCTGTTTTTCCGGGGAAGGGAAGGGCTATACCGGGAGGCTTTGGAAGCGGGATTTTTGATCCGGGATTGTGGAAATTACCGGGAACTTGGCCCTGGATACTACCGGATCGCGGTGCGTAAAAGGGCGGAGAATGAGAGGTTGATAGAATGGCTAAGACGATCATGATACAGGGAACCATGTCAGGGGCGGGGAAAAGCCTTCTGTGTACCGGGCTTTGCCGGATCTTCCGGCAGGATGGGTATCGGGTGGCGCCCTTCAAGTCCCAGAATATGGCCCTGAATTCTTTTATCACGGCGGAGGGACTGGAAATGGGCCGGGCCCAGGTGGTACAGGCAGAGGCGGCGGGAATCCCTCCCCAGGCAGAGATGAATCCGATCCTGCTGAAACCCACCAACGATACCGGCTCTCAGGTCATTGTAAATGGCCGGGTGCTGGGGACCATGGACGCCAGGGAATATTTTGCTTACAAGAAGCGGCTGATCCCTCAGATACAGGAGGCGTTCCAGAGGCTTTCCGATGAGTTTGACATTGTGGTGATCGAGGGGGCGGGAAGTCCGGCGGAGATCAATCTGAAGGAAGACGACATTGTCAATATGGGGATGGCCAAGATGGCCGGCGCTCCGGTGCTGCTGGCCGGAGATATTGACCGGGGCGGGGTGTTCGCCCAGCTTCTGGGAACCTTGATGCTTCTGGAGCCGGAGGAACGGCAGCGGGTGAAAGGACTGATCATCAACAAATTCCGGGGAGATCAGACAATCCTGACCCCAGGGATCAGGATGCTGGAAGAGCGGGCGAAGGTTCCGGTCCTTGGGGTGACGCCTTATCTTCCGGTGGAGATCGAGGAAGAAGACAGTCTGGCGGAGCGGCTGAAAACGAAAGGAAAAACAGGTGGAGGACAGATTGATATTGCAGTCATCCGTCTGCCCCGGATCTCGAATTTTACAGATTTTATGGCTCTGGAAAACCGGGAGGAAGTGTCGCTTCGCTATGTGCGGACACTTTCCCAGCTTGGACATCCGGATATGATCATCCTCCCGGGGACGAAGAATACCATGGGAGATCTTGCCTGGATGCGGGAAAATGGATTGGAAGCCGGAATCCTAAAAGCGGCGGCAAAAGGAACGGCAGTCTTTGGCATCTGCGGTGGCTATCAGATGCTGGGCGAAAACCTTAAGGATCCGCTGGGCGTGGAGCAGGGAGGCAGTATGCGGGGATTGGGACTGCTTCCAACTGTCACGGTATTTAACAGGGAGAAGACCCGTACAAGAGTGGCCGGCGCCTTTGGGACGCTGGAAGGATCTTTGGCAGGCTTAAGCGGAACGCCTGTGGAGGGATATGAGATCCATATGGGAGAGACCCGCGGGGAGGCACCCCATGGAAGCGGAGCAGGAAGGCGTCCGCTTGGGATGATCCAGGATCAGATCACCGGAGAAGAAAAGGGAGATGGAACCTTTGCGGGAAATGTGTACGGCACCTATGTGCATGGCATCTTTGACCGGGAAGAAGTGATCAGCGCCCTTGTGGGCTGCCTGGCCAGGAAGAAGGGCATTTCCTTGGAAAGAGAGAAACCGGCTGTGGATTACCGGACCTTTAAGGAGCAGCAGTATGATCTGCTGGCGGAAGGCCTGCGGCAAAGCCTGGATCTGGAGCGGATCTATGAGATCCTGGAACAGGGAGCGTAAGAAGCAGAAAGGATATGGAAACATGGAGATAGAGACAAAGGAAGGAAAGATCCTGGAGATCGAACAAGTGGAACCAGCCAAGATCGAGGAACGCAGTTTCCAGATCATCGGAGAAGAACTGAAACAAAAGGGGATCACGCTGCCGAAGGAGCAGGAAGCGGTGATCAAACGCTGCATCCACACCAGCGCCGATTTTGATTACGCCAGCAATCTGGTATTTTCTGACCATGCCGTAGAGAGAGGAATAGCCGCTTTGAAAGACGGGGCCTCCATTGTGACCGACACTCGGATGGGCTGGTCCGGGATCAATAAGAAGAGGCTGGAACGGTTTGGCGGAAAGGCCTATTGTTTCATGGCGGACGACGACGTGGCGGAAGCGGCCAAGAGAAACGGGACAACCCGCGCGTCAGCCAGTATGGATAAGGCCTGCGGCCTGGAAGAAGACCTGATCTTTGCGGTCGGAAACGCGCCGACTGCCTTGATTCGGCTGTACGAACTGATCCGGGAGGGAAAGATCCGGCCCCGTTTGATCATCGGCGTGCCTGTGGGATTTGTAAACGTGGTCCAGGCCAAAGAGCTGATCCTTAGCCTGGAAGAGATTCCCTATATCGTGGCGAGAGGGAGAAAAGGAGGCAGTAATATCGCGGCTTTCATCTGCAACGCCTTGTTATTGGGGCCGGGGGATTTTTAAAAATCCCCCGGCCCCAATTAAAAATGCCCTG
>OGXS01001265.1_pt1 | contig 17539 bp, 23 predicted proteins | sample 1576371 | NCBI WGS metagenome assembly OGXS01 (sample SAMEA3541475, study PRJEB24748) | human gut metagenome | biome: human gut; feature: human-associated habitat; material: faeces | place: China | collected 2012
AGTATAGTCTGTTCTGGCTGGCGGCTCCATTGTTAAAAAGTATAAAGACTTTTTTCTAAAAATATTATTCGTTGAGAATGAGATTGGAGGGTTTATATTGTTTATACGAGTAGTTCCGTACGACCCCTTTTGGGAAGTAGAGTATGAAAATGAATCACAGAAGATAAAGAATATATTGAAGGATATATTGGTGGAGGTTTACCATATTGGCAGTACAGCAGTCAAAGGGTTAGCCGCTAAATCAATCATTGATATAATGCCCGTAGTGACAAATATTAGTTTGGTTGATAAGCATAACAAAGAATTTGTAGCGATTGGTTATGAGTGTATGGGTGAGTTTGGTATTGAAGGACGTAGATATTTCCGCAAAGGCGGCGATAACAGGACACACCAGATTCATATTTTTGAGCAAAGCAATCACAAAGATATTAATAGGCATATAGCAGTAAGGGACTTTCTGCGTACACATCCAGACATCGCTTTAGAGTATGGTGAATTAAAGATGGAGCTGGCTTATCGATTCTCGGAGGATATTGAAGGCTACTGCACTGGTAAGGATGCATTTGTAAAGCAACTAGAAAAGGATGCTTTGCTATGGTATCAAAATAATGAATCATATAAAACACGATAGAAAATATATAAAAGTATGAAAGAGAGGTGTATCCTATGATAGGATCAGATAAGAAAAAACTATATCCAAATGAAAACATAAAAACTGTTTGTTATTTAAGTAACCTACCGAAAAGACCCAATGTTGAGATTGGAGATTACACCTACTATAGTGATCATAAAAATTCACCAGAGAAATTTTATGATAATATAGAGCATCATTATGAATTTCTTGGAGATAAACTGATAATAGGCAAGTTCTGCGCAATAGCAGAGGGTGTGAAGTTTATTATGAATGGTGCAAATCATAGAATGGATGGAATCACAACCTATCCCTTTAATATCTTTGGCTGTGGATGGGAAAAGGTTACTCCTACAATAGAACAACTTCCTTTTAAGGGAGATACTGTGATTGGTAATGATGTCTGGATTGGTCAAAATGTAACCATTATGCCAGGTGTTATAATTGGTGATGGTGCGATTATTGCCGCTAATTCAACAGTAGTGAAAAGTGTTGAACCCTATTCAATATATAGTGGGAATCCAGCTAAGTTTATCAAAAAACGCTTTAGTGACGAAAAGATTGAATTCTTACTAAAGCTAGAGTGGTGGAACTGGAGCGGAGAGGAAATATTTGATAATCTTGAAATTCTAACATCCGAAGCAGGGTTAGAGGAATTAATGAATAAATATTCGAAAAGAGATGCAATAAATTAAGGAGAGGTTATAATGAACAAAGTAAATATAAAAGATAGTCAAAATTTTATTACTTCAAAATATCACATAGAAAAAATAATGAATTGCATAAGTTTAGATGAAAAAGATAACATCTTTGAAATAGGTGCAGGGAAAGGTCATTTTACTGCTGAATTGGTAAAGAGATGTAATTTTGTTACGGCGATAGAAATTGATTCTAAATTATGTGAGGTAACTCGTAATAAGCTCTTAAATTATCCTAACTATCAAATAGTAAATGATGATATACTGAAATTTACATTTCCTAGCCACAATCCATATAAAATATTTGGCAGCATACCTTACAACATAAGCACAAATATAATTCGAAAAATTGTTTTTGAAAGTTCAGCCACAATAAGTTATTTAATAGTGGAATATGGTTTTGCTAAAAGGTTATTAGATACAAACAGATCACTAGCATTGCTGTTAATGGCAGAGGTAGATATTTCTATATTAGCAAAAATTCCTAGGTATTATTTCCATCCAAAACCTAAAGTGGATAGCGCATTAATTGTATTAAAAAGAAAGCCAGCAAAAATGGCATTTAAAGAGAGAAAAAAATATGAAACTTTTGTAATGAAATGGGTTAACAAAGAGTATGAAAAACTGTTTACAAAAAATCAATTTAATAAAGCTTTAAAACATGCGAGAATATATGATATAAACAATATTAGTTTCGAACAATTTGTATCGCTATTTAATAGTTATAAAATATTTAACGGCTAAAAACAATAGGCCACATGCAACTGTAAATGTTTAGTTATAGGTAGGGTAGCATAAGTTAAAATGCTATTCTGCCTTTTAAAAGTATGGTATACATTCCAGAGAGAGATTGGATATGTTCCCGTATACCGATAGTGCCAAAAGCGAAGTGGATATGTTTCCGAGAACGGACGTACTCAAATGACATTCATTCTGTCCTCTCAAGCCATGTTGAAACGGTCTGCCTGCTGTCCAAGAAAGTTCAGTAAATGTTGTTCAGATATAAGCCACAGACATATTTCAGTTTGACAGGGAGATTTATTATAATTTGAGATGTTATCTATGATTGACAAATTGCCAATAGTAGTTGTTTGCCTATAAAATGTATTGTTTGTTATAATCACATTGTAAGAATATGGCAAACAGCTAGGAGGAAGAAAATGAATTTTAACGAAAAGCTTATCCAACTTCGCAAATCTAAAGGTTTGTCACAGGATGAACTTGGCAATGCGTTAGGCGTATCGAGACAAACAATATCTAAATGGGAACTTGCTCAGAGTTATCCTGATTTTCAAAGGCTTGTTTTATTAAGTGATTATTTCGGTTTATCACTTGATGTACTTGTAAAAGATATCGATGTACAAGATGTTAGAACTAAGAATCTAAATGACAAACAAATATCTGCAATTTATGAGGATATAAGTTCTGCTAAATCAACGATAAACAAAGTTGTAAATATTTTTTGTGTTATTGGGGTTGTCGGAATTATACTTGCCATTTTGGCAGGTATATTCTGGGGATAACGATAACGCCCGGTTAACAGGGCTGATAAGTTTGAAGGGGAGAAACATTATGAAAATGCCAAATGAAAAAATTGATACAATTATGTTTGCTTCTTGTGGAATGAATTGTTTCGTTTGCTATAAACATTGTTATCATAAAAGACCGTGCGCAGGCTGTTTAAATGGTGATATGGGGAAGCCGGAACATTGCCGAGAATGTAAAATAAAAGATTGTATCAAAGTCAAGGGATTGTCTTTTTGTTTTGAGTGTTCCGCATACCCATGTAAGCTGATAAAAAACCTTGAAAAGAGTTATAACAAGAGGTATCAGGCGAGCCTTATGGAAAACAGTGAATTTGTCCGTCAATATGGTTTGGAACTGTTTATGGAAGAACAGAAAGAAAAATATACCTGCCCGAAATGCGGCGGGATTATTTCCATTCATGACAGAGAATGTAGTGATTGTCAGGAAAAATTGGAGTAGTGAATGTTTGGCAGGAGGTGGTTGAAATGTGGGTTTGCCCAAAATGCGGAAGAGAATTTAAAAACCAGAATCAGTCCCATTACTGTGGGAAAGCACCAATGACGATCGACCAATATATAGAAGCACAGTCAGAGGAAAGTCAGCCATATCTGCTGGAAGTCCGAAAAGCGATACATGAAGCGATTCCCGAAGCACAGGAGCGTATTTCATGGAGTATGCCTACTTTTTGGAAAGGACATAACATCATTCATTTTGCCGCAAATAAAAAGCATATTGGTATATATGCAGGAGAAGAAGCAGTTATTGAATTTGCTGAAATGCTGAGATTATATAAAACAAGCAAAGGAACAATCCAAATTCCTTATAAGCAGCCTTTACCGCTGAATTTGATTTCGAAAATTGCTGTTTGGTGTTATGAAACAGGCAACCGCCCATAATCTAATAGAAAGAACTGAAGATTGGTGTGGAGTATTTTGATACGGAGTCGCTGGAGATGAAAAGGACGGAGATGTTTATTGAGGGGTATAAGGCGGGGCTGGTTAAAGATACGTCTTTTAAGGGGCTGTGGAAGGTGTCGTTTACGCTGCGGGAGTTTTGAGAAGCGGTTGCCGGAGGGCGTGTGGGCATGGTATACTTTGAGGAGAAAAATTAGAATTGACCGCCAGGTCAAGAAGATGGGCAATGCAACAACTTTGAATTTAGGATGGTAATAGACTATGAGAAAAATTATTTTATTTATTGCGATGAGCCTTGATGGATATATTGCAGATTCAAACGGAGGAACTGAATGGCTGGGAGGGCAGATACCTGGAAAAAATGATATGGTATCTTATGAAGAATTTATCCGCGATGTTGATACTGTCATCATGGGGGCGAACACATATCGTCAACTTGTAACCGTGCTGTCCCCCGATGAATGGATATATCCCAATCTTGCCAGCTATATCATTACCCATTTTCCTGAGCAGTCCACCGACAACATCAAGTTTACCATGGAAGAACCCTCTCAGTTGGTAATGCGGTTGAAAGGAGAATCAGGGAAGAATATCTGGATCTGTGGAGGAGCAGACATTGTAAAGCAGTTGGTACGGGCAGATGTGATAGATCAATATTTTATTAACGTTATGCCCACGATTTTAGGCGGCGGCATTCGACTTTTTGACGGACTAGAAAAAGAAAGAAAACTAAAATTAATCAAGACTAAAAGTTATAATGGGATTACGGATCTGGTATATGAACGAAGGATAAATGCCAGGTGATGGAACTGAAAATTAGAATTTGTTTAAGCAGGTTTCCAATATGAGGGTACATTGAGAAGCAACGCCATCAAGAACGGTAAAGTTATTGACATGAAGATGTACTCACTACTGAATACAGAATTGTAACTTCCGGTTTGTGGCTAGAAAATCCCAGTTTGCATACAAAGAATAAAAAGTTACGGAGAAGAATCTTATGGATTATTCAACAGAAGAATTGATTGAAGCAAAGCGGCAGATTGATTCAACTCTGCATAAGTTGAGAGAGACCATAAAGACGTTTGAAGCAAAAGAAAATGCTTCCCGGTATAAATCCCAGATTACACTGGCAAAAAGGCGGGTAAGGGCTTTTGAAATTGCCAATCATTTGATTGAGGCTGAGATTGACAAGAAATAGAAAAAATGGTTTCCAGTGAATCACTTTCAACAGAATAGAATTATTTTAAGGCATCAGTCAGAAATGATTGGTGCTTTTTGTGTGTCCGAAAAGGAGGTGCTGCATTTGCATCCGGTGAGCGAGGCGTTCCTGCAGGCGGTGCAGGAGAACACCAGGAGGTATTACTGGACGGGGAGGATTACCACGAAGGCCGGGGTGGAGTATTCTTTTGAAAATAAGGATATCGTGAAAGGCTCCAGGTATGCTTCCAGCCAGTGCTGCGGGAGTACGGAGTTGGAACTTGGCACCGTGTATGCGGCGGCGGAGACTCATGTGCAGTTCTTTGGGCAGATGGTGATAAATGTTGCTGCGGAGCAGGTCAGTAAGGCGGGTACTGCCGCCGGGAGTATTGTGATTCCTGTTCCTTCTATCTATTATGGACGGTTAACCTTAAGTGTAGTAAACTGGACTCAGAGAAAACATGTGGAGTTGCGGAGGTGAGCATAGTGGAAATCCGGTATATTACGCCTGCTGATGACAAAATGACAATCAGCAGGATATATGAAGAAAGCTGGAAATATGCATATAAAGGCATAATACCACAGGATTATCTTGAGTCGCTTCCAGAAGGCCGCTGGGTTGCAAATTTAGAAAACTCAAATGGGGGTACGCTGGTTTGTGTGGATAATGGACGGATTGTGGGCACAAGTAGTTTTTGTGAATCACGTTTTAATCAGTTTAAAGGGTGGGGAGAAATTATTTCTATTTACCTATTGCCGGACTATATGGGCAGAGGTTTTGGTAAAGCCCTTTTTCATTCGGTTATTGTCGAGTTGAAAAAAATGGGTTATAGAAATATTTTTTTGTGGGTTCTTGAAAAAAACCTGAGAGCAAGAAAATTTTACGAAAAAGAAGGATTTTCAATGTCTGATGATTATTTAGATGATAACATTGGCGGAAAAGATGTGCGTGAAATCAGATATATTTACAGAGAAGAATAGTCTGTAATTCATTGTGTGGAATAAAAACCGAATTTGTACCTGAAGGCATGACTGCCCCGCCTGAATCATTTATAAAACAGCCTGAATTACAGGTATATTTAACGGATTTCGGGAAGAAAAAAGATGATGTGGGTTTGATGGCGGAAATTCAGGAGCAAGATGGCAGCAGGGAGACGGGCAGCAGGGAGTTAAGAGAAAAAGGAATTATTGAATAAAAGGAATGAAAAGAAACAGTCAGATTATTTGGTTTGTTTCTTTTTTATTAAATCTCCCGCAGACAATTTAATATAAGTTTTACCTACTGCGAACTTTGCAATGGTGGAAGCATACTGAAAATATAGGAAAGAGTATTGTGGATCAGCAGGATGGATATAAAAAGCAGAATATGGCAGCAGCTTATTTCCAAATAGTCACGTAATGGGAAAGTTGTTATTAGTCTCTTAAAAAAATAAGTGTAATGTTATGGTAATGATTTTCTTTACCGATGTTGTTGTCAGAGCATATGGTTGATATAATGGTTAAAGAATTTTAACGAAAGGATTTATAAGTATGAAACAACATCAGATAGTGATCGATGTGAATAGATGTGTCGGGTGCGGTTTGTGCAGCAAGGTTTGTGTAGCACATAATCTTGAGATAAAGAATAAAAAAGCAGGTAAAGTAATGGATAGCTGCATAATGTGTGGACAATGCTCGGCTGTCTGTCCAAAGGAGGCAATTGCATTAGAGGGATTTGATGACTGTCAAATTGAAAAAACAGAGGATATTCGCCTTAATCCAGATGCTGTTTTGCATACAATCCGATTTCGCAGGAGTGTCCGTAATTTTAAAAAGACAAAAATTCCACAAGAAGTAGTTGACCAGATTTTAGAAGCAGGCAGGCTTACTCATACTGCCAAGAATATGCAGGATGTTTCTTTTGTCGTACTTGATAAAGAAAAAGACCGAATTGAAAAAATGGCGGTCAAAGTGTTCAAGGCAATTAAGCCGATAGCAGATTTGTTCAGTCCGATGGCAAGGAATAATAAGATCAATGAAAGTTTTTTCTTTTTCAAAGCCCCTGTGATAATCGTTATATTGGCAAAAGATAAAACAAACGGTATTCTTGCAGCACAAAATATGGAGTTTGTTGCGGAAGCAAATGGTTTGGGTGTCTTATACAGCGGCTTTTTCACAATAGCAGCAAATATTTCACGGAAAATCAGAAAAGAAATCGGTATTCCGAAAGGGAAAAAGGCGGCTATGACATTGGTGTTTGGCTATCCGGATGTGAAGTATCTGCGTTCAACACCCCATAAAGGCTTAGAGGTCAGATATATGTAGGAGGCTTTGGAATGGAAAGGGAATGTGAAGAAAACCTAAAACAGATTATAGAAGGATTTCAGGAATGCAGAAATGCTTTTACTGCTCTTGGAGATGAAACAAGACAGCTGATACTGCTTAAGTTGCTGGAAAGTGATTTATCAGGTATCAGGGTAGGAGAAATCGCAAAGAAAACACATCTTACACGGCCCTCTGTTTCGCATCATCTTCAAATATTAAAGGAAGCGGGTATTGTTGCAATGCGCCGTGAGGGAACAAAAAATTATTATTATTTAAGTGTTGATGAAACTGTGTGGAACGATATTGCCGATTTGGTCAATGGAATTTATGAAAGTATACAACACATCAGTTCACAGTCATAAAAGAGAGGAAATCTATGATATTATATTTTTCAGGAACAGGAAACAGCGAGTACGCTGCAAAGAGGATAGGAAAAGAAATAGATGATGAGGTAACAAATCTTTTTGAGAAAATCAGAACCAATGATTATTGTACAATGAAATCTGAACGACCATGGATTATTGTTGTTCCGACTTATGCGTGGAGAATACCGCATATCGTGAAGAAATGGCTGGAGAATACAGAACTTGAGGGAACCAAAGATATTTATTTTGTGATGACCTGTGGGGGAAGTATCGGAAATGCCGCGAAATATCTTGGAAAACTCTGTGTAAAAAAGAACATGAATTATTGTGGCTGTGCAGAAATTACGATGCCGGAGAATTATATTGCATTGTTTTCTACACCGACAGAAGAAGAGGCATTACAGATTATAGAGCAGGCGGAATGTGTAATAGAGCGCACCGCGCTTTGCATCAAAAATAAGGAGAAACTCTCTCAGTCAGAAATCTCTTTTAAAGATAAAATGAACAGCGGAATTATAAATAATCTGTTCTATCCGGTATTTGTACATGCAAAGAAATTTTACGCGACAGATGACTGCATTTCCTGTGGCAAATGCGTCAATGTATGTCCGCTTAACAATGTTCGTATCGAAAACGGAAAGCCTGTATGGGGAGATCATTGTACACACTGTATGGCATGTATCTGCCGCTGCCCGAAAGAAGCGATTGAGTATGGAAAACATAGCCATGGCTTAAATCGTTATACCTGCAAAAAAGAAGTCCGGTAAAAGGCTTGAAGTCACAAATTGTGATTTCAAAATAGAAAAGTTGTTGTTGCAGAATTTTAAAAATTGTATATATACGCTTTCTGCTTATCTAATGGTACAGTTGGGAAAGAACTTTGCAGATGTTGTGCTATTTATGGCGCTCGTTGCGCTGCTTACGGCACTCGTTGCGTGATTTTAGCAGATAGACTTCCTAAAATGAAATCATAAAATAAAGGAGGTTCTATTTATGTTGAAATCTATGGGAAAAAGTAAGAAGTGTATCTTTTGGATGGCTGCATTTGGACTGACGGGGCTGATAGGAGTGTTACTGGCTCCAGTTGTAGTGTACATTATAAAAGTAGCAAAGCGCTATCCAAAAACATTTGGACGGATCACCACGGCTGCATTTGTTGTTATATGCATATTATATATATATGGATTTTTATATAGGCAGGAATGGAATGTGAGTTTTGTTCCAATATGTATTTGCATGGTTATGGCTATTGGCAGAGTTCTAAACAACAATATAAGATAGTGGAGGAGATATGGAAATTTCAGAAGTGATAAAAGAGGCCAGAATAAAAAAAGGAATGACGCAGCAGCAACTGGCGGATTCTGTATATGTCACCAGGCAGACTATTTCAAAATGGGAGTTGGGAAAAAGTATACCTGATGAAGCATCATTAAGTCTGTTGTACCAATGCTTGGAGATTGACGATGAAGAGAAAAAAGTATTAAAGAAACTTGCCATTAATAAGCAGAACGCATTTTTACTTATTATCGCTATTGTATTTTCTCCGGCGGTAATAGGGATTCGCTATTGTTTATATAAAATGGGGAAGCTTGAAGATCAAAGATTCAAGATCTGGATTCAAAGTGTTGGATTCGTTCTGTTTGCTTTTTACTTGAGAACTTTGAAAGATAATATAGCTTACGTTTTCGTTTTTATAACAGCAATTTGTTATTTGGCTTATCGATATTATATGCTTAGTCTGGACAGAACAACGAGATAATGAGGACGTGGAAATCCTAAAAAGTAATTGAATAAGGAACGTACATAGGCGTTTGTCAGAAAATGGCAGGCGCTTTGAGAATTGGTTGCTGGAGGGAAAGAGGGCATGGTATACTTTAAAGAGAAAACTTAGAATTTGCAACAGAGATTATTTATATTGGAGGAATTACCAATGCAAAATTTTTTTGAGGCATTAGCAAGTGAATGTAAAAACACAGCATTACCCGAAGAGTTTAATTATTTTGAAAAACTTATTGGCAGTTGGGCAATAGACTATATAGAGAGTAACAATTCCCTTTCAATTAAGGGCGAATGGCATTTCTCATGGGTCCTTGAAGGAATGGCTATTCAAGATGTTATCATTCTGCCTGATTATGAATATGGGACATCGCTGCGTATCTATAATCCCGACACACATGCATGGGATGTAGCTTATGGTTATACTGGCAAAATAATACGACTTGAAGCAAAAAAACAAGATGATATGATAATGCTCACCTTCGTCAATGATGAAAGAAGAAAGTGGGTTTTTACTAATATAGAGGATAATCGTTTTCATTGGGAAAACATTACTGTAAAAGATGATGGCGAATGGGATATAAATGCAGAAATATATGCTGAACGTATCATATAACCCAGTTCATGTTGATGCGTTTGACATTATTATTTATAAGATATCTAGTAATGAGTTTAGTATACCATGTGATGTGAGAACTCTCTGTACAAACGAATACTTTATATTCTATGGATAGATGGTATATGAATCATGTGATCCTGCATATGAAAATCCCGAATTCCACACGGAAACCTTGGCAGATCTAAATATTATGCCCAAAGACGAAGCCCTTGAAAAAGATCAATTAGAAGATTATTTTTATCGGATTAAAGATAAAATAACTGAGTATATCGGGAATTTAAAGGATGAGGAACTTTTTTCAAATCCGGACAATTGTAATATGTCCAGGTTCTGTCTGATTTTGGGACAATTCAGACATTGGCATCGTCATATGGGAATTATTTATGGATTTATAGTAGAGGATACTGGAAAATGGCCGTATGTACTCAATATGGAGGGAAAGTACCCGGAGAAAGCAATGCCGAATTTTTTTAAATGATGGGGAAGGTTTTATACAGCGAATATGGAACGAGGCCAACAGCCAATTTGCATAGATAGAGCATAAATAGTGAAGGAAGAAAATAAAAGGTAAGAGAGAAATAGTCAGAAACTATGGAAGATATAGTTTCTGACTATTTTACGTTACATTGAGTTTAGAAAATACATTTCTGTGATTTTACGTTAAAAATGAAAATAGTTGGTTAAACTGTGGCATGCTTAGTCTAAACGTGATATAATCAAACAATACCCAACGTGAGCAGGGATAGTTCAGAAATTATATTTGGTGTCAAGAACTGCTAGAGAAGCAAACACATATTTCTTGAATTGTGATGAGTCTATAGAAGCGAAGGGGAAAGTCGGCCGATTCCAGATAAGGATATGATCGGGCGGCTATGCTCGGCTAATAAAAACATTAGATATAAAGAAGTGATTTTATCGAGGAGGGCAAGGATGAAAAAAAATAATGAGTTGAATGAACTGATTTATGAATACTATCAATCGCGTATCCTCTTCGGGGTATATAAGTATGGAGAACAATTGAAATCAATACCACAAATTTGCGCTTCGTTTAGGGTGGCACGGAATACCGTACAAATTGCGCTAAACAGGTTGGAAGAGAATAGGTATATAAAAACAGAAAAAGGGAAGGTTGCCAGGGTTATTTATCAGGGGACGGAAGAACTGTTCAGGGAAAATGTTATAAAGTATTTTGCTCTGCGCAGGGATGGAATACTGGATATTCAGTTTTACGGTAATCTAACATTTTCTTCAATATGGGAAAGGGGTTTACAGAATTTCAGATTGGAAATGAGCAATAATACAGATGGACCGAATGTAGCAGGGAAAAACTCATCAGAACCAATCAGAATGTATGTTGACGTTCTGGATACATTTCATAATGGATTATTGCTTGGCCTCTTTTGGCAACACATGCGTTATATTAACTATTTCTATCCGCCTAAAAATGATAGGAAGGCGAATTATACAGCGGAAGACTTATTATCATTGGAGAAGGCAAACCGCCTAAAACAAGAAACAGACTCATATTATTTGAATATCTATTTGAATATTATGAAGTTTATTGAGGCAAATCGTGAAAAGTATCATCTTGATTATGAGACTCAGATTCCGTTTACATGGGTAATTTATCGGCAACGACCGCAGGTGCGTTATACATTGGCATCCACCATCATCCGTGAAATTCTATGGGATGTTTATCCGGTAGGAAGTTATCTGCCTTCACAGCCCAAGATGGCAGAACGATATCGGGTTTCCTTAATTACAGTACGTCGGACCCTGGATGTACTGAATTTGCTCGGAGTAACCAAGACACATATGGGGGTTGGGACAGAGGTTTGTCTTAAACCAGTTGATATTGATATTATGGATAGAACTGAAATTCGGGAAAATCTACGTCTTTACGGAGAGGCGATGCAGATACTAGATTTGACGGTACGCAACGTGGCTCGCTTTGCATGGGAATCGGTTAAAGAAGAGAGAAAGAATAAGTTATTACAAACGATAGGAATGCTTTGTGATAAAAATAACAGTATACTTTGTATTGATGTTCTTTTGGATTTTATTTCCAGTGAATGCCCCTCGGCATCTATCCGTGAAATTTATGGTAAACTGAGGGAACTTATTGCATGGGGGTATATTTTTTCTATTGTTAAAATGGCAAACGGGCAGATAGAATCTAATTTGAATGATTTTATTTGTCAGTTAGAAAATGCTATGCAAATGGACAACGCAGAAGAATTTGCCGACCTTTGGCAGGCATTTATTGAGCAAAGACTGAAGTTATTCTATAAAGAATTTCCTGCGAGGCTTTAGTAGAAAAAATGGGTGGCCATATTGCGAAAACGATTGATATGGGTGGAATATACAAAGAATATGAAATTTGAATGCTATGCTAGACTCACTTTTAGAACAAATTATTGTATATCGTGAACAGGTATTTTAATTGATCAAAATTTGACTGGAAAAGTAACGGCTACATCGAAGGAGTGGAAGAATTAATGAAAAAAGGAAATAAGAACTGGTCTATAGTTTTTGTTATAGCGACATTAGTCATTTTATCAATTGCCGTCTGTATCTATATGAAACAACTCACTCAGACAACTGACGCCTCGGTTGTAGCTTCGATGCAGGAATTATCCAGACACGATATGCAGAACATTCAAAGTGAACTAGAAAACTCATGGGATACCTTATCTTCGGTCTACACCAGAACGCAGAATAGTCAACCTGTTAATATTCAGGAAGTTTGCAGTCGTTTAAATATAGAGCAAATTTCAAACATATTCAATACCATTTATTTGGTGGATTCTAATGGAAATACATACTCCAGTTCAAATGTGATTAAAAATGAAAAGGGAAAGGAGTATGTATCATTACTACTCTCGGATGAACAGAATATTGTTATGCGTTACGACAATCTGGATGTTTTAGAAACAATTACAGAAAGTCTCGTATACGGAGTTCATTGTGAGCCCTTCGAAGTAGATGGCATTCAGTTTATAGGAATCATTGGCTTTTCAAAAATCAACATGATAGCGGAGCGCCTAAAAATCGATAGTTTTGACGGGCGGGGCTATACTGGAATTATCGACATAGATGGAAATTACGTTGTGAACCGGGATCGCAGTGCGGGAATAGGGAAAATAGACAACTATTTTGATCAGTTACAGAAGCGTGCGGGTCTGTCGGAAAAGAAAATTTCGGATATCATCGCACGAATAAATAAGGGGGAAGAATTCCTAATGCACTTCAATTATGTAGATCAGGGAGCACAAGTGGTATCCTTTATTCCAATGCCAGGTACGACTTGGAGTATCGTACTGTCGGTTCCTCAGGAAGTGTTCCGCGAACAGACGCATCAATTTATGTCTATGACAACTGTGATGCTTATGGTCGTCGTGATCGTTTTGTGCTTAATGATGTTTGCTATTATTCGTATCTCCCTGATTTCTGCGACGGCAAGGGCAGAAGCAAAATCCCGCGAAGAGTTCCTTTCGAACATGAGCCATGAGATCCGCACGCCGCTCAACGGAATCATTGGCCTGATTCATCTGATGCAGGAAAACATTGCAAAACCTGAACGACTGGCAGGATATCTTAAAAAGTCTGATTCAACTGCAAAATACTTGCTTTCACTTGTCAATGATGTTCTTGATATGTCAAAACTTCAATCTGACAAAATGGTGCTGGTGCCAAAGCCGTTTTCTGTTAATGAACTGGTTTCTACGACTGAATCCCTGATGCGTAGCAACATGGAGGACAGAGGGATTGACTTTCAAGTCGAAACCAATATTATTTGTTCCGATCTAGTTGGAGACGATATACGAATAGAACAGATCCTCGTCAATATTCTGGGAAACGCGGCCAAATTCACGCCAAAAGGCGGACGTGTCACTATGCGGGTATTGCAGTCGGCTGAAACTGGAGGAATATTGACAACCTATCAGGTAGAAGACACCGGCTGCGGCATGAGCGAAGAGTTCCAGCAAAAGATATTTGATCCGTTTAGCCAGGAGCGCAGTGGTATTTCCCAGGGGAGACAGGGGACTGGTCTTGGCATGTCCATCAGTTCGCTGCTGGCGAAGCAAATGGGAGGAACACTGGCCGTGTCAAGCCGGCCTGGCGAAGGAAGCTGCTTTACCTTTACTTTGATGTCAGAGACTGCCCCTGAAGATTTGGCAGGTACTGCTGTGGCGGATAACGCGCATCAAGACCGTGAAAGCGAGAAAAAACTACATATTCTGGTAGCCGAGGATAATGATTTAAATGCGGAAATCCTTATGGAAATCTTGGATACGTCGGGATTTACCGCAGTTCGGGCTTCGGATGGAGGCGAGGCAGTTGATCTGTTTGAAAAATCCCAGCCATACGAGTTTGATATTATCCTGATGGATGTGCAAATGCCTGTGTTTAATGGCTATGAGGCGACAAAGCTCATCCGCAGGCTAAATCGTCCAGACGCAAAGACAGTTATTATTTATGCCTGTACAGCCAATACATTTAGAGAAGATCAGGTGAAGGCGAGGGAAATCGGAATGGACGGCTTCATTGCAAAACCAATCGACGTAGGCAAGTTGATGCAGAAACTTGGAGTAAAAAATAAAGGAGAGAAGATATGAAAAAATGGAAATGGATTATCACAGGAGGAATATGCTTTGTTTTGCTTTTGGGTGCGCTTACCGGATGCAGAGGACAGGAGGCAGAGAAGCAGCAGATTACACTGAGAGTAAAGCTCCCTCCGCTAACGGTGGCAAACGCTGATACGGGCATTGCCGATTCCTATGAAGTGTTGAAAAAGGCAGGCGAGGAGTTTGCAGCCCAGTACAAAGACTATGATGTTACAGTAGAGGTTGTGAAATTTGGCTATACGGAGGAGGACGAATATATTGCCGGCTGTTTTGATACGGAAGATGCAGTGGACATTTTATTTGAAGGCTATTTTAATATGGCGGGGTATATACATACGGGCCGTGTAGTGCCGCTGGACGATATCATCACGGAGGAAATGCGGGCAGACGTTGATGATATGCTCTGGAAGATGAGCCAGGTGGATGGCAAGACCTATATGCTGCCTTATTATAGCCTTCAAAACACGCTAATTTATAATAAAAATCTGTTCCGTCAATGTGGGTTGGAGGAGTATATTGGAGAGGATGGCACGATACAGAGCTGGACGCCGGAGGAATGGGAGCGCATCCTGTCCACCTTGGCTGAAAAATTGCCTGAGATGACCTATCCCATGCTGATGTACGCTAAGAACGACCAGGGTGATACGCATATTATGACTCTGCTGCGTAGCAAGGGAAGTCCTTTTTTTGATGAAAACGGCCGTTTTCATCTCAATACAGAAGAAGGTATCGCCGCTCTGCAGTGGATCGCAGATTCCTACCAAAAGGGTTATTTTCCAGATGGCTGTGAGAACATGGAGATCATTGACTGCAGCGATTTGTTTACAAATGATCAGCTTGCCATATATATGGCAAACAGTGCCACGTCGCTTATTATTGATAGGGATGGGGCGGGGCTTGTCAATTTTCCCAGTTTGGATGGGAAAGGATATAATACGTCGTTTGTCACCGGCTTTGCGATTTTTGACAACGGGGATCAGGAGAAGATCCAAGTTGCCAAGGATTTCCTGCGTTATTTTATGTCTGATGAGGAACTCATGAATTACGCGCAGGTCGGCATCCCCGCCAGCAAGGCCACAATAGAACGTGTAAGCGAGCATATTTTTATGCAGGAGGCCTATACTGCCAACGCGTCTAATACGGTAGATTTCACCGCCAACAACCCAAACTGGCGTGGTGTGCGCGACGTATTCTATCCACATATCCATGAACTGCTTGCAGGAACTAAAACGCCACAGGAAGTAGCCGAGGCGATTGATACGGATTGTAATGCCGCGATAGAGACGGGGTGGGAAAATAGTAAACTACATGAGTAAGCATAAAACTGGTTCATGCTGGAATCCTTATATGTATGCACAACGAGTTTTAACTCGTCAAAATAACCGCATAGCAGTCTTTGGCATAGATCTGGTTCATTTACAAATAATACCTCTAAACAAGATCAGGAGGTATTACAATGAAAGCTATCGTATTGAAAGGCGACCGGGTCGCCATTCCGTTTCCAGTCGCATGCGGACATTGCGAGTTCTGCGACAGAGGCGAATACAGTCAGTGTGATAATTCCAATGATTATGCAGAATCAGGCGGATTATTGGTCTATAGTAAATATCACGGCAATAATGCTGGAGGACAGGCCGAATATAACAGGGTGCCATATGCGAATATCGGCCCGAAGAAGGTACCGGAGGGATTGACGGACGAGCAGGTGGTGTATCCAAAAAGGCGCAGGCCGCATTATCGCAGTCGATAGGGTTGGGTATCGTCTGAGGCATGCAAGATACTATGGCGTGGAAGTCCTGAATTTTGAAAAATATGAACAAGTAGGGGAACACATAAAGGAAATTACGCACGGAGGAGCCCACTGCGTAATTGACTACATAGGACTGGATGGGAAAACCTCGGTTATGGAAAAGATTGAAACTGCGCTCAAATTGCAGGGAAGGTCTAAATCAGCGATAGAGACAGCGTCCCAGTGTATCAGAAAAACCGGTACAGTGGCGCTGGTCGGAGTATATGGCAATAAATATAATAATTTCCCTCTTGGAAACTTTTTTTCCAAGAATATCTCTTTAAAAATGGGACAGTGTCCGGCAGCCAGATACGTTGATTTGATGTTACAGAAGATTCAAAAAGGTGAATTTGACGCGACAGATATCATAACCCATACGCTTTCATTAGAAGAAGGAAATCACGCTTACAGTATTTTTGATAAAAAAGAGGATAACTGTATTAAAGTGATTTTAAAGCCATAATAAAAGACGTTTAATCTAGCTGGGCTGAAAGTTTTTTGTAAACTTTCAGCCCTTTGGCAATCTATGTGGTATGATATAGTAGAAAGCGAGCGGAAAGGAGTGAGCAGCATGAATTTTGAAAACTTGCAGGCTGCAAGAGAGAGTTGCAGGATTTACAGTGACAAAAGGGTTTCAAGAGAAACATTGACCCATCTGGTTGATGTGGCGCGTATGTCTCCAAGCGGCTGTAATTCGCAGCCATGGCATTTTATTATCGTGGATGAGCCAAAGGCACATGCCAAGGTAGTGGAGGCGCTGGATGACCATGGCCTCACTGGCTGTCCGTGGGGAGCAAAGGTGCCGGCCTTTATCTTGATCTGTGAGGAAGAGGCACATCTAAAGCCTGGGGTTGCGGAGCATTACGGCTCCCAGCATTTTGCGCAGATGGATATTGGCATGGCAGCGATGGGGCTGTGCTATGAAGCCACAGCGTTAGGGCTAGGAACCTGTATGATTGGTACGATGAATCAGGAAAAACTGCACCAGGCATTTGAGATTCCAGAAGAGAGAATCGTACGATTAATTGTTACGGTAGGGTATCCGGCCAAAGAGGGCGGGCCACGCAAGAAAGCAAGGAAGGATCTGGAGG
>OGXS01001276.1_pt1 | contig 17433 bp, 24 predicted proteins | sample 1576371 | NCBI WGS metagenome assembly OGXS01 (sample SAMEA3541475, study PRJEB24748) | human gut metagenome | biome: human gut; feature: human-associated habitat; material: faeces | place: China | collected 2012
AAGGAGGTGCTGCGTATGAAAGCTATTCATATTTCTTTGCTTTTTTTCGCTAGTGCATTGATTTTATTTGCTATTCATCTTTGCTCCCAGCCTTATATCAATAACAACGGAATATTAGTAGAACCAGCATTCTTTTGCTTACCGCTCGGTATTTTATCCCTTTTTGCCTCCGCTGGATTCGGATTTGTTGCCTTTTTTAAACGATCGAAACAACAAATCTGACTATAAAATTTACGTAAAAGAGACCGTAAAAAAAACATATCACCTTTCCTTATTCCGAATAAATATTTTCCATAAACAATCTTTTGACAATAGGCTGGACGTCTCTTTCGCGAGAACTGATACACGGTACCTACAAGCTCTTCAGTCACCAGTCCCACTATTCATCAAACCTGAGAAGCTGCTTAGTTCCTTCTGACTCGGAACTAAGCAGTTTCTTCACATCCTCTTTTACATCATGAGCGTTTATTCCTTGAAAAATGCTACTAATTTTTGGTATGTTTCTTGCGCTTGTTTATTACTAAAATCAAACTGATATTCATGGTTCAAGACAACATTTTTCTTCGTATAGTCTACTTTTGTGACTTTCACTCCTACTTTTTCAAATGCAGAAGCTGTTTGTTCCATTTGTTTCGTAAACGTATTTGTGTTCCCATCCGTCAAGAATGTTTTTTGCGTCCAACGGTCTGCATGTCTTGCTAAAGCTAAATGTTTGACGTCTTCTAAACGTTCAAAGTTCTTACTATCAAAATAAGCCCATCCACATTTTGCATAAAGAAAGCTAGAAATCTTATCACTTACTTGGGTAAATGCAGAAGGGTCTAGTAGTCCAGACAAAGAAACAAATTTTGTGATCTGCTTGTTCTCCAAAGTTGGATCAAGTTGATCGGCTTTTTTGATTTCTTCGTTTTGAAGTGCTAACAAATACTCTCCGCTAATTTGTGCGCCTGCTGAATCGCCACCAATCGAAATATTCGACCAATCCGCTTGCTCTTTTATCTCTTTTTTGGCTGCTTGAATGGCTTCGTTCAATTGGATAACTGGTGTAGGATGCTTTGCTTCAGGTGATCGTTCATAATCGATATTTACGACGATCTGCTGCGTGTCTGAACATAGGTATTCCAAATAATCACGACAATCGTTTTTATCCCCTCCTACATATGCGCCTCCATGCATCCAGAAAAGGATGGGCAACTTTTTCTTCTCCGTTTTCGGTGTGTAGATATCCATATGATTGTTTTTGTACTTTGAAGGATAAGTTATTTCTTTATTTCTATCGATTTGTTTGATTTTTTGCTGGAAATCGTCTGGTCTGGCATATACTTGTTCTTTTTCACTTGTGTCAAATTGTTTTCTAACAAGCAAACTAATCGGCTTTGGTGTGATTTGATTAATCAAAAATACAGTGACTAAAATAACTACGATGATAACTGGCACTGCAATCACTATTCGCTTGAACCATTTCATTCATTTACCCTCTCTTTCTTCGCCAAATCCATGTGATAATCGTGCTAGCAGATAAAAATCCACCTGAATAAATGAGAAGCGAATGTTTCTTTTCCCCAGTTTTCGGCAACATTCCTTTTTTTGTATCTGTCTTTTTTTGTACTTTCACTGTCATCTGAATCGGTAGCGTATCATCACTTGATTGATCATCTCGAGGTTCATCCTTTCCCTTATTGTCTGCATTCTCTGCCGGATCTTGTTTTTTTGGTGGAACTACTGGGATTTTTTTGTAATGGTAAATAATAGTTGGTGTCGTCTCGTTAAAAACCCCTTCAGTCGGTCCTTCAACATTTGCTAATTCGTATCCTTCGAATGTCTTTTGCTCTGTCACATAATTCTCTCCATAAGCTCCGTAAAGCCGGATTTCGTCCTGGTCTTTGAGTAGACTTTTATTGTTTTCATCCACATATTTCACGTTTATCTGATCATGGAACACTACTTTCAAAAAGTCCGTTACATGTTTCGTGTAGGCAGCATGGTCAACTTCCTGTGCCTTTCCATGCCCTGCTCCTTCTACCAATAAAAGGTCTTTATATCCTCCTGCTAACTCATATAGTTTTTGCGCGTTAGACACAGGTACTACATCATCTGCCGTTCCATGGATGATCAATTTAGGCAATGAACCAGACATTCCAATCGTAGGTAGAGCGGCTGTCGGATCCAAATGCATCTCCTGATCAAAATAATATTGTTTCAAAAGCCCCATAAACAAATCTTCATGCTCTTGATCCCCAATGATGTCTAACTGATTTTTTATGGCAGGCGGTAATGCAGGGACTACTGTCTGGCTATACGTAAAACGTAGTTGTTCATCGATTGATGCAAATCCGCAATTTTCAATAATTCCTTTGACATTGACTGGGATATCTTTTGCTAATACAGACATCATCGTAGCTGCTCCCATGGAACCACCATACAGCAGGATCTTTTGAGATGGACGTTCTCGAACTTCTTGATTGATCCAGTAAAGGACATCATCTGATTCATATTGTCCATAGGTTACATAATCGCCTCCACTGTTACCAGTTGCTCTGGAATCAACAAATAATAAATTATACCCTGCCTTATAAAAATCATTGTATTCTTCTGTAACGATCCCATTATTCCAATTCCCTCTAAATCCGCCATGGATCATGACTATTTTATCTGAACCCTGGTCGACATAGTAAGCATACACATCCATCATTTTGCCGTCTTGTTTGTTTAGTACAGTTTGATGAAGTTGTTTTGTGTTTGGATAGAAGCCTGTGTTTTCTGTAGGCGTCGTACCATCATCTGTACCTCCAAGCATTGACATCAACACACTATTTTTAGAAAAAGCGATATCATACAATAGATAAGTAGCAATCAGATGTTTGATAATCTCTTTGTCTACACCATAATCCTTACCAAAAAGCTCACTTAATACTAAACCTATTAGTCGTGCGTTAATTTCATCTACTGGTCCATTAAGTATATCTGTCATCTGTTTACCGAAGTAATTAAGATATTTCTTACCATTGAAGTTTTCGCCTTTACCGATATCATCATTTTCTGTCCCATTCTCTTTGTCACTTACTTTAGCAGAAGAGGATTTGTCGTTTGGCGTTTTTGTAGCTGTTGCTTCATCTGTTTGTTGGTTATCTGTGGTAGCGGTCGTTTCTTGATCTGTGCTAGTAACAGATGTCTCAGCCGTTGTTTCAGTACTTGTTTCTGTTTGTGAAGTACTCGATTTCGTTTCGTTTCTAGCATCAGTTGTTTCCGTGGTTTCGACCTCCCTAGATCCCGATTCGGAAAAGATACTCTCTCCATATACTGACCATTGCGGGACGTTTGTACTTACAGCAAATAAGACGACCAACGCTCCCTTTAACACTTGTTTTGTTCTCAATCGATTCACTCCTTTTTATGATTCTAGGAGAATTATATGTAAACGCAAACATTTTTTATACAAAAAACAAACGGTTTATCCCATAAAAATAGAACAGGATTATTTTCTCAATTTACGTAACAAAGCAGAATGGATAAACCAGTATCCATTCTGCTTTTCTTTAAACGATGAAACAGCTTATTGCTCCAAAAATGTCAGAAATCGTTTATCCCAAATATTCTCGTAAAAAGCGATTGTTTCCTTTGCTTTCATAAAAGGATGATCATAAGTCGTCGCTGCTCCTCTGCACATCATAAGCTGGTATCCTAATCCATGAGCAAACTTCACAGTCGTATCTATACAATACTCTGTTTGCGCCCCACATAATTCGATCGAATGACAGTCCAATTCAGTTAATAACATACTCAAATTAGTCTTATAAAATGAATTCGCATGGGTTTTTCTCACAAAATAACTGTGTTCAGGAATAGATAATTCCGACAATAGCTCCCATGGTTTTGTTTTTGGTACTAATTGATCATCTTCGTGTTGAACGAAAATAACTGGCTTTCCAATCGTTTCGTATGCTTTGATTCTTTTATTCACTAATGCTGTCACTGTTTTTAATCCGTGTATCGTCGAAGAATCAAAACATACCCCTTTTTGTAAATCGATCACTACGAATGCGTCGGCTGTGTTTGACATACGTATGCCTTCTTTCTTGATTTAATAGTATTTCTTATCTAGTTAGTTCCTTTATACGTGACAACAATTTCTTATTTTACACCTATAAATGGCACTTTTCGACTATTTCTTCATGTTATTATTTCATAAATATTTAGCTATTGGAGGAATGTATCATGATTAAATTATATATAGGTTCTAGTTGCTCGTCTTCTAGACGCGCAAAACGTTGGCTTATCACACATGATATACCGTTTATCGAACAGAACTTAATTCGTCAACCACTAACCAAAAATGAATTTATCCACTTACTAAAATTGACAAACAATGGCGTGACCGAAATGCCCTCTACTCATTCTATTAGTTATAAAAATCTTGTTCACAGAATAGATGAGCTCAGTTTGAGTGAACTATATATTGAGATTCGTACGTCCCCTTCTTTATTGAAAAAACCGATTATCTACGACCAACCTGCAAAACTTTTGACTGGATTTAGCGAAGATAAAATCAGGATGTTCCTTCCTAAAACTAAAAGAAAACAAGAGCTCAACGAACTCTTGCTTTCTGGTCATCTTGTTGATTTTAAAGAAAATAATCTTTGCGTTCCTGTTATTTCCTGTTTCTCAAATATGTTAGTAAACAAAAATAAACCTGGCAAAGCTACAACTTCGCCAGGCAATACAGCACTCTCGAATGAAATATTCACTCAAAAATCTATCGTTTTATTCAATTTTAAATCTGTTGCTTTTATTCTTTATTTCACTCGATGGAAGAGAGAACGAAAATAGCTTGCTCCTACAATCAAAATGAGTAACACACCCATCCATGTAATTAGCTTGTTTATGGTTCTACTACCAGTTTCTGGTAAATCGCTTTTTCTCTTATCTGTTTCTTTCGCTTTTTCTTGATGATCAATTCCACGAGAAACAAAATCAGACTGTTTTAGCACACTTTTTAGGTTGCTCCCTGCATTTCTCTTTTGTTCCCTAGTTGGTATGATAGGTACCAAATCAAGTTCATTATTTACTTTTCCTGTGCTGCTTTCGCTACTTGTGTTTCCTGTGCTACTTTCACTACTCGTACTATCCGTACTGCTTTCACTGCTCGTACTATCCGTACTGCTCGACGGTCCAACAACTGTCCAACTACTTGGTTTCAAATTCTCCGTAATCGTCATCTGTCCATCATAAAAAACAATCAAATCAACTTTATCTTTACTCTTGATCTCATCAATCGATAGTTCTGCAGAAATCATTATTGTATACTCAATACCAGCGGTCCATTGTACGTCCTTTAAATAAACTTCCCCAATAACCTTTTCTGAACTTCCATTACCATCCCAACCATATGTTAAAACAGCATGTATATCACTAGCATTCACGCTTTTATTTGGTTTGATCGGAATAGTAATGACTTGTTGTGTCACGTCATAAACGATCCGATCAGTTTTCACAGTAAATGAAAGATTTTCATTTGTCCGTTCATTTGCAGAAGTACTGATTCCAATCATTGCTGCAATTATACTTAGCCCAAGAATAACAAATAATACGGTCGCTGTTTTCTTCATTTCAATCACTCTCCATATAATAACCTTCTATTTGATAAAGGAATTATATAAAATGAAAATGATGAGAACACGACAGTCAGTTGTGAAAATTTAACAAAAGATGTCGTGTATTCGTTTGAATCTGTTTACTTTTTCGTTTAATCAATGAAAGACTTAAAAAAGCAAGACCGATATCAGCCTTGCTTTCTTCATCTTTTATTGATAAACAGCAGTATGTTTCTTCATTCGCTTTGTTTTATATGCATAGAGTAACAAACCAACAATCAAGACTAACAAGAATAATGTAGTCGATATAGACGCTTCAGCCCCAAAGTTTCCCCCAGTAATTATTGTGTTTTGCGATTGGACCAGAGTGGAGAAAAAACCTTGTTCTTACGTTCCGCTGACTGGTATACCTAAAATAACTCCTTGTGTCCAATTCCAAGTAATGTGAGCACCGATGGCCGTAAATAAACTTTCTGTACTGTAGATAAGTGCACTGAAAAAGCAACCTGCTAAAAAGATATTGAAAACTGCCAGAAATGTCATGTTAGGATTCAATCCGTGTAAAAGAGCAAATAATGCAGCAGATCCAATCATTGCTATTAATGGACCAAATCTAAGCAGCTGGTGCTGAAAAAAGCCACGGAATAAAAGCTCTTCGGATACCCCACTGCAATAAATAAAATAAAACTCGTGATCAGCGGCACAATATTTGCGTTTCCTGAATCTAACCGATACGCCCCTATCAAATATAATGGACTAGTAATAAGCAGAAACACTCCAATTCCACCAACGAGACCTCCCACTAAATACCCCCAGTCTTTTCCTCGTCCAGAAATACCATAATCTTCCACTTTTTTCCCTTCTATCTTACTAGCAAGAAATAAAGCTAGTAAAAAAACAACTAAATGTCCAACCGTACCAGCAATTGCTCCAATCCATTCACTGTCTCCAAGAAACATATCCGCAAGTGCATTATTGACAAGAATTCCTAAAACAAAACCAACTAAGACTATTAAAACAGAGCCAATCAATCGAATAATCCTGATCATCTTTCATCCCTCCTTTATATTAAGTGTAATAACCCTTTTCTTTCTTGTCTCGTGAAAACTATGTAAATGTTCTCCATCATAGAGAGAATAGATTTTTACGAACTAAGAATGTCTACAGCAACCTTACGAAAATGAAAGACTGTCTGCCTGGTTCTTCTGTTAGACTGTCTTTAATAAGGAAAGGATGGGAAATTTTTTGAAAAAACAACTACTGATTATGTGCCTTTCAGCATTTGCTATTTTGCTATTCTCAGGTTGTAGCAAGTCCAATGAAACAATTGCAACGTTTAAAGGTGGAACACTTACAGTTCAGGATTTTTATGATAACCCAAAAGTTAAATCAAACAATCAAACACTATTAAGAAAAATGATCGTCTTCAAAGCATTTGATGATGTATACGGAAAAGAGATTTCTTCAAAGGAAATAACAAAAGAATATAATGAACAGATCAAAAAACTTGGTCCAAACTACAAAGAACAATTAAAAGCAGTTGGCCAAACGGAAGAGACATATAAGAAACTTTTGAAACAGATGCTGGCTTTCCAGTACGGTTTGAAAGCCAATGTAAAATTAACAGATAAAGATCTAGACACTGCTTGGAAAGAATTCCATCCAGAAGTTAGTACACAGATCATCCCATTTTCGACTAAAGAAGAAGCAGATAATGCAAAAAAAGAAGTAAATGAAGGGGAAAATTTCTCCAAGCTTGTTCAAGCTTATGGAAAAAATAAAACACTAAAGGAAACTGATGGAAAAATGAATTTTGATTCAACCAATCCAGGGATTCCTACTGAAGTAAAAAAAGCAGCATTTCAATTAAACAACGGGGAAGTTTCTGATATCATTCCTGTAACAGATCCAACGACTTATCAGCAAAGCTATTATCTAGTAAAAATGGTAAAAAAACAGGATAAAGGTGCCAATAAAGATAAATACAAATCAGAGCTAGAAAAAATCGCCACGGAAACAAAAACCCTTGATACGGAATTCATGGATAAAACAATCCATAAAGTGATGAAAAAAGACAATGTAACTATTAAAGATCCTTATGTAAAAAATATATTCAAATAAACAAGTTTGACCCGATTGGGGATGTGGCAAGCAAGTTTCGGAAATTACTTCTTATTTCTTAAAGATGAACACTTCTGCCACGACCTCATGCGGGTTATTTTTTTCCATACCAAAACAAGTTCCATACCAAAACAAGTAACTGAATTTATCACAATCATATCAATATAAAATAAAAAAGAAGTTTTTTTATTTATGAACATGCTATATAAAAAAACCTAAGTCAACTTGACGACCTAGGTTCAAAAATGGATATAAAGATGAATAATTACATAAAATGAATATATTATGTTTATAAATCACTAGGATTGATTTCATCCGTTTCTACGATTGGAACGGATGATTTTTTTAACACTTCAAATCGTTTAACGTCATTTACCCCATACACTTGATACTCGATTCCAGATTTATTTAGTTTATTGATTGTTTCTTCTGTAGCAGCATCATTAGATAGTGAGAGCAACGCTTTTTTATAACTTTTTACTTGTTCAATCTCATCTTCAAGTTTATTTTTTTGGTCATATAACCAAGATACTGTGCAGTCAGGATGATTCTTTACGACTTCGTCTCGGATCTTTTTATCCGTCAGTACAAAAAATGAACGTTCATACACACTATTTTGTTTTAGCGTGTTTACGATGTCATTAACAAAATGTTCATCCTGCCAGTTTCCTTTTGAACCATCCACGTTGACAATCAAGTTATTTTTTTTGATTTCCTTTACGGCTTCTTCAAAAGTAGGTATCTTAACTTTTTTATTTACGTATTCTGGATAGTTTTTCGTATCTAAATTAAACTTCTTTAGTTGTTTGATCGTGTATGTATCTGGTTTCCCCGTTCCATCTGTTGTTCGATCCAATGTGTCATCATGCATCAAAAAATTCACGCCGTCTCTACTTGTCCGAACATCAATCTCGACTGCTTGGTAGCCTAATATTTTTGCTTGATGGATACTCTCCACCGTATTCTCAGGCGCAATAATGTGTGCGCCACGATGAGCCACTAAGTAAGTACCTTCATGTTCCAACCAATTATTTGCTAATGAAACACATCCTGTTAATAAAACAGTGAATAGCATTACTATTCCAATCTTTTTTTTCACTTGCCAAATCACCTCAAAAACAAGTATAGCAAACTTAAACCTGTTTAAAAAGTTATTTTAAAACGAGCTAAAAATATCCCTTATGGACTTTTTCTTCTTGTTCTGTTATACTAAAGAAACACGAAAGATATTTTTATGCGACACTTTTCATTTGTTTTTATGAAATTTATTCAAAACTGGCGTAACTTCAGAGTTACAAGGATGTATTAGAGGTTAGGGAATACATCGTTTAAATGAGAAATAAGTAATAGTTAGTAATAGTCACCGAAACTTTAAATTAATGAATATTGAATCGTCAGATAGCCTTCTCGAGTTTTCGAGAAGGCTATCGTTTATTTTATGGATAAGTGAGTCCGCAAGTCATTCCTCATCCCTCATCGGAGCTCATCAAGTATTTCTGACTGTCAATGTTGAAAATCAGACGTTTTGTAAGTCTATTTCTTTTTTTGATTGAAGGCATTATCTGCGATACCTTTACTTGTTTTTCCTCTTTTTGCATCATTTGCTAAAATCCCTGAGCGTTATATAAGCAATGTTTTTCTTTTTGATATATAATTGTTTTATCATTTAAGAAAGGAGAATTCTAATGAAAACTTTAGATGCTATTGCATTAACTTTATTGATTGTGGGAGGGCTGAACTGGTTGTTGGTAGGCTTGTTCGAATTTGATTTAGTAGCTATGATTGCTGGTGGTTCAACAACTATTTTTGCGAAGATCATTTATATCATCGTAGGTATTTGTGCGATTTACTGCTTGAAATTTTTCCCTATGATTACTAGAAAAGTTGATGAAAGATATTAGAAAGCTATAATTATTAAAAAAGCAATTATCTTCATGAACCTTCCCATTAGTGGGAAGGTTTTTTTATTTGAAGTCATCTGATTCCACATGGAAAGTGGTATACTGAATCAAGATAATCTATTTTAGGAGGTACCATCATGAATAAAGGGATTTACGTAGGATTGTTAGGGGTTGTACTACTTTTTTCAGCCTGTGGAAATGCTACAAAGAATTCTATCAATGAATCTTCACTAACCAATTCAACACCTGTGGTCGGTTCAACTAAAAGTACTTCTACTGCTTCCATTACTAATACTTCTACTAATAATGTAGATTCTCAATATAGCCAATCAAGCATTCAGTCGTCTACCATTTCTTCAACATCTGAAATGCAAGAAAGAACTGAACCTTCTCTTCCATTGGAAAACTCTGATGAAGCACTTCTATTTCTTATTGCCCATCGTTCCGAATTACAAAGTGAAGATATCGTTACTAGCTTTTATCAAAAAATCGATCAAGATTATTTGTTCACGACTTCTAGCAAGCAGACTCGTGCCCAAGGAGGATCAGGAAGTGTCGGTTTCTATCGAGTTTCCCCCGATGGAGTGATCTTGATTACTGATGCGTACGGCACACCGTTTTGATGATATAGAAAATTTCACATTTCTGTCTGTTCATTGTGTGTTTTAACGCTATTTTATTTTGAAAAACGCGAACGAGTATCTCAATCGTTCGCGTTTTCTATTTCAAAATTCTCTGGTACGTCCCATTTATTCGCCACCATTTTTTTGTCAGATGCAGTCATACGATATAAGTGACCATTTGCGTCAACTACATAGTTTGCTACAGCTACTTCTTCCATAAAAATATCTACTTCTACTTCTCTAACTTGATTGATACGAACGTCAAACCAATAATGGTTAGCGCTTACAATAGTTGGATCTTCTAACTTCAAATGATAGTATGCCCACTTCTACTTGCTCTCTTGTTAAATTTGTGGTATCTACTTCGCTTTTTGTCAGTTGTGTAATAAAATTAGTCGCTGGATGGTTTTCTAAATCCAATTTTTCTACATTTGGGTAAAAGAATTTGCTTATTATAAAAAATGACACGATGATGATTCCTGCTATACAACATGTGTAATAGACGATTTTTCTTCTACGGGTTTTACGTATCGTTTTTATTTGGTAATTTCGCGCTTCTCGATCTCGCCATTTTCGTTGCTGCAAAGCTGTTTTTTCTTTTTCTAAAAGATAGCCGAGTTCACGTTTCTTTTGTGGATTGCTTGTCCTAGCGATTTCTAATTCTAAATGATAGATTCTGCTTTCTTCTCGCCAATAGGGATTTGTGGTTTTTGCCATATTTTCTCCTCTCTAAATTATTTTCTTACTATTATTCTAGCAAACCCTTTCTCAAATTAGAAAGATAACCTTTGTAATTCACTAGATGAAACATTCACAAAGACAATCGTTATACTTGAATTTTTTTCAAAATAGAGTTATTACATAAATAGGGATAAATAAAAAATACTCTATTGAAAGGATGATCAAAAATGGCAAATGTACCTAGCATTCGCGACATGTTCCCTGATTTCAATGACGTGTTTAGTCCAGCATTCAATGATTTTTTAGGTGTTTCAAGTTATCCAAAAGTAGATTTAGTTGAAAACGAAAAAGAATACAAACTAACAGCTGATATGCCTGGCTGTGACAAAGAAGACACGACAGTTGAATATTCAGACAATACTTTGACGATCTCCGCCAACCACGAGTCCCATACGGAAGATAAAGAAAATGGCAACTATGTACGGAAAGAAAGACATTCGGTCTCTTACAAACGTTCATTCTATCTTCCTGATGTTGATGAAGAAAAAATCACCGGAACCTTTAAAAATGGTGTACTGAAATTAGCATTACCTAAAACGGCGCATCATCCAAAAGAAACGAAAAAAATTGAGTTAAACTAAGAACTTTCGCCTCTCAATAAATGAGAGGCGATATTTTTATTTTTGATAAGAACAAGTGATTTCTAATTGAAATTTATAGTTATTCAGAACTAATTCAATAATCCTAATTAAAATTTCAAACGATACAAAAAAATATTTTGTTTTGGCGATAAAGATGGTATGATCTCTCTTGGTAAAAAATATGGGAGTTGATCATTTGATTGTCTTAAGTAAACTTTTATTTTGGATACCATTCATCATAATGACCAGTATTTTCTTTTACTTATTCAAAAAACCGAACAAATACTTACTTTTATCTGCTTGTCCGATGATTTATTTTATCCATAAAATCAGAGGCTTTTATTATTATGACTCTGGTATTTCATTGTTTTACTACGAAATCGGTTTATTAGCTTCGGCCATCTTTTTCATTTGTGTGTTAGGATATTTCAGAAAAAAATAAGCTTCCAGTCAAAATTGGCTGGAAGTTTTTTATTTTGGCGTAGAACTTTTCATTTGATATTCATACAAGTTGATCCATTTTTCTATTATTAAGTACATACCATTGTGACTCTTTGAATGTGGGGGAGAAAAAAATAAAAGGAGCTGGTATTTTGTTAGCTATGAGTAAAGCTTTATTTTTACTTCCCTGCACATTCATGTTTATTGTTTTATGTTACTTCAAAAGGGGGGGAAATGGTGCTGGATCTATGTTTTGCTGTTTCTTCCCTTTTTTCCGCTTATTTATTTTCTGGAAGAAATTTAGGATGACATGGCATGTGATTCTGCTTTTCTTTTTAGTCATTCCTTGGGGCTTATGCTCTCACTTATGTTCTTTGCCATTGTGCTATTTTTTTGAATAAAAAATAATGTATAAACACGTTTGTCCCAACTAATTTATCTTGTAACTTGATTTTTTGCATTAAAACCAAATAAAAAGATAAAAAAGTGCGGTATTTCGCACATTTTTATTATATATAAACGTTTAGACAAATTAGATTACTTTTAGGTTCGTGATACATTGGCATAGAAATTATTTGCAAATTATAAGTTTACATCATTTAATTATAGTTACATACTATTTTCCCCCCTCATTCTCTGATATTCCAAAGATAATTTCTACTTTGTTTTGATTTTTGCAGTGATTCACATGACAAAAATGTTCGACTTTTCGATTGTATTTCTTACTTCAATTCATTAATAATGTGATTGTCACTTGTTTCATTTATTTAATCATTAGGAGGGGAAAATTTGAATACTGTTCGTTTGAAAAGAGGACTTTCTACCTTTGACTTGAAAATTTTAGGGATTACATTGATGTTTGTCGATCACATTCATCAAATGTTTTATCCGTTTGGTGTCCCCGACTGGCTGGATTGGTTTGGTAGACCAGTTGCTACTTTGTTCTTTTTTATAAGCGTTGTAGGCTTCTCACATACACATGATAAAAAGAAATATATGCAGCGGCTTTATCTCTCAATGGTTCTTATGCCTTTTTTACTTATTTTTTAGGTAATATCGTTCATTATGATGAAGTAGTATTAATGAATAACATTTTCAGAGATCTGTTTATTGGTACGGTCATGATGTATGCAATCGATCTTTTCACTGAGGGAAAAAATACAGGAAGTTGGAAAAAGATTGTTACAAGTATTCTCTTATTCATTTTACCAATCTTGCTCTCATTATTTATCCCGTTGTTATTTTCTAGTCCTGTTATCCTTCAAAACAAAGTTGTTTTTATGCTGATTACATCATTTTTACCTGCACTGCTTTTGGCAGAAAATAGTTTTATGGTTCTTTTGATTCCTTTGCTTTATTTAGCAAGAAATCACCGTAACATTCAATGTGTCATCATTTCGATTGTTGCTGGAATATTCTTCTTTTTAGGTACGACCCAGTGGATAATGATCTTTTCAATCATCCCAATCTTGCTATATAACGGACAAAAAGGAAAAGGAATAAAATATTTCTTTTATATTTTTTATCCGGCACATATTGCCCTATTATATTTGCTGTCTGCCTTTTTATATAAATACTAGACTGATGAATGACCATTTCGATTCAGTTCCTGTCTTTAGTCTTTTTTACCCATTCCATGTTACAATCGCTTTGCAATCGATCTCAAAAAAGGAAGCAGGAGGGAAAAAGATGAAGCAACTATTACCGTTTTTGACATATAATGGTCAAGCAGAAGAAGCAATCAATTGGTATCACAAAGCTTTTCCTAACTCCCAAATCACTAAGTTGAATCGGTATGGGGATGCGAGCAAAGAGGAATCGGATCTTATCCTTGAAGGTGAACTTAAGTTAGGCAATCAAGTAATTGGATTTTTGGATATGTCAAAAGATTTCCCTGCGCCTGTCTCCACCTGGGCATCTACCATTTTGATTGAAGTAGATAATCAGGAAGAATTTGATCAGGCATTTAATACATTAAAAGATAGCGGAACCGTAATGATGCATGAAAAAAATTACGAAAAGTATACGGAAGTTTGCTGGGTGACTGACAAGTTTGGCTTTACTTGGCAACTGTTATTCTAGTCATGAGATAAAACGAAAAAGCGATAGTTGACTTTCCATATTTAGTGGATGGCAACTATCGCTTTTTCTCTCGAGTAGCATTACTTTTCTAATTTGAATAATTCGTCTAACGCATTGGAGAATGTTGTTATTTCAAAATCTGGAAATTTCTTTTTAAATTTATCAGAATTAAACTTGTTATCATAATGATATCTAGGTAGTAACTCTTTTAGCTCTTGCATATTTTTATTGAATATAGAACCAAGATCAAACATCCATTGTTTGATCACTTTATATTTTACCGGTTTGCACAACTTTTCTTCCATCAACTTTATCATCTCTTCATATGTTCGACTTACATCACAAGGTAGATGCCAAGTTTGGTTATAAGTGTCAGGATGATTTGCTAAAAGTGCCATGGCTTTACTAGCATCAGGTGTCCAAATCAAGGTCCTTAAAGTTTGATCAGAAATTGGTACCAAAGCAGTCTTATCGTCTTTCACTCGGTTAAACAATAAACTGTTTGTAATACTTTGCGTCTTATTAGGTCCATAAAATTCAGGAGCGCGACAAATCATCACATCGATGTCAGGATTCTCCATTTCAGTCACTAGCCGATCTGCCATTTTAGCTCGAACAGTGGATTTGATACCATCATAAATAAATTTGCTATCCTCAAATTGTTCCGTGTCATTTTTTTCGTACATATAAGTGTTATCGAAAAAAACTAATTTCGCCTTTGTTTCTTTACAAGCCTGTATGACATTTTCTAACATGATTTCAAATTTTGTTTTCCACTGTTCGGAGTCCATCGGTAATCCTGCAGCAAAATAAACAATCTCACTTCCTGCTACAGCACGAATAGTTGCCTCACGATCTAAAATATCCGCTGAGATTAGTTCGTCTGTATCGTTGATTGATTTCGGATTTCGACTAACTAAGCGCAACTGTTTCCCGTACGTTTGATTGAGTTCTTTTGCTAATTCGTATCCAATTTGGCCATTACTACCAATAACTGTTTGCATTTAGATAACCTCCTTGATGAATGTTCGTGCTAGTTCTCTTGTTGAATACGGGTTTTGTCCAGTAATCAGATGTCCATCCTTTACCACATGACTCTTAAAGAAACGCTTCTTGATAAAATGTCCTTTTCTCTTTACAGTCATCTCTTCATTATCAAAAGGAACTACTTTGCTTTTCATCGCTAATCGTTCCTCCGTTTTAGTAAAACCAGTCAATTTTTTATTTGCTATTAAATAGTCATTATTAGCAAGTCTGATATTCAATAAACCTGCTATACCGTGGCACACAGATAATACATAGCCATTTGATTCATAAATATCACTCGCTATTTTTTGTAATGCGTTATTTTCTGGAAAATCCCACATCACACCATGTCCTCCGGTAAAGTAAATAGCAATATAATCTTCACTCTTTACGTTTGCAGGAGACAACGTATTCCTCAAACCTTTTTCAATAAATGTTGCATTAGAATAAATGTCCATAACATCAGAATCTAGATTTTTCATACTTCTAGGATCAATCGGCACATAGCCACCTAACGGACTAACAAAATCAGCTTCAAACTGATATTTATAGATTTCTGCTAAAAATTCTACTGTTTCTCCTAGCCAAAGCCCAGTAGCTTTATTTGTTCCTTTATATTGATTGACGTTTGTTTCAACGATCAGAATTTTCTTCACTGTCTTTTAGCTCCTCTATTTCAGTTATTACATCATTCAAAAAATCTCTTAATTTGTATATATTTTTATTTTCGTGTTTTAGATAGTAAAAATTTTTAGTTCCTTCTTCTCTGACCTCTAATAAATCGGCGTCTTTTAAAATTTTCAAGTGGTGTGATACTGCTGGTCTTGATAAACCTGTATCGTCAGTTAGTTCTCCTACTTGCAAACCATGACAGCTTTTTTCATTTAATAGTCTAATCAAGATCAATTGTCTTTTTGTGTCACCTAACGCTGCTAAAAAACCACTCAATGATTCTAGTTCTGTTTTTAAACGATCATGTCTAATCATTGTAGCTCACCTCTTTGGTTTATATGTTTAAACCATTAAACCATATTTGGTAAAATATGTAAATTCCTTTGCTCAGAAAAGTATCTTCTTTATGATTTGACGGTTTCAGAAAAAAATATCAAAGCAAGTAAAAACTGAGTAACAGAAAATAAACAAACTAAATCAAACAATAGTGTTAAACTTAATCAATGAACGAAAAAAATCCCTCACCTAATATTACAGTGAAGGATTTTTTCTACCAACATAAACAAAAAAACCACCTCATATGAGGCGGTTAACATTCAACATTATTTTACGATATTTACTGCTTGAAGACCGCGTTGACCTTCTTCAATATCATAAGTAACTGCTTGGCCTTCATCTAAAGACTTAAAGCCTTCTCCTTGGATTGCTGAAAAATGAGCGAATACGTCATTTCCATCTTCACCAGTGATGAAACCAAAACCTTTATCTGAGTTAAACCATTTTACTGTACCTTTATTCATATATATTTCCTCCTGATACGTATATAATACGTGTTTTATTGCAATTAATATTACTTGGTAAAAGGAGTTTTTATAGTGTGAATATATCGCTCAGATTACGTTTCAAATTAGATTACTTATTTACTGTAACACGGATATAATACTAACACAAGGATAATCACTCGATATAAGGTTTAAAAGATGTAAAATTTCAGAAAAATCACAACAATTGTTTAATGAACGAGTATGATCTCCGATTAAAAATCTCATATCTATCTACTTTCTTTTTGTTCTTCGTTAACTACTTACTTTTTCAACCTGAATGATGGCCGGCAATACAATTGCTCGCAATTTTATCCACTGCTTCTGTAGGAACACCGTATTTTTTAAACTTTGCTTTTATTTCAGTTAGTTCCGGTTTTCTGACTTTTTCCATTCTGGTGTGTTTGTAGTCCATTCGGAACTATTATCCTTAATATTTGGTTATTAGTTGATAAAGTGCTATTATCCTAATTGACATAAGACGATATGGGAGATGATACGGTGGTCACATTTAGCATGCTTTTATTTTGGATTCCAGTCTGTATTGGTATCAGCTCTTTTTTTACTTCACTAAACGTTCTAGAAAAACAGTTATATTAATGCTTTCTTTTCTTCCTACAGCAATTTTTATCATAAAAATAGTGAAATATACATTTTATCAATCGCTTTCAGCATTATTTTTTTACGTAGTTGGGTTGTTTTTATCACTTATTCTTTTCATCATTGTTTTGCGATATCTTTATAAGAATGATTAATTATTATACATCGAAATGATTCTTGTTATCCTGAATGCTATTTTTTTAGATTTCAATTTTTTATAAATATTTTAGGTC
>OGXS01001279.1_pt1 | contig 17396 bp, 18 predicted proteins | sample 1576371 | NCBI WGS metagenome assembly OGXS01 (sample SAMEA3541475, study PRJEB24748) | human gut metagenome | biome: human gut; feature: human-associated habitat; material: faeces | place: China | collected 2012
CACTTATTATACCGCAGAAACGGCGCTATTTCTTGATATCACGTGGCCTTTTTTTGTTCAGTGGACATTATTTTATAGCTTTGCACAGCAAAGCCATAAAAAGCTCATCTTAATGGCCGCAGGCCAGGGACGGCCTGCATGGCCCCCAAAAATAGGCCGTGGCTATTTTTTATAGTATAACACAAACCGGAAGGCAAAAAAAGCGGCGCGCGCCCTTTCTGCCCTCCGGCTCCTTCTTTTTTATTTCCTCAGCATTTTATGCGCTGCGCCGCGGAAAACGATGCATTTTCCGTTTACAGGCCCATGGCCGCACGCAGGGCCCCCGCTTTATCCGTCTGCTCCCATGCAACGCCCAGCTCCTCACGTCCCATATGGCCGTAGGCCGCAAGCTGACGGTAAATAGGCCTGCGCAGGCCCAGCTGCTCGATGATGGACGCCGGCCGCAGATCAAACACCTGTTCCACCGCGGCTTCGATGGCAGCCTCATCCGCCGCGCCTGTGCCGAAGGTGTCCACGCGGATGCTCACCGGCTCGGCCACTCCGATGGCGTAGGCAAGCTGCACCTCACACTGCTCGGCCAGCCCCGCGGCCACCACATTTTTGGCTACCCAGCGCGCGGCATAAGCCGCGCTTCGGTCCACCTTCGTGGGGTCCTTGCCGCTGAACGCACCGCCGCCGTGGCGGCCATATCCGCCGTAGGTGTCCACGATGATCTTGCGGCCCGTCAGGCCCGAATCGCCCTGCGGCCCGCCCACAACAAAACGGCCCGTGGGGTTGACATAGTATTTCGTCTGTTCGTCCAGCAGCTCGGCGGGAACGACAGGGCGGATCACATGCTCCAGAATATCTTTGCGCAGCGCCTCCATCTCCACCTCCGGAGCGTGCTGAGTGGAAATGACTACAGCGTCCACACGCACGGGCCTGTTGCCCTCGTATTCCACAGTCACCTGGCTCTTGCCGTCCGGGCGCAGATAGTCCAGCGTACCGTTCTTGCGCACGTCCGTCAACCGCTTTGCCAGCTTGTGCGCCAGCGAAATGGGCAGCGGCATCAGCTCCGGCGTCTCGCGGCAGGCGTAGCCGAACATCATGCCCTGGTCGCCCGCGCCGCCCGGGTTCACGCCCATGGCGATATCGGGGCTCTGCTCGTCGACATTGGAAAGCACGGCGCATGTGTCCGCGTCAAAGCCGTATTTGGCGCGGGTATAACCGATGTCCCGCACAACGTCGCGCACAATCTTCTGGAAATCCACATAGCCTTCCGTGGTGATCTCACCCATGATATGCACAAGGCCCGTACTGGCAGTCACCTCACAGGCCACACGGCTGTTCGGGTCTTTTTCCAGCAGCGCGTCCAGAATGGCGTCGGAGATCTGGTCGCAGATCTTATCGGGATGCCCCTCGGTGACGGATTCGGAGGTAAAAAGTTTTCTTGCCATTTTTGTTTTCCTTTCTTGTTTCCTGCAAAAGCGCGTAAAAAAGGCCCGGCAGACAACACCGGGCCTTTGCATCAGCTTATCTTTCGGTGTTACCCGCAGGATTTGGCACCTTGCTGTTACAGCAGGTTGCCGGACGTCACAGGGCCTGTTCCCTCAGTCGCTCTTGATAAGGTTTATTCATTTGTGTATAACAGTATAGCAGAACACCATGCACCTGTCAAGAGGCGGCCGGTTCTTTTTCGCCGAACACCAGACGGCTGATGGGCTTATACACAAGATACGTAATGACGCTGTTGATGGCCGCCTTGGCCAGGTTGAACGGGATGATGGCCGGCAGCAGCAGCTTCACCACCTCGCCCACAGGCGAACCCATAAACAGCGGTGTGAACACCAGGTTGCACACACACATCACGGCCGTCATGGCCAGCGTGCCCGCGGCAAGGCCCAGCAGCGCGGCCTTGCGCGTACGATGCGCCCGGTACAAATTGCCAGCCAGAAGCACAAACGTGCCCGTGGCCAGAAAATGCATGATGATGCCGATGGGGCCGCTGGCCGCGCTGACCGTTACGCCCTGGATCACGCATACCACGGCTGTGAGCGCCAGCCCCGCGGCCGGTCCGAACAAAAAGGTTCCGATGAAAATGGGGATGTCCGCGGGGTCATATTCAAGGAAAGGCGCGGCAGGTACCAGCGGGAAATGGATGAGCGCCACCAGGACGATGGCCAGCGCGGCCAGCATGGCCAGCGTGGTGAGCTTGCGGGTATTGGCGGAAACATTGCGCATGGATAAAACCTCCAAAATAAAATTTCGAGGCCTGCTCGTGGGTGTCCGGGCCGCCGCCAAAACAAAAACGCCCTTCTGCGAAACGCAAAAGGGCGAAACATCTGGCGCTGCCGCCGTTTCTTTCATCCGGACTCGACACACCGCGCAAAAACACGGCACGCACACCGTCGGCTTTGGAATTTCACCAAATCAGCGGTACATGCTGCGCATATACCGGTCGCGGGCTTTCACCGCCGGTGGGGAATCTCACCCCGCCCTGAAACAGACTTTCTGTACCATATTATAGCGCATTTTCGCGCGATTGCAATAGAATGGCCACAAATTTCCCGGCAAATATGTTATACTATGTATTATCTACTCAAACGGTTGGTTTTGCGTTCGGCACATCCGCGCGCGGAGCCGCAAAAGGAGGTACTGTTTTTGACCGAAACTGTGGAGACCATTGAAAATATTTCTCAAAACAGCAACACGCTGGTGCAGTGCCTTATCTGCGCCGCGTGGTTCGCCGGTTTTTTCATCGCCAGCCGTGTGTTCAAGCATGTGGTCGGCCCGCGCCTTACCCGAGCCGCGCAAAAAATTGAACGTCCCTATCTTTCCACGCTGCTGCAAAGCTTCATCCGGCCGTGCGCTCTGTTCATTGCGCTCATCGGCCTATACATCGGCGTGCGGCTGCTGCCCTTTGATTTCATCCACACCGACGCATGGCGCACCGCGCAGAATCACGCCGTGCGTATCGCTTTCATCGTGCTGCTGGCCTGGGGACTGCTGGGGGCTTCCAAATGTGTAGAGCTGGCGCTTGTGGGCACGCGCAGCCGCTTTGACCTGGGCGCGGGCGATACCGTCATCCGGTTTCTGGAACGCATTTACAAGGCTGTGATCCTGCTGTTCGCAGGAGTACTCGTCGTCACCGAGATGGGCTACAATGTCAACAGCCTCATTGCCGGGCTGGGCCTGGGCGGCCTGACGTTTGCGCTGGCTGCCCAGGACTCCGCCAGCAACTTTTTCGGCGGCCTTGTCATTATTTTTGAAAAGCCCTTTGAACTGGGAGACTGGATCAGCACCGCATCTCTGGAGGGTTCGGTGGAGGACATCACCTTCCGCAGCACAAAGATCCGCACGCTGGCCAATGCCCTCACCGTTGTGCCCAACTCCAAGCTGTGCGGAGAGCCCATCACCAACTGGACACGTATGAAAATGCGGCTGGCGCAGTTTACGCTGGGCCTGACCTACGGAACGCCCAAGCGAACCGTGGAAGCCGTAACGAACCGGGTGCGCGCCATGCTGGAAAACCACCCCGGCGTACACAGCGAGACCGTGCAGGTACGCCTTTCCGAATTCGCAGACAGCAGCATCGACATTGCCGTGCAGTTCTACACCAAAACCACCGACATCGTGGAATACCGCGCGGTAAAAGAGGACGTCAATCTGCGCATCATGGACATCATGGCCGGAGAGGGCGCCTCTTTCGCGTTCCCCTCCCGCAGCATTTACATTGAAAACGCGCCGTCCCTGCCGGACGGCAAAGGAGGACTACAATGAAAAAAATAACAGCCTTTGCATTTTGTCTGACGCTGGCGTTTTTCCTCGCCGCCTGCGGTAAAGCTCCCGTTTCTTCCACGGGCGGCGCTTCCCTGCCGCCGTCTTCTTCCGGCAGCGCTGCATCCTCCGGCGCGTTATCCACAGCGGGCGGCGCTTCCTCCGCGCCCGCGTCTTCCAGCTCGTCCCCGAGCAGCGAATCCCCCTCTGTGGATACCTCCGGCTGGACGCGCCGCTTCATATCCCTGCCTGTCATGCATCCGGACGGCGGCGCCGGTGAAAAAGCCCTCGTCATCCTCAGCGCGCCCACGGACTGGGAGTACGACAATTACACAACCTTTACGCGGGACGGTATCAAGGTTGCCGAAGTTCTGAACCTGTGGCCCGCCGCCTCCGGTGCGTCTCCGTTCACAGACGCCATGACGGAGCCGTATGCGGACAACAGCTTTTACCCCGAGGGATACGGCCTGCTTTCCACCGAAGACACGGAGCTGAACGGCAATGTGCTGCGCATCCTGCATATGAAGACCTGGCCCGATGACGCGGACAAGCCCTGGTATCCCCAGTATATGTTTTATGAACTGGACGGCTATGTGGTGGAGCTGCATTTCCTTACGGATGAAGAGAACGGCCGCAGCGCGGACATTTTCCGCGCCGTACTGGGCACGATGGAATTGCATTTCAGCGAAAAAGAGGCCGGCGGCAGTTCTTCTTCAGGCGGCGCCTGACCGGCTTTCTTCTTCATCCTCTTTTCTCATCCTTTGCGGGGCGGCTTCGGCCGCCCCGCTTTTTACAGCTTTGCAAAGCCAGACCAGCGGAGTGCTCCGGCCCACGGCCCTAAAATTACGGTGTGGGACGCAAAGTGGACGGATGCATATAAAAATATGCCGGATCGGCCGCGGCCATTTTTATAAAAATCCTGTTTTTCCTATTGACAGCGTGTGTATACAGGTATATATTGTATATACAGTATATATACAATATTTCCGAGGTGCCTCATGGATATCATCATCAGCAATGCCAGTGGTAAGCCCATTTACGAGCAGATCACAGTGCAGATCAAAAGCCAGATCCTTTCCGGCGCGCTCACGGCGGGGGACGCCCTGCCCAGTATGCGCACGCTGGCCAAGGAACTGCGCATCAGTGTGATCACCACGAAACGCGCCTACGAAGACCTGGAGCGCGACGGCTTTATCGAAACCGTTGCGGGAAAGGGGAGCTTCGTGGCCTCAAAGAACGCAGAATTCCTGCGCGAAGAAGCGCTGCGGCGGGTGGAGGCTGCCTTACAGCAGGCTGTGGACACCGCGTCGCGCAGCGGCGTATCGCCGCAGGAGCTGCGCCAGATGCTGGAACTTTTATTGGAGGGAAATTAGAATATGAACAGCGCGATCGAAGTGCGCGGGCTTTGCAAGCATTACAGGGATTTCTCCCTGCGGGACGTCTCGTTTACCGTACCGGGCGGCTCTATCATGGGCTTTATCGGCGAGAACGGCGCGGGCAAAACCACTACAATCAAATCCATTCTGGGCCTGCTGCACACGGACGGAGGCTCCATCTCGGTACTGGGGCGCGACCCTGTCACGGACCGCCGCGCCATCGGGCAGGATATCGGCGTTGTGCTGGACGGCAGCTTTTTCTACGAGGGCATGCGCGCGAAGGATATCTCGGCCGTGATGAGCCGCCTGCACAGCCGATGGGACAAAGAGTCGTTCGCGTCGTACTGCAAGCGGTTCGCTCTGCCCATGGAAAAACCGTTTAAGGAATTCTCAAAGGGCATGCGCGCCAAGCTGGCGCTCACCACGGCGCTGGCGCACCATCCCAAACTGCTGGTGCTGGACGAGGCCACCAGCGGGCTGGATCCCGTAGTGCGCAGCGAAATGCTGGATCTGTTCCTGGAATTCATTCAGGATGAGGAGCACAGCATCCTGCTCTCCAGCCACATCACCAGCGACCTGGAAAAAGTGGCGGACTATATCACGTTCATCCACGCGGGAAAGATCGTGTTCAGCAAAACAAAGGACGATATCCTGGAGCAGTACGGCGTGGTGAAATGCGAAAAAGCGCGCGCCGCGGCCCTGGACGGCGCGCATATATTGGGCCGGCGCGACAGCAAATTCGACGCCGAGCTGCTGGTGGACAACCGGCCCGAAGTGGCCCGCCTGTACCCCGGCATACTGACGGAGCAGGCCACCATTGACGATATCATGACTTTTTTTGCCAAAGGAGCGTACGACGCATGACCGGACTGATGCTGAAAGATATGTATTCTCTTCGCACTTATTTTCTCAAGCAGCTCGCGCTGATGACTGTGCTGTATTTGGCCATCTCCGTGGGCCTGATGAAAAACTTCTCTTTTCTTTCCCCGATGCTGACGATGAGCGTGGTGATGATGCTCATTTCCAGCTTCAGCGTGGACGAAGCATCCAGGTGGGATTCCTACGCGCTGACACTGCCCGTCACGCCCCGGGCCATCGTGGGCGCGAAATATCTGCTTTTTTACGGCGCTCTGCTGGGTACGGGCGTTATCGCATCTGTCCTGTGCGGCGTGCTGGACAGTTTTACCTACCGCAACGGCTTTCTTGAGATCGCGGCCAGCACCGGCGGCGTCATCGTCGTATACATGCTTGTCACCGTGTTCATGCTGCCGTTGTTTTTTAAGCTGGGTGCAGAAAAGGCCCGCGTTGCCATGACACTGTGCTTTATCCTCCCCTTTCTGCTCATCGTCTGGGGCTTCAGCTGGCTCGGTGACGGAGCCGCAGCTTTTGTTGAGAGCCTTCCCTGGCCGATGATCGCCACGGTGGGCGGCCTTATTCTGGTGCTGCTGTGCGCCGCCTCCTTTTTCGTGTCTGTGAAATTTTACGAGAGCAAGGAGTATTGAGATGAAAAACAGCCGTCGCTGCTCCAAATGCGGCGGTTCGGACATCGTCCGTATACCGGACCGCCGCGGCCGCTGCGCCAGCGGGAACAATATTTATACTTCCAACTTTGAAAACTTCGGCAAGATACCGGTCATCCGCTATGTGTGCTGCAGCTGCGGCTATGTGGAAAACTGGGTGGAAGATCCTGCCTCCCTGCAGGCCATCCGCACGCGCTTCGGTTGACTTGCAAATGGAAAACCGCTCCCGCCGCACGCCCATTGAATGGGCTGCAGGGAGCGGTTTTGTTTTTCTTTTATGGTTCAGCGGCGGCGCTCTGCGCGGGCCGTGCGGCTCTATCCGCGGGCCTGCCCGTAATATGCGCCCGGGCCGTGCTTTCGCAGGAAGTGCTTGTCCTGCACATATTGGGGCGCAGGAGCCGCGCCCGGGTCGATCTGAACCGTCAGAAGCGCCATTTTCGCCACTTCCTCCAGCACCGCGGCATGATATACAGCCTGAGCCGCGTCTTTGCCCCATGCGAAAGGCCCATGGCTGCGGCAGATGACACCGGGCACATGGACCGGATCAATGTCCCTCGCACGGAATGTCTCAACGATGACCGTTCCGGTATTTTTCTCGTAATCTTCTTCCACCTCCGCGCCCGTGAGAGCGCGCGCGCAGGGCACCGGCCCGTAGAAATAGTCCGCATGTGTTGTGCCGTAGCACGGGATATCCCGTCCGGCCTGTGCCCAGGCCACCGCATGGACGCTGTGAGTATGCACCACGCCTCCGATCTCAGGGAATGCCCGATACAGCTCCAGATGCGTTTTTGCGTCCGATGACGGATGGAGCGCCCCTTCCACGCTGTTTCCATTCATATCCAGCACCACGAGGTCTTCCGGGCGCAGCGCAGAATATTCCATCCCCGACGGCTTGATGACCATCAGGCCCTTGCTCCGGTCAATACCAGACACATTCCCCCATGTGTATGTGACAAGGCCCCGGCGAGGCAGCTCCAGATTGGCCTCATATACCACTTTGCGCAGTTCTTCCAGCATATGGCCTCCCCTCCCTTAGCGCAGCGCGGCCGCGGCGGCTTTTTCCACCGCCAGCCCGCTTTTGTAATCCGTCAGAAAGCGCGCGAAACCCGCCGTATCGGCAGCGTCCGGCTGCTGCACGCTGCCCTGCGCTCCCCGGAACACCGTGTCAGCCAGATATTCTTCCAGCGTTTGGCCTTCGGCCCGGCGCACGCAGTAAGCCGCCAGAAGCGCCATCCCCCAAGGGCCGCCCTCTCCCGCTGTTTCCATCACGGCCACAGGCACGCCCAGCGCGCCCGCCAGCAGCTTCTGCCCCGCCACCGGAGTCTTGAACAGCCCGCCGTGGCCCAGCAGCGTATCCAGCCGCACACCTTCCTCCACCAACAGGATATCCATGCCCAGCTTCAGCGTTGCCATTGCCGCGTAAAGCTGCACACGGGCAAAATTGGCCAGTGTGAAGCGTGCATCCGGACGGCGCATAAACAGCGGCCGTCCGCTCTCCACACCTGTCACCGGTTCGCCGGAGTAATAGTTGTAGCTCACAAGGCCGCCGCAATCCGCTTCGCCTTCCAGCGCCTTTTGATAGAACAGGTCGTAAAGACGCGGCTTTTCCAGCTTCGCACCGGCGGCTCCGGCCATTTCGCCCAGCACGCGCACCCATGCGTCCAAATCAGATGTGCAGGTGTTGCAGTGTACCATCGCCACCGGTCGCCCCGTGGGGGTGGTGACCATATCGATCTCCGGATACACCCTGGCGAGCGGGCGTTCCAGCACCGCCATGGCAAACACGCTGGTGCCCGCCGAAACATTGCCCGTGCGCACGCCCACGCTGTTGGTGGCGGCCATGCCCGTGCCCGCGTCCCCCTCCGGAGGGCACAGCGGCACACCGGGGCGCAGCACGCCGGTGGGATCCAGCAGGCACGCTCCCTCCGCCGTCAGCGTGCCCGCGGCCGCGCCGGCGCAAAGCACCCGGGGCAGAATATCTGCAAGGCGGTAAGGCATACCTTCCTGCGCCAGAAGCGCGTCAAATGTTTTTTCCATTCCCGCGTCGTAACCGCATGCCACGCTGTCAATGGGGAACATGCCCGACGCTTCGCCCACGCCCAGCACCCTTTCCCCCGTCAGCCGCCAGTGCACATAGCCCGCCAGCGTGGTCAAGTATGCAATGTCCCGCACATGGGGCTCGCCGTCCAATATAGCCTGGTACAGATGCGCAACGCTCCACCGTTGTGGAACGTTGAACGCAAACCGCTCCGTCAGCAGCGCCGCGGCGCGTTCTGTTGTCGTGTTGCGCCAGGTGCGGAAGGCTGCAAGTTGCGCGCCGTCCCGCGCAAAGGGCAGGTATCCGTGCATCATACCGGAAACCCCCATTGCGCCCACGGTATGCAGCGGCGTGCCGTACCGCTCCTGAACCTGCCGGGCCAGCCGGGCAAATGCATCCTGCACGCCCGCCCATACGTCATCCAGGGCATAGGTCCAGTATCCGTGCTCCAGACGGTTTTCCCAATCGTGCGCACCGCTGGCCAGCACAGCATGCTCCGGCCCAATGAGCACCGCTTTGATGCGCGTAGAGCCAAGCTCCAGCCCCAGCGCTGTTTTTTCAAGCTGTATTTCCGCCATGAATCTCCTTCCTCTCCAACAATTTCAATCGAACGGCCGGGATGCGCGATGGCGCATCCCGGCCGTAGTTTTCCTTTACCGGCATCCGGGCAGTCCAGCCGCAAAACAAACCCGCAAATATTATACAAACGGATTCTCGCCGGGGTACGGCAGGCTCCTGGGCTGGTTGTAGGCAATGTCCGTCACGCCCAGATACTTGAACACCTCAAACAGCGCCTTGCCCCAGTGGCCGAACGCCACCGCGCCGTGGTGCGGGTAACGCTTTGCAATCAGTACATGGCGGTAGAAGCGGTCCATCTCCGGAATGGCAAACGCTCCGATGGAGCCGAAGCTCTCGCAGTCCACGTCCAGCACCTGTCCCTGCGCGACGTATGCCTTCAGCCGTGTGTCCGCGGTGGACTGCAGACGGAAGAACGTGATATCGCCGGGCTTGATGTTGCCTTCCATGGTGCCGCGTGTGATGTCCGGCTCCGGCAGCTCCGGCTCCAGATCGCGTTTCATGATGAGCTGATAGCCCATGTGCGGGTCTTTCAGCATCGCACAGCTGGTGTTGCCGCAATGGAAGCCCATAAAGGTCTCGGGCAGGCGCACATCGTATCTGCCCCTGATGGCCTTATCGTAAATGGATGCGGGCACGGTGTTGTTGATGTCCAGCAGCGTGGTGGGCGCGCCGGAAACGCACACGCCGATGTACTCGGACAGCGCGCCGTAAATATCCACCTCGCAGGAAACGGGAATTCCCATGGCCGCAAGACGGCTGTTTACATAACAGGGCACAAATTTGAACTCCGTCTGGAACGCGGGCCAGCACTTGTTGGCAAACGCCACGTACTGCCGCGCGCCTTTGTGGGCCTCGGCCCAGTCCAGCAGCGTCAGCTCGTACTGGGCCAGACGGGGCAGAACACCCGCATACTTGTTGTTTCCGCCCAGCTCCGCCTGCATCTCGGCCATTTTGGCCGGAATGCGCGGGTCGTCCGCATGCTTGTTGTAGGCGACCAGTAAATCCAACTCGCTGTTTTCTTCCACCGCCACGCCCAGGTCGTACAACGCTTTGATCGGCCCGTTGCACGCCAGAAAATCATCGGGACGCGGGCCGAAGGTAATCAGCTTCAGCCCTCTCAGGCCCAGGATGGCCCGGGCGATTGGCACAAATTCCGCCACCTTTTCAGCCAGCTCCGGCGCCGTACCCACGGGATATTCGGGAATATACGCCGTTTTTCCCCGCAGGCCCAGATTGTACGAGCAGTTGAGCATACCGCAGTAGGCGTCGCCGCGCCCGTCGTGCAGGTCTCCGTCGCCCTCGGCCGCGGCCGCATACATAATAGGCCCGCTGAACCATTCGGCAATCAGCGTTTCCGGCGTTTCCGGGCCGAAATTCCCCAGGAACACGACCAGCGCATTCACGCCCGCAGCCTGCACATCCTCCACGGCCCGCCTGGCGTCCAATTCATTTTCCACCGTGACGGGACACTCGTACAGGCCCTCGCCATAGGCCGCCTTTATCGCTGCGCGGCGCCGCTCGGACAGCGCCATAGGGAAGCACCCGCGGCTCACCGCAATGATGCCCAGCTTTACTTCGGGAATATTTGCAAACATCTCCATCTCTCCTTTTCTGTTGTCCGGCCAGCTCACAGGCTGTCCGAAATATCGATATTTTCTCCTGCAAGGCCCACATAAGCGCCCTGCGCGGCTTCGTCCGACGCAGCGTGTGCCAGCAGCCATTTATTGCGCGCCCACAGCAAAGCATCCTCCCCGCCGCGCTGTACAACGGACGGCTTTTCGGTATTGGTGCCGCGCGGCAGCACAACGGCCGTGCAGAAGCCTTCCGCCGCATTTGTATGGCAGGGCGCATAGTGCAGCGTGGTGGCGTACACCTCCACGGCCATACCCGCCGGCACGCGGAACGCCTTTACTTTTCCGGTGTCCAGCACCCCGTTTTCGATCTCGTCCTGCTTTCCCAGCAGCAGGATAAAATCCCGCGCGCCCACATTCACCTCGCTGTCCCGGTGGTATTCCAGGCAGTTCAGCCTTGTGTTGTAGCCCCAGCACAGGCCCAGCTGTATGGGCATCCCTCCATAGGCGTTATTTTGCAGCACGCCGTACAGCGCACTTCCTCCAGTACGGGGATGGAAGGTTCGTAGGCCGTGCCCTGCTCCGGCATGGGGATGGACCGCATGGCCGCACACAGAGGCGCGGTGTCGTAACCCTCCAGTATTTTGCCGTACGGGCGGAACGCCGCGTCTGTAACAGAATAAATTTTCATCGCACTTCTCTCCTTCGTCTTTGTAAACGCATACCGGGCCGCCGTTTACAGCAGCTTTGGAAACAACGCCCGGCATACCGGATAGATCTGTCGGAACTGTCGGTAGCGTTCCTCGTACAGCGCCGTCAGGGAAGCGTCCGGCTCCACGGTATCCACTGTGCGCACCAGCGCGGAACATGCCTGCGCCACGGTCTCATATTCTCCGCAGGCAACCATCGCCAGCAATGCCGCTCCGTAGCCCGGGCCTTCGGAGGTTTTCACCACATCCAGCGGAATTCCCAGCACATTGGCCAAAATGCGTTTCCATAGCATGGAGCGCGAACCGCCGCCGCAGATATTGGAGCGCGGAACGGAAAGCCCCAGCCCTTTCGCTACTTCAAAAGAATCCCGTATGGCGAACGCCACGCCTTCCAGCATGGCCTGCGTCATATCCGCACGGGCGGTGTCCATCGTCATTCCCACAAACATTGCGCGGGCGTTGGTGTCGTTGATAGGGCTGCGCTCGCCCATCAGGTATGGCAGGAAATACACATGATTCCTGCCCAGCATTTCGGGTGCGATCTTTGCTTCTTCGCCCTTGTAGTCATTCGTGCCGATGATCGCATCCTGCCACCATTTGTTGCAGCTGGCTGCGCTGAGCATACAGCCCATCAGATGCCAGCCGCCGTCCGCATGGGCAAAAGCGTGCAGGCCGTTGGTGGCGTCCACGCCAAACTTTTCCGAGGAAATAAAAATGGTGCCTGAAGTGCCCAAAGAGATATTGCACCTGCTGTCCGCATGGGCCGCTCCTGTGCTCACCGTCCCGGTGCCCACGGCCGCCGCCGCGTTGTCCCCCGCACCCGCGCATACCGTCACACCCTGCGGCAGGCCCAATGCCGCGGCAGTCTCCGGAAGCAGCGTGCCCACGGGTGCAAAGCTTTCGTACAGGCGCGGCATCTGGCTTTCCGAAATGCCGCACAAAGCCAGCATGTCGCGGCTCCAGCACTTGTGCTCTACATCCAGCAGCAGCATACCGGATGCGTCGGAGTAATCCGTAGCATGCACACCGGTCAGGCAGTAGACAAGATAGTCCTTGGGCAGCATGATCTTCCCAATACGCGCGAACAGCTCCGGCTCGTGCTTTTTCATCCAGAGCAGCTTGGGCGCTGTAAAGCCTGCAAACGCGATGTTTCCCGTGCGCGCGCTGAGCACCGGGCGCCCCACCGTATCGTTCAGCCAGGCTGTCTCTTCGGCGGTACGGCCGTCGTTCCACAAAATGGCCGGGCGCAGCACCGCGTCCGTTTCATCCAGCGCAACAAGGCCGTGCATCTGGCCGCCCACGCCCATGCCGCGCACCTCCCGCGCGTCAAAGCCGGCCAACAGCTCCGGCACGCCCTCCCGGCACGCCGTCCACCAATCCCTGGGGTCTTGCTCGCTCCAGCCCGGATGTGGGAAGCAGAGCGGATATTCTTTGGAAACGGTATTCCGCACACAGCCTTTTTCATCTACCAGAAGAAGCTTGCAGGCCGAAGTGCCAAGGTCGATACCAATATACAGCATAGACACACCTCCTATTGTCTCTTTCAGTATACCGCTGCGGCGCCCTGCTCTCTTTGACGATTCCGCATTTTAAATTAGACAAATTAGCTGTTTTTGAACTTTTGCCATTCTGTCCAGACGGAAAGGTGTTTCTTTATTCAAAACAGCAAAACCCGCCAGAGGCAAACGCCCCGGCGGGTATCCGTTTCCGGCCTGATATCTGCCCGCATGCCTTCCTCACCGGTTTGCGCATCGTGCGGCTTATACGCCGGGAGCGTATTTCGCCTCGAAACGTTCCAGCAGTTCCAGGCTTTTTTCACGGGAATAAAACCGTTCCAGTGAATGGAGGCTGTGGTGTACCTGCATTTCATCCAGCACCGGGCTCTGGGGCTGGCGGCTGTACTCCTCCGGCGTCATACCCAGCCGCTTTTGAAACGCCGCTGAAAAATACCTGTAATCGGAAAAACCGGACGCTACGCATACATCCAGCATTCGCCGCTGTCCCGCGGCGATGAGCTTGCACGCGCAGTGAAAGCGTACCGTATTCACATACTCCTGAAAGCTCTGTCCCAGCGCCTCTTTTACAAAATGCGAAAGATAGCTCATGGAACGGCGCTCAGCCCGGGCAAAATCCGACAGGCGTATCTTGTGCATATAGTTCTGGTCCACAAAACGGATGAGCCGCAGCAGGCGCGCGTTCCGCCGCTCGCGTTCGGCATTTTCCTCTGCCGTGAGCAGAACATGCGGCGCCGCAGCCAGCAGGCGGTACATCAGCAGGTGCACGTGTCCGGCACAGCACAGCTCGTAGCACGCGGGGCGCTCCAGATATGCGCGCATCACGTTCAGCAGGCCGCGCTGCACCTGCGCAAAAACGTCAGGAGACAAATATATGCCGGGGCACACGCCGCCTGTACGGATGTTCCGTATGGCGGGAAAGCATCCCGCAAGCATCGTGGGAGCAACCTGCAGGCATAAAAAGGTGCAGCTCTCCTCCACCTTATGGAATTCATGAGTCTGCTGCGGGTCGAACAGCACCATCTCACCGGACTGTGCCACATGCCGGAAGGGTCCCGCCTGCACGGAGAGTCTTCCCTCCATCAACCAGATCAGTTCGAATTCCTCATGAACATGCGGCGTGCGGTAATCCACTGTGTCAAAAAAAATCCGCAGCCCGTCGATCTGCGGGTGTTGAATAATCTCGGTTTCGTTCATGCGCTTCCCCTTCTTTCCACTTTTCGGGCCGCCGCACGCCGGCATTTGAAACAAGCCCGAAGAACAGCGGTCTCTGTCCTTCGGGCTTGTTTTGATTTTCCCATGTGCTTGCTTCATTGCTTCCGGTAAAAAAACTGCTGCCCTATACAGCCTTAAAACCGAAGCAGATTCAGCCCGATCTGTTCGTCGTAGTACCGGTCCACGGTTCCCTCCAGGATATTGACCACCATTTCACAGGTGGCGCTCACCACCGCTCTGTTCAGGTGTCCGCCAAAGACCTCTCCCTTATCATTGCCCGCGCTCATGTGCAAATGGCAATAAAACGCTCCATCCATGGTATTGATCGTTCCGGTCAGAGAAACGATTTCAAAGCTGCCGCTGAAATCATTTGCAAGATACTTCTTATCATCTGTTTTGAACACACCCACAGTAAAACGGTCGACTGCACCAAGCGCCTGAACGCTGGCCAGCTTTATCCGTTCCTTCAAGGCAAGCTCTTTTACCTGCTCCAGTATCTCCTCGCCCTTATCCAGCCGCACTATGATGGTTTTGTCAAATCTTCTGTATTCCAATATCTTCACTCCCACTCGTTGCTGAGTATCATATTCTAACGAATTTTGCTTTGGAAATAATTATTTGATATATCCATATCATCCAGCCTATAGTTATCAATTTGTTATCAGGTGTGATAACGGTAGACAGCGCACATCACCTTTTCTCTGGTAGTTTGCGACTCTATTATACCATGACGCCGCAAAGCGGCCCCAACAAAACCGCACCTGCTGCGGTTTTGCATGGTTCAATGTTCTCAAAGCCCTGTGTGCCAGCACAGGAGCGTGTGCAGCGCACACACTCAGCCGCGTAAGCGGCAACTTTGAGGTTATTATACCATGACGCCGCGAGGCGACCCCAACAAAACCGCACCTGCTGCGGTTTTGCATGGTTCAATGTTCTCGAAGTCCTGTGCGTTAGCACACAAGCGTGTGCCATGCACACGCGCAGCCGCGCAAGCGGCGGCTTTGAGGTTATTATGCCATATTTCTAAGCTCTCACTTCGCGTACCGCTCGTGTTCACTAAGAAACATGGTATCTATGCCGCTAAACTCATGCTTCGCCTGTGGCTCGCATGCGCTAACCGGATATATTATACCACAATTAGGCTGAAAAGGACCGCCCGCATTTAAATAGGCCCGACCGGTGCAAGGAACAGCACTTTTCATTTCATTTTTTCCAACGCACGAAATACTTGTCGATATCTGTCTCTGCTCTCCGCTCTGCACACACAGTAGTAGGTCGCCTCTGCCTGTTCGTCAATAATGGGAATTACAACTCGATTTTGAGGAACGCCGTCCCGCTCCATGTGAGCGTCCGTAATAAAAGAGGGAAACGCTCCTGTTCCCGCCACTTCTCCAAACGCGTCCCATTCGTTCATCATAAGGAAATGTGCATTCGGCAGCTTTTCCCGACAGAAGCTGTGCCAGAAGCCAATATCTGTATACAGGAGAAGATTTTGCCCATCAATGTCCGCCGGGGTAAGCGCCTTTCGGTTCGCTAAAGGGTGCTCCAGAGGGACCGAAAGGAACAGACGCTCTGTTCGGAATGGTTGCCCATACAGATCAATATCCGGGGGACTATGGGTAACAATGAGTTGGTACATCTCTTTATTCAGACCAGCCAGCAATTCTTCATCTGAGTTTTTCATCTCCGTGGAAACGTTCATTTGAGGATAGAGCCTGGAGAGCAGCGGCAACAAGTCCCAGAGAGGCACCGGGGCGCAGCCCCCCACAGAGAGAGTGCGGCGGCTTCGGTCAAAAAGGCGCAGCCTCTCCTCCATCTCCCTACTCTGCTCCAGCAATTTTTCTCCTAACTGAACAGCCATGATGCCATTCTCATTAAGAGCAATCTTGTTCTTTGATCGTTCAAACAAAGATACCCCAAGACTTTCCTCCAGTTTTTTCATGGATTGGCTTAAAGCAGGCTGGGAGATATGCAGTTTCTCCGCCGCCCCAGACAACGTGCCCTGCCGGGAAAAGGCTATAAGCTGCTCCAATAAATAAAGTTCCATCATAGGCCCCTCTCAGTATTTGTTTTAATTATAGCATATTTGGAAATAAATATTGTACTTTCCCAAAAATTCTTGCTATCATGACATCATAAAATTCAAGGAGGTTCTCCCAAATGGATGATATCACTCTGAACAATGGCCTAAAAATGCCCCTGGAGGGTTTTGGTGTCTTTCAGATTCCCGACCCTACACAGTGTGAGCAGGCGGTTCTGGACGCTATCAGTTTCGGTTATCGCCTGATCGACACCGCCGCCGCCTATATGAACGAGCAGGCGGTAGGTGCCGCTCTGAAGAAATGCGGCGTTCCCCGTGAAGAACTGTTTGTCACCACAAAGCTGTGGGTGCAGGATGCCAGCTACGAAGGAGCGAAGGCGGCAATCCAGCGTTCCCTGGACAACCTGAGTTTGGATTACTTGGATTTGTATCTTATTCACCAACCCCTTGGCGACTATGTAGGGGCTTACCGTGCTATGGAGGAAGCCTACCAAAAGAAGGAGCTCCGAGCCATCGGCGTATGCAATTTCTATCCCTCCCGGCTAGCCGATCTGTGCGAAACAGTAGACGTGATCCCCGCCGTTGACCAGGTAGAGCTTCATCCTTTCTTCCAGCAGGAGGATGCCATGGCACTAATGAAGGAGTACGGGGTCGTTCCCGAAGCCTGGGGGCCTTTTGCCGAGGGTAAGTTCGGCATTTTTACCCACCCGGTTTTAACGAAAATCGGAAGCAAGTATGGCAAGTCCGCCGCCCAAGTGGCCCTGCGTTGGAATGTTCAGCGGGGAGTAGTCGTTATCCCGAAGTCCGTTCACAAGGAGCGCATAGAGCAGAATCTTGATATTTGGGACTTCCAGCTCTCTCAGAAAGACATGGAGGAAATCTCCGGGTTAGATGTGGGGCATAGCGAGATCGTCAGCCACGATGATCCCGGCTTTATCAAAATGCTCCATGGCTTGAAGATACACGACTGACAAGAGCAGAAGAGCAAAATACAGGAGGCCGGCATCCACCGGCCTCCTGTATTTTTGTATGTCGAAAACCACTCGCTAGGCGAGTGGTTCAAAAGAAGACTAATG
>OGXS01001283.1_pt1 | contig 17368 bp, 10 predicted proteins | sample 1576371 | NCBI WGS metagenome assembly OGXS01 (sample SAMEA3541475, study PRJEB24748) | human gut metagenome | biome: human gut; feature: human-associated habitat; material: faeces | place: China | collected 2012
TATGTCCGTCGTAGAACTGATAGGTCTGGGGCGTAGCCCCTACACCGGTTTCTGGGGAACCCTTTCGAAAGAGGACAAGATTGTGGTGGACAAATCCATCGCCCTGGTAGGCATTCCCCATCTGGCACACCGCATGGTGCATACGCTGAGTGACGGTGAACGGCAGAAGGTGATGATAGCCAAGGCGCTCGCCCAGGAAACTCCCGTCATCTATCTGGATGAACCGACAGCTTTCCTTGATTTTCCCAGTAAAGTAGAGATGATGCAACTGCTTCACCAGCTCAGCCGGCAAACGGACAAGACGATTTTCCTTTCTACTCACGACCTGGAACTGGCCCTGCAGATAGCGGACAAAATATGGCTGATGGACAAGGTGAACGGCGTAACTATCGGTACGCCCGAGGACCTTTCGTTGAACGGCAGCCTGAGCAACTTCTTTGCCCGTAAGGGTATTGCCTTTGATTTGGAAACGGGACTGTTCAGGGTAGCCAATGAATATACCTCCCAGATACGCTTGGCGGGCCACGGGCAGAAGTATGCCATGGTGCGCAAGGCACTCCAGAGAAACGGGATTCTGGCAAACCGGAATGTTGAATCGGAGATTTATATCGAAACCGGAGATTTGAAGGGAGACGGCAGCTTCGTATTCCATCGACCGGGCAAGGAGCCGGTAACAGTGTACTCCATTGAGAAATTGCTGCAAATAGTCTTGTCATTCCATTCCCTATGATGCACCATTCTGCAAAGGATAATTATGTCCACTTAACGACGACTCCGGTCCCCCGGCTGATTACGTCATTGGCTGTGCCGACCATCATCAGCATGCTGGTGACGTCCTTCTACAACATGGCAGATACCTATTTTGTGGGTAAAATAAATACCCAGTCTACGGCTGCCGTAGGTATCGTGTTTTCTGTGATGTCCATTATCCAGGCTGTGGGATTCTTCTTCGGTCATGGTTCGGGGAACTACATCTCCCGTAAGTTGGGGGCGCAGGAAACGGAGAGTGCCGAGAAGATGGCATCCACCGGCTTCTTTTTTGCCTTGTTTATCGGAGCGGCTCTGGCTGTGCTGGGATTGCTGTTCCTTACACCGCTTTCCCTTGCTTTGGGGTCGACGCCTACTATTCTTCCGTATACGGAGCGCTATTTGGGAATCATTCTGCTGGGTACTCCTTTTATGACCGCCTCATTGGTGCTGAATAACCAAATACGTTTTCAAGGTAATGCGGCGTATGCCATGGTGGGGATTGTGAGTGGGGCGGTCATCAACGTGGTGCTCGACCCTATCCTGATTTTTGTATGCGATATGGGCATATCCGGTGCCGCACTGGCCACAGTAGTCAGCCAGATATGTAGTTTCATCCTTTTGCTATATATGGGGCGCAGAGGAGGAAATATACGTATACGTTACAGAAACTTTACGCCTACACTGGCTTTCATCAAGGAAATTATTGGGGGTGGAACTCCGTCACTCACCCGGCAGGGACTGGCAAGCGTGGCAACCATTTTGCTGAACGTGGCGGCCGGTGCATATGGTGACGCAGCTATTGCAGGGATGTCCATTGTGACGCGTATCTCTATGTTTATCAATGCTTTCCTAATTGGTTTCGGGCAAGGCTTCCAACCGGTATGTGGATTCAATTATGGTGCCGGGCTGTATGCCAGAGTGCGCCAAGGATTCTGGTTCTGTGTGAAGGTAGGCTTTTTCTTTTTGCTGGTTTGTGCGGTGGCAGGTATGGGATATGCCGAGGAGATTGTCTCCATCTTCCGCAAGGGAGACCCTGCTGTTGTAGCTACCGGTGCGGCAGCATTGCGCTGGCAGTTCATCACCTATCCGTTGGGTGCATGGATTGTGGTCAGCAACATGATGCTGCAGACTATCCGCAAGCCCGTACGCGCTACGATACTTTCCTCTGCCCGTCAAGGGCTGTTCTTCATCCCCCTCATCTTCATTCTTCCTTATTTCTTAGGACTGAAAGGGGTGGAAATGTGCCAGGCGGCGTCGGACATGCTGACCTTCTTCCTCGCCATTCCATTGACCTGCGGGGTGCTGGCGGAGATGAAGAGGAAGGAGGCGGAACAACTGCAACAGCGGCAATCTTGAAGTTTCTGCGTCCCTATTCAATTTTCACGGGAACTATCGGTTGCCGCTTCACTTTATCGAGGGGAGCTGCATGGTACTCGATGCGCCCGAAGTCTATCTGTCTCAAATCAATGCTTCTGATTGTACTGTTGTACATGGTGCGATAGTAGATGATACCGTTTGTCATATCTGTGGCCGATGTCCATTGGGTGGCACTTGGAATATTGGCAGGAACCTGGCCGAGGGGAAACTCGATGCCTACGGGTATATCAAAGTTATTCAGTATCTGAAAACATTGGAGAACGGTTTCCTGTGCGGTATTCTGTGGTGGTGTAGAAGTCTGGTAGAAAGCGGCACGGATAAAGCGGGAAGGGGGAGTCACATCTCCCGGAATTCCCAAAAAGCCGCTTCCCGAACCGAAAGGGGCTATAGTCACATTGCCCAGCGATTTGCTTTCGGCACTGCCCGGGTAGAGGTTCACATAATTGTTTAAGTTGGTCATCTGCCAGTCAAAGCCGGGGGAGTTTGTCAATACTCCCAGTTTGTTTTCATAGAAACGGGGCTGTCCGTCGATGAACTCCAATACCAGTTGGCGGCCGGTCTTGTCTGCAATCCGCCAATGTACGGTGGAGGCGCGTGGGTCAATGGCTATGACCGTTACATTTTCAATAGCCTCCTTTACCTCGTCCACAGTAGAAAAGCTTCCCAACAGCCATGATACCAATTGTAAATCGGCTATGCTCGACGCTTTTCGTGTGGGGTCGTACTCCTCGTATTTGCCATATCCGGGAAAGTAGAACAGCCCGGCGGAGAGCCCGGCTTCATTCAGACCTTCGGCCACGAACTCCTTTTGCTCCACTGCCAGGCCTACGTAGCCATAGCGTGAGGTGAACTCCATGCCGGACAGACTGCCTCCGGGTGTCAGTGATTGTTGCGAATAACCGCGCGGTACGATGACGTACTGGCTGTTCAGCTCACTGCCTCCCCATTCGATGGTGCGGGCTACGACGTGCGCATTGTCTTTGGCCGTCAGGGTGATACCGGTACATGCCTCTGCTGTTTGAGGGGCGAAGGTGAGGGCTGTCATTGCAGCCAGCAGGATAGGAATTCTTTTTGCCATATTATTCAGTTTATATTGTTGAGTATCTGTTTGTATACTAAACAACTCTGTATGGCAAAATGTTCCCTTACCAGAACCGGTACCCCAGCGTAAAGAATGCGGCGAAGTTCTTGGGAAAATATCCTCCTTCTTCCGAATGACCTATCATCTGGTTTATCTGCTCATTGACTTTTACCAGTCCCACTTGTGTCTCTGCACCGATGATGAATCTTCTGTATTCAAAAGTAAGTCCCAGGGCAATACCTGCATCGAAACGGTTGTTACCCATTTTCCCGTCTACCATACTGCCGAAAGTGTCTATCTTGAACTGGTATCCTCCCTGCATACTGCTGCTGCTATAATCGTAAGTCTCACCGGAAGTCTTGCCTGCCACACCTATGGCCGCATAAGGACCGACACTCAGCGAGGCATGATAATCCTTGCCCAGATGGAGGCGGGCCGCTATCATGAGGGGGATTTGCAGATACAGTTCATGCATTTTGGCCTTGCCGATGTGGCTTATCTCGTCTTTACCGCCGATGGACACGAATTCCAATGCGGATTGCAGCACCCAGGTCTTGTTGAGGACATATTCTGCACCGACACCAGCTTTGTAAGCTATTTGGGTGTCACTACTGGAGTGTTTTCCATGAAAATGGGAGGTACCGATTCCAGCTTTTGCATGAAAGGACAGCGGGCTTTGTGCCAGACCGGTCAGTACGGTCATTGCCATACAGACGGTAATGATTATCTTCTTCTTCATGAGTAAATTTTTCCGTTTTCGGTTATGAGTAATACTGTTAGTTCGCCATTGGGCAGCAAGGGGTCACAGTGCCGGTGACAGAGCTCAATCAGTGCCTTGCCAAACTTTTCCAGCAGCTCTTCGGGAATGATGTCCCAGAGTTCGCGCGCCAGGTTCATCTGTCCGATGGCGGCAAGTGTTTCTTCGCTGCATCCCGTCTGGCGTGCCAGGTCTTGAATGAATTCCTTATTCATGGTCACTTTCTTGCTGTGGGTATCCAGATTGCCTTCGGCCAGTTTCACGGCCTTTCCCATCATCACGCCGAGGGTGACGTGCGGTACTTGCTCTTCGGCTGCTATTTTCAAGGTTTCGCCGATAAAGTTGCCGTAATGCACGAAAGCCTGGGCGGGGAGGTCGGGATAATACGCCTTGATGAAACGTTCGCTCTTTGCGCCGGAGCTGATGACGATACGAGGGTTCCGGGTTGCCTTTGCCACTTCCATGGACTTCCGGATGGAATTGACGAAGGCTTCCGAGGAGAATGGCTTCACGATGCCGGAGGTCCCGATAATGGAAATGCCTCCTTCGATACCGAGGCGGGGATTGAAGGTGCGTTTGGCTATTTCTTCTCCACCGGGGATGGAGATGGTAATGAGAATAGGATTGGGCTGTTTGGCAATATGGAGGCGTTCAAGCCATAGCTTGACGTTCTTCTTTATCATTTCGCGTGGGGTGTCGTTGATGGCAGAGCTACCGAGCTCAAGTCCCAGACCGGGCATGGTGACGACACCTACGCCTTCGCCGCCGCAGACGATGATGTTGTAGTCGTCCTGGGGAGTGTCTTCCGGCAGCGGGTCGTCTATGCGGAAAGGTATGGCTATATTGGCCACAACTTTCATTCCGTTGGTGATGTCCGGGTCGTCGCCGGCATCCTTGATGACGGTAGCGCTTGTCTCGAACATGCCGTCACCGTTTTCCAGAAGGTCGGAGTGGGGAATATGGTGCTGAGGCTCTACGGGAACCTGGATGGTTTCTCCGTTGGGAAGAACTACCGGAAATTCCGTAGGACGCTTTTTGAAGTAGATATTGAATACATCCCAGGTGGCGGCTACGGCGGCAGCGGCGGCACATGTTCCGGTGGTCAGTCCGCTGCGCAGGGGGAAGAAGTCGGGTAAATGTTTCTCGATTATGCGGCGCAGGCCATGCTCGCCGTTTACACAGATAAACTTGTCGGATGTCTTGGGGCGGCAGATGGCAAAGATGCGTATACCCAGTTGCCGGGCAGCTTCCACCTTTTCGCAGAATCCGCCCGATATCCCGCTTTCTTTGAGGAGGATGGCTTCGGGATGAAGCTGTTTCATCAGGACTTGCTCGTCTTCTCCGGGCGTGTAGTAGTAGAGGTTCTTCTCGGAGAAACCTTGTTCCCGGGCGAGCTTGCGCGAGCTGTCACGGTCGAGGATGCGGAAGTAACAGCAGGCATTCTGCCACAAAGGCTTCAGCTTACCTATGGTCTGTACGCCGGTCAGTGCAAGTAAGATGAAAATCTTTTCTTTCTGTATCTTCTCGATGGCATCGTCATAATCCCTGCACCAGGTGATGTGTTCTTCATCGCGTTTCGGGAAGATACGCTCGAAACGGATGACGGGGATATTCGATTCCACGGAGACTTGTTCCAGAGTCTCATGCAGCTGTGTGGCAAAGGGGTGCGCGGCGTCTATCAGCAGCTTTATGTGATGCTGTGCACAGAATGTTTCTATTTCTATTGCATCCATCGCGCCTTGCAGGCGGATGCCATTATGCAGAAGTACGTCCTGCTCATCCCCTTTGGTAGAATAGTAGAAAGTTTTTCCGGCTTCTTCAAGGGTTTGGATGGCTATGCGTCCTTCGGTGGTTCCGCCAAATATTAATATCATGTTTGAATGTTTATGGGTGATTAATCGTTGATTTATTTCCGGTACAGATGCTTGAACTCGTGTGCATAGAGCCGTGACAGACCTTCACGGTTGCCGATGGCTTCGCCTACGACAATCATGGTTGTCAAGGTGAGGTTATTTTCCTTCACTATTCTGGCAAGGTCTTTGAGTTCCCCCCTGAATATTTGTTCGTCTTTCCATGTCAAGTGGTAGCAGACAGCTACGGGGGTAGTTTCCGGATATTCCTGCAACAGTTCTTCCTGCACCTGCTTCGCAATGCTTGCACTGAGGAAGATGCACATGGTACTTTGTGAGCGTGCCATGAGATGTAGCTTTTCGCGTTCGGGCATGGGCGTACGTCCTTCGCCGCGTGTTAGGATGATGCTTTGCACTTTTTCCGGAATGGTGAACTGCGACTTCAAGGCAGCTGCCGCCGCCTGGAAGGAGGATATGCCGGGGGTGATGTGGTAGCTCATACCGTGCTGGTCAAAGTAGTTCATTTGTTCCTGAATGGCACCATAGATACAAGGGTCACCCGTATGCAGGCGTACGATGAATTTTCCCTTGTCATAGAACTTCTTCATCACTTCAAATTGTTCTTCCAAATCCATGGAAGCGGAGCTGAGTACGGTAGCCCCGGCCTTGGCACAGAGAGTCAGCTCCCTGGGAACGAGACTGCCGGCATACAGAATGAGGTCGGCGCGTTCCAGCATTTGGCGTCCGCGTACGGAAACCAGGTCCGGGTCGCCCGGGCCGGCACCCACTATTTCGATGTGGCCCTGGCGCACAGTTCTTATGTCAAGGGCGGCGGCCACGGTATAGTTCTCTCCTTTCTTCTTGGGCACCAGCAGCCGGGAGTTGTTTGCACTCAGTAAGGCGGCGGCTTCGCTGACGCTGGGGGTACCCATGTGCTTCATGACGGTTTTGCTGGGATGGGGCACCTCTATCTCTGTCAGTTCTTCGGCTGTATAGAAGTAGACCGGGAACTTCTTTTGGAGCGCTTTCACTACCGGTTCGTCACTTTTGGCTTTAATCGTGGAGATGGAGGCGATGCTTTGGGGCATGATGCCGTATTCCTTCAGTGTGTTCATAATCTCTTTCTCCACTTTCCGCACGGGACCTGCCAGCCGGGCAAGGCCGATGCCGAGGTGTACGACACAGGGCACGTAGCATATCATAGGCATTTCCGGGAAGTTGGGGACTTGGGGAGATACGCACAGAATCAGTTTGAAGCGTGAAGGTTTAATGTCCTGCACCCGGTAGAATACTTCTACATGAGGCGGCAGGTGCGCCTCCATCCAGTCCGTGCCTTCATTGCGCACCGTGAGCAGCAGGGCGGTGGGCTTGCCGGAAACGAAGAGGCTGATATGCTCGTTCATGCATACTCTTTTTTTCTCTTCGGGCGTCTTGGCAAGTTCTGCCAACAGGAGGGTGGAGGGCTCGGCGTTGATGACCGGAAACCACCCGAAACGTTGGGGCAGGGTATCGAGTCCCCATAGACCGGTGCAGTCGCTTTGCGTGGTGACTACCGGTTCGGCCCCGAGGATATTCGCTACCTGGTGGGTCAGTTCGTTGGCTCCTCCGATGTGTCCGGAAAGTACGGAGATGGCAAATTTACCGGTACTGTCCACGCAAACCACGGCAGGGTCGGTATATTTGTTCTTCACGCAAGGAGCGATGGTGCGGACACAGATTCCCATGGCGCCAATGAAGACAAAGGCATCATAGCGGTTGAAGTTTTCCGCTGTGAATTTGCCGGCGGATTCTATATGTGTGCATCCCTCTTCGTGCCTGAGGGTGAAGATTTCGGAGTCGGGAAGTTCGTTGAGTAGTGATTGGGCTATGCTCAAACCGGCTTCGGAGATTAGAATAATAGCTGTTTTCATAATGGGTATGTTTAAGAAAGCGTGGCTTTCATAATTTCAATGGGGTTATATTCGTTCAAGGCGATATGGGTGGAAGGGTGGAGCACCATTCCGTTCCGCTCGATTCCTCGGCAGAACGCCTCCTTGCTTTCTGCCGATACGGAGTTGAAGACGATGCAGCCTTCGGGGTGCAGCACTTGTTTCACTTTCTCTATCATTTCCTCCAGATGTCCGCCGTGTCCACCGATGAAGACGGCATCGGGGCGGGCAAAGGGAGTGAGGTCGGTGTGCAGGAAATCTCCGGTTACCGCCGTAATGCCCGGTGCGCCGAAGCGGCGGGAGTTGGTGTCCATCAGCTCTTTTCCTTCGGGACGTATCTCGAAGGAGATGACGGCGAGATGGGGGAATTGCAGGCGGGCTTCGATGGAGACGGAACCGGTACAGAAACCGATGTCCCAGAAGACGCGGCGGCGGTTCAGTTCCAATGCCTGCAGGGTGAGCAGGCGGATGGGAGCCTTGGTTATCATGCGGGCGCGTCCGTCAAGATGTGCAAACTCTTCATCGGGGATGCCGAAGGAACGGACTGGAAAGTCCGGGGCTTGTACGCTGCCGTGCAGGGAGTTTGTGCGGCATTGTCCGGGATGGCTGTTCAGCAGCAGGCAGTTGGGATGTTCGAAGTCGCCGGCAACCGCTTCCCGGGGTGTCATCCGGCGTATGCGTTCCTTTTCGGGATTGCCGAGATGCTCGCCGATGTATAGTGTGTAGTGGGAGTACCCGTATTCCAGCATGCGGGCGGCAATGGTGGCCGGGGTATGTTCGCGGTCGGTGAGGATGCCTATTTTGGGGGCACGCTCTATGAGGGCACGGTCGAACTCCTGCCAGGGACGTCCTGTCAGGGAGACGGTGCGCATGTCGTCATACGGCATGACGAGGCGGTGTGCCAATGTCTGCAAGGAATTGAAAGCGGGATAGAGCAGAATGTCTGCCCCGGGAAGCTTGCGCTTTATGGTATTGGCAAAACCGAAGAACAACGGGTCGCCGGAAGCGAATACAATGATGGAGTCGTCCGTCGCCGTCTCTTCGAAGCGGGCAAATATTTCTTCATAACGGGAAAAGACGCGGTCCAGCGGTACGGTGATGGAAATCCATTCGGCCCCGGCAGGCAGCAGAGGACCGACAATCTCCTTATGCCGTATGCCACCGGAGAAAACCTTCCCCTTCCGTATCTGCGCCAGTGCTTCCGGTGGAAAGAAGGGGGAACGGTTGTCATCCATTCCTATGATTATAAATCTGTGTTTCATTCAACGGGTAATCTTATGAAAATATCAAGTAATGTAAAGGGGCATAACAAGTAATGTTATCGGTCGTAACAAGTAATGTTATGGAATGTCTTTTTTCACTTACACATCCCTGCCCGGGCGCAACTGCTCCGCATCGTTGTAGCACAACACGGAGTTCACCAGCGTGGCAGCCAAGTTGCTGCCTCCCTTACGTCCTTCTACGATAATCTTGGGTATTTCCGTAAAGGGTTTCACCATGTGTTTGGACTCTTGCACATGCACAAAGCCTACCGGTGCGGCAACAATGCCCGCCGGATGTGCCTTGCCCTTACGTATCAGGTCGCAGAGTTCCATAAGTGCCGTAGGTGCATTGCCGAATACAAAGAAAGCATCGGGATGCTCCTCCACAGCCAGGCGGATGCCTGCCTGGGTACGGGTGAGGCCTTTCTCTGCAGCCATCGTCGCCGTGCGCGGGTCGCCGAGGTAACATTTCACCTCTATGCCCAGCCGCTGCAAAGCTCCTTTGCGGATACCGCTGGCTGCCATCGTGACGTCTGTGACAATCGTCTTGATTCCGCCTTTCTCGATGGCTTGATACAAGGAAGCCACGGCACCTTCGTCCGTATGCAGCAGATGCTCCATTTCAAAATCGGCGGTGGTATGTATGGCATGGAGTAAAGCCCATTTATGGTCGAGGGGAATATGCTTGTTCTTCAGTTCCTTTTCGATGGTACGGAAACTGCGAATCATGATGTCTTGCCCGATGCCCGTGGCTTCGGTATTCGTGTCCCGGTAATAGCCGCGCGGAGTGATGAAGGCTCCGTTCCATTCGTAGGACTGTGAGTTGCCTATCAATACGACTGTAAACATATCCACCTCTTCGGGATTGAAATCTCCCAGCGTGGTGATGTGTACCGCTTGTTCCGGGCGTCCTGCCTGGCGCACATATCCCACGGGCGTTTCCGGTGAGCGTCCTTCCTGCAGAAAGAGTTCTTTCAAGCGGTAAAGCTGCCAGTAGCGTCCTTCACTTTTGGGGTTGTAGACTGCCGTCACGAAGTCGGCGGCAGCGGCTGCGGTGATACGTCTTTCAATACGTTCCCAGGGAGTCATCAGGTCTGAAAGGGAGATGACACAGAAGTCATGTCCTACGGGAGCTCCCAGCAGTGAGGCTGCCTTTTGGAAAGCGCTGATGCCCGGCAGCGAAACGATTTCTACGTCGCTGTTCCTTTCCCGCTTCATCTCGTAGACAAGCGGCGTCATACCATAAATGCCCGCATCCCCGGAACTGATGACGCAGACCGTCTTTCCCTGCTCCGCCAGCTCGAAAGCCTGCTCGGCACGGGCGCGCTCACGCTTCATGCCGGTATCTATGCATGCTGTTGAGGGGTGGAGATAAGGGGTTACAAATTGGAAATAGTACTTATATCCCACCACTACATCTGATTCTTGCAAAGCGGAAATTACGGCGGGAGTTATATCCGATTCATTGCCCGGTCCGATGCCGGCAACACTTATTTTGGGGTGTTTCATATCCATATGTTCTATTGGCATACAAAGATAGAACTTATATTTGATGAAACCGAAAAAACTCTGTGTTAATCCGCGTAATCTGTGGTGAATCCTTATTGTCTAAACCTGTAAGTGCCGGTATTCGCTCGGAGTATAGCCTACGTTCTTCTTGAACACGCGGTTGAAGTGCTGCGAATACTGGTATCCCAGCTCATAGGCAATCTGGCTGACCGTCTTCCCGCTTCCTATAATCATTTCTTTGGCCAGGTCGATGATTTTGTTCTGGATATATTCCTGCGCCGTCTTTCCGGTTTCCTTCTTCACCAAATCTCCGAAATAGTTGGAGGAGAGGAACACTTTGTCTGCGAAGTATTTCACGGAAGGCAGTCCTTCGGTCTGCGGTTTGTCGCTCTGGAAATAGTCGTCTATCAGTGCTTCAAATTTCATCAGGATGTCTTTGTTGGCTGCCGAGCGGGTGATGAACTGGCGTTCGTAGAAACGCATGCAGTAGTCCAGCAGTAGCTCGATGTTGCGTGCAATCAGACCCTTGCTGTGCTTGTCGATGGGGCGTTGGATTTCCATCTTAATCTTCTTCAGACAGTCGAGGAAGATTTCTTTCTCGTCTTCGGACAAATGCAGTGCCTCGGTAGAGGAATAGGAAAAGAAGGAATACTGCTTTATTCCCTGTCCCAGCGAGGTGCCTTTTATCAAGTCGGGGTGGAACAGCAGGCCGGAGGCGCTGGGCTGCATACCTTCCAGCATGTTGACCTCGGTCACCTGGCCCGGGGCGAAGCTGGTTACCGTGCCTTCCTGGTAATCGTAATACTGTTTTCCATAGCGTATGTCTCCGCATTTGGTGTTTTTGAGGAAAAGGGCGTATACGCCATAGTTCAAGGTGAAATGCCTGGGATATCCGGTGGCTTCGGACAAATCGACTACGCTGACCAGCGGATGCAGGGTTTCGAGACCGAACATCTTGTTGTATTGGTCTACAGCATTGAGCTTGATTACTTCTTCCATAAACGTTCCTGTTAGTTTTGTACAAATGTAGAGAATAATCCGGAAAGTTCCATATCGCAGGAGGAGGAATCCGTAATATGGTTACAAATGTCCGTAATCTGTGTACATTGAAAAGAGCTACACCCTTTGTCCGGAATGGTGTAGCCATCCGGAGCAAAGGGTGTAGCCTTGGTATGTAAAAGGTGTAGCCCTTTTACGCTTGCTGGTTATCAATCTTTTAGCATAGCTTTGATGTGTTCCATATAGAGCTGGCGGATGGCTTTGTTTTCGCCCAGTCCCTGCATGCGTACATTCACTTGATAGCTTTGCTTTTCAAGTTCCGTCTTCCACACGCCGGCAATGTCTTCCTTGGTATGGTTGCCGCATACCAACAGCAACGGAACCAATGTCACGCTCTTGGGGCGTGTCTCTTTCAGTTGCAGCAGGGTTGCGTCCAGGGTAGGATATCCTTCAATGGTGCTGACGTGGAAGTTCTTCAGTCCATGGGCTTTCATCATGAAGTCGAGCATGGCGTAAGTAGCCGTGCTGGGTAGCTGGTTGCCGTGCCCCACATAGACAATGTCTTCTTTCTTTTCCGGCTGTTCGGCGGTCAGTATACCGATTACCTTCTCGCAGTCTTCGACGGAGTAGAGCAGGGGATTTCCCACTTTTATCTCCTTGAAGAAGGGACGGAGCTTGTCTGCATCCCTGCGGACGGAGGTCATCTCACTGCCTTCTATCAAGGTGGTGCTCTGGACGTAGATGGTCCGGTAGCCTTCGGCGCGAAGTTTCAGCAGTGCATCCGTAGGGCTGTCTTTGTACACACCCTCCTTGGCAAGTCTTTTTCGTACAATCGGCGAGATGTATGCTTCGCGCACTGTAAACTGCGGAAAGGCTTCTTGTGCCTCACGGGTCACGACGTCGAGCGTCAAGGCACGTGTCTGAGGGTCCGAACTGCCATAATGGGTGATGAGCAGAGCCGCCTTCTCCTCTTGTTGTGCGGAGGAGAAGAGGCTGATGCCGAGTAAATAGAGAGTGATGAAAAGATGTTTCATAATTGTTGTTGTTTCTAAATGCGTTATGGAGAGATTATTTTAGTCTGAGTGCCAGGCTGATTACTACCGAACGTCCCGGAGAATACAAGGCGAAGTTCTTGTTCAGCGGGCGGTTGTCCTTCTTGTTGAAGATATTGTCTATGCCGATGCCCGGTTCGATGACAAAGTTGCGGAAGCCGTCGAAGGTATGGCGGGTATTGAGGTTCCAGATGCCGTAGCCCGGAGCATTGCCGTCCGCGTCGCCCGGATAGTAGACTTTGCTTTGCAGACGACCGTTCAAGTTGAGGTTCAAGGTATAGTCGCTCCAGCTGTGTGTATAGTTTCCGGTGATGGTGGCTGTATGGCGTATGCTGCGCTCGATGTTTTGCCATTCGCCTCCTTCGTTCAGACCGCGTCCATAGGCGTAGGTATAGTTTCCGGCCAGGGTGAAGCCCGGGAACAGATTGCCGTTCAAGTTCACTTCAAAGCCTTTGACGGTAGCTTTCTCGAAGTTGAAGTAGTTCTTGACACTTAGGTTTTTCGTGGATGAAAGGTCACCGATTTCGGGGAACTCTTCACGCAACCGGTTCTGCTCTGCTTCCGGTAGGTCATCGAATTTGGTGGATTTGGAAGTTACCATGTTCTTTACGTAGTTCAAGTAGCCGGTGACGGAAGCACTGAAACGGCTGGTGCGGTATTCCATGTTGATGGAGTAATAGTTGCTGCGTTCGGGGTCGAGGTTCTCGTCACCCAATGAGATGGTGGCCCGTGTACCCATTGTCTTCTTGAACATGTGGTAGTAGAGCTCGTCGATGCCCGGAGCACGGAATCCGGCAGCATAGGTGGCACGTACATTGAAGTTGCCTATGTTGTACATGGCTGCCACTTTGGGGGTGAAGCGTCCACCCGTCTGTTCGTGATGGTCGTAGCGTACACCCGCAACACCGGTCAGATGGTTCCATAGCTTCACTTCATGCTGGCCGTAGGCTGATGCCGTATAGACACTTTTGTCCAAATCGGAGTCGGGACGGCGAAGCACTTCACAGCGATAGTCTGCACCGAACACCGTAGTGCTGTTGGTTGTAAAACCGAAGATACCTTTCAACTCGGCATCATGGAATTTCTGAAGCTTGGTAAGCGCATACTGTCCGGGCAGGTATCCGCTGTTTTCTATCAGGTATTTGTAGCGTGATGCGTAATTGTTTCCTGAATAGTCGAACTGGATAACGTTGCGTTTACTCAGTTTGTATTTGGCGCCTGCCCCCCAGTTGTAACCTTCGTAGGCAGTGTTGTACTTGCTTCCGCCGGTGATGTCTTCGCGTTCTACCGGACGTTCGAGTCCGCGGTTATAGTATCCGCCGTTGGCATAGAAGGAAAGCTGGTCCGTAGCATCATAGGTAAACTTCTGCGAAAAGTTATTCGAGCTGTAGCCCAGGGAGAGCGGGGCAATCGTTTCGATGATGTCTTCTCCATCTTCTGTCAGATGGCTGTTTTGCCAACCGTCGGAGTGGTCGTATTTATAGGAAGTATAGGACCCTATTTTTCCTTGGGCGATGTCCAGATTCAAGCCTTGGGAGAATTGATTCTTTCTCGTATAGCTGCTATTGCTGCTGAAGGCTACCACATCTTTAGGCTCGTTGGTAATGATATTGATTACACCGCCGATGGCATCCGAACCATAAAGGGAAGAAGCTGCTCCGTTCAGCACCTCGATGCGCTTGACGCGGGTCATGTCTATTTGGTTGAGGTCGATGTTACCGGTGATGTCTCCCGTGACCTTGCGTCCGTTTACCAATATCAGCACGTGTTTGTTGGAGAGTCCGTTCATCATCAGATAGGACCCCATCGCGTTCGGACGGAAAGAGAGCGAGGGTACCATCATGGTCAAGGCCTGCTGGAAGTCGGTGATACCGGCACGCTTTATCTCGTTGGCAGTGATAACCGATACCGGAGACGGAGTGTTCTTCAGTCGCTGATGTGTACCCGTACCCGTTACTACGACCGGGTTCAACTCGTGAGTTTTCTTGGTCATATCGTCGCTGTCACCTTTTTCTGCTTGTGCATAGGCACCGGTGGCGATGATTCCTCCCATAAGGAGAACTGTGAGAAGTCTTTTCTTTATCATATATTGTTTTATTTTATATAACGCTGCAAATGTACATACCATTATCGGAGGGTGAAATACTTAATAGTTGTTATACTGCGATGGCCAAATAGCTATTAATAGGTACTGTATTCCCTTATTCCGGCACATAGATAATCTCTCCATTTTCAAGCTGATAGGCAACTCCCACTTTCTTTCCTCTTTTACCGGAGGTCTTTTGGTCTTCGCTGGGAGTGTATTTCTTGATTTCCTGCCCTTCTTTGGTAATGATTTTCATATTTTCCTTTCCGGGATTCTTCACCATGGTGAAGTCTTCTTTAGAAAACATCTCCGTCATATTGAAGCGGGAGACGAGAGCCACCATCAAGGCTACGGCAAAGACCATCGCTACGTCAAAAAGATTGGCTACCGTACCCATGGGGTCGGAGTCCGAATCGCTGTGCAGTAATCTGTTTCTCTTACTCTTCATAGTTTTCGTATCGTTAGTCCGTTATTCCTTTTCGGCCGTTTGGCGGCTTATCACTTTGTACAGATATTCCAAGTCGTTCATTTCGCGGGCATACCAGCGTTGTTTCACTTGCAGGGTAATGACGCCGACAGCAGCAATGACCAGCCCTACCACTGTAGTGGCAAAAGCCACCTGCATATTGTAGGCCATGGAGGAGATGTCTCCTTGTGCCAGCCCCACCAGTGCGGGACCCATCGGGATGAGGGTACCCATCAGTCCCAACATGGGACCCAGTTTGATGAATGTACGCGAACGTCCCAACTCCTTCTCGGCTTCCATTTCATAGTTGGCAAGCAGGTGTTCGCAGTAGGCAGCGTCGTCCCAGTGTGCGGACAATTTGGACAAGTTGCGGAGGAGAGGGGAGTTGCCTGCCGATGGGAGTTGCTGCAGCAGTCCGTCTATATTCTCTGGGGTGATGTTCTCCAGTGTTTCAGTGAATTGCTTCTGTAATTTCATCCGCTGGTAGAACTCGCCGAAGAAACCTCCCGCAAGGATAATGGCACGTAGAAAGAATAGCAGCAGCAGGACTACGACGGGAACCAGCAGCCCGTTTGAAATCCAGAACAGTGTGTTTGAGATTGTTTCCATATATCTTTTTAGTTTTTAATTCTTTAATTTATTTCAATAGCCCGTAGCAATGATGCTCAATATAACAATGAAAATATTAACAATGAACAGTACTTCCAAGCGCAGTGGTTTATCACCGATAGCATGCCGCAGCAGAAGGCTCCCAGCACAAACTGCAAAGAAAGTAACACCGGCTGCTATCCATGAGAGACTGCCGAAATCTATTCCGGGAAAAGTGAAAAGCAGCAGTGCCAGGACATAGCATATTACTCCGCCTATCAGTATGCCGGGGTATAACTTCAGGAAGAGGGTGACCGCTTGTTTGAAGGCCGTGTTGCGGGTACGCATTTCTGCGAAACAGTCGAAACAGAAAGTTATCATTACGGCGGCTTCCAGGGTGACACATACCGACAAGTTTAACATCTGTGGACGGGAGGCAAAAAAAGATGCCACCACGGTCTTGGACTGTTCCGTCATCCATGGAGTCACCAGCCACGCAAAAAAGGCACAGCCTGCGGCAACCGTCCACATTCCCCAGCGTGGATAGAACCCCACCTTCAATAGAAAATTGAGGGCGATGAATAGGGCTAACAGATGAATGACGTATTCCATAATACTCTGTTTCTATTTATTCTTTTTCTTTCTCTTCAACAATACGACCAGTCCGATGAAGGTGATGACGACAAGACTGCCTGCAATCACTCCATTCACTCTGTTCTTACGTACCGTTTGTTCGGAAGTCAGTTTGTGTTCTTTCAGTACGACATCCTTGCCATCGGTTGCGGATGCTTCGTGTACCTCCTTCATGTTCTGGGTATAGGTCTGCTTCTCGCTATTGCCCAACTGGTCGGCAACGAACGACTGGAGCCTGGCATTGTCACAAACGAACTCTGTGCAGGCGGCACCCTTCTCGCGTGTGATTTGTGCATGCAGGGAAGCAGTAGTTTTCAGTTGCTCATCAGATGCTTTCCAGTAACCTTTGCGGGCGCTTTCCAGCATGACGGCTGTCATAGCCTGGAATGCGGCGGGATTGACGCGGAGGAAGTACTCGTGAATGCCCAGCTTATTCTCATCCTTTATATACATTCTATACAAGTCATTGAACAGTTCTTTGTCCATGGCCGACGGACGCATGACGTGCCAGCCGAAGATGTTGCGGAAGATTTCGCCGAACATCTGCGCCGAACCTTCCCCGCCTTTCATCCGCTCTTGTATAAAGGTAGGGTTCAAGATGGTGGAACGTGTCTCTACGGCAATGGCCTCTTTGGCATCCTGCATGCGGCGGTTGGTCCGGTTGCGGTAGTCTGCCATATAGGCATCCGGTTCCTTGCCGGTCACGGTTTTGACGGTGAGCGAGAGTCCACCCGTAAATTCATATACATGATCCAGGGAGATGGGCCCCCATGTGTTACTTTGACGGGGCTGGATGACAACATCCGTTTCGGACAGTGCCGAGGCAAACAAACCTTCCTGGACGTCTCCCCAATTTCCGTCGTCCCCATAAGAGGCACCCATATTGTTGAGGTATCCTTCGGCTATCTCCTTTTCGCTTTCCCACGAGCCGCTGTGCTCGGTATAGGCCATCATACCGGTACTGTATCCGCTGTTGATCGGTCCGAATACACGCATCACAGACATTTCACGGGCACGTTTGGGGGAAGCC
>OGXS01001285.1_pt1 | contig 17361 bp, 16 predicted proteins | sample 1576371 | NCBI WGS metagenome assembly OGXS01 (sample SAMEA3541475, study PRJEB24748) | human gut metagenome | biome: human gut; feature: human-associated habitat; material: faeces | place: China | collected 2012
GGTAGCATTGACTTCAAGATGGAAATCTTATAAGAAAAGACCGTATGTCGCATCTGATCAGCCAAATCCAGCTGTTCCTGATTAAGCACTGGCTCATAATCTAAAAGCTCAGCGATGGGTTTTAGTTCAGGAAAGTCTCTCAAGTTCTCCTGCTCTTCTAAACCAATAACAAAGCCTTGCAATAGACGATTTCCTTTACCGAAAGGTACATGCACTCGCATACCAATGGCAATTTGACCTTGCATAGCTTCAGGGATAAGGTAACTATAAGGTCTGTCCGTCTGCATCAGAGGAACGTCTACAATAATTTGTGCTACTAAAACCATAAATTTCCTCCTGTCACTTCCTTAAGACCAGTATCTTTCAAGCTCAAGAAAAGCTGAGCTCTTGATTATCATCATAAAGAAGGAAGCTGAGACACTATGCCTCAGCTCCCCCTCTCCTCATAAACCAAAGCATGACTTTGATTTTAGATTTTATCGCCTTCTTCTTTTTCTTTAGCGATTTGTTCTTTGATTTTACGTTCTTCTTCCTCAGCAGCAAGACGTGCTTGGATCACTTTCAAACGTGCCAATTCACGTTTAGATTCTGGATCTGGGTGAATAGTCACATTACCAGATTCAATTTCTTCAAGGGCTTGAAGGGTTGGTTTTACTGACGTAAACTCTTGAGTTGGTTCAGCACCAGCGGCCAATTCATGGGCACGTTTTGCTTGCAAAATAACCAATGAATATTTTGAAGGCACTTTATCCAAAAGTTTGTCAATAGAGGGTTTCAACATCATAATTCTATACCTATTTCTAATTTATTTATCTGATAATTTCTTTTCTGAAATCATATTACGATAGCGGCCAATCACACGGTCAACACGGAAGTGTTCTGCTTCAATAACACGTTTGACACGTTCAGCAGCTAGAGGCACTTCGTCATTAACAATGGCATAATCGTATTCGCTCATAAGAGCAATTTCTTCACGCGCACGCTCGATACGTTGAGCAATAACTTCCTCAGAATCTGTTCCACGACCAACCAAACGTTCTTGTAGCTCGTTCAAGTCTGGTGGTGTCAAAAAGATGAAGACAGCATCTGGGACCTTTTTCTTAACCTGAAGGGCCCCTTGAACTTCGATTTCAAGGAAAACATCAATACCTTTATCCAAGGTTTCATTGACATAAGTCAAAGGTGTTCCGTAGTAGTTACCTACATACTCAGCATATTCCAACATTTGACCATTACGAATAAGTTCTTCAAATTCCTCACGTGAACGGAAGAAATAATCCTTTCCATCAACTTCACCAGGACGCTGGGCACGTGTGGTCATTGATACTGAGTATTCAAATTTGTGGTCAGGTGTTGAAAAAATCTCCTGACGAACAGTTCCTTTTCCGACACCAGAAGGCCCTGAAAAAACAATCAAAAGTCCACGTTCAGACATGTCTTCTCCTTAAACTAAGATTAAAAATCTTCTTATGACTCACCTTAAAAAAGAGAAAGCAATCATCTCTTTTTACGGCTTAGGGGTTGTTCAGTGATTAAGTTACAGCTCACTTTTCAGAGCATGCGTTTTTCCTTACTATTTTACCAATAAAAGTGACTTTTTTCAAGGTGAGGACACCATTAAAAAGAGTGAATCCTTTTTCCCAGTACTCACTCTTTTTAAACACTCTTTTAAACCAAACCAGTCAAGAGACCTTGCATGAATTCTTCTGAATGGAACTCACCAATATCGTCAATTTTCTCACCAAAACCAATTAACTTCACTGGAATATCCAACTCTTGGCGAATGGCCAGAACCACACCACCCTTGGCACTACCATCCAACTTAGTCAAGACAAGACCTGTAAGAGGTGTGATTTTTGAAAATTCCTTGGCCTGACTAAGCGCATTTTGACCTGTTGAGGCATCCAAGGCCAAGAGGGTTTCATGAGGTGCTTCTGGAACCACACGTTTGATAATACGACCAATCTTTTCAAGCTCTGCCATAAGATTGTCTTTATTTTGCAAACGACCCGCAGTATCAATCATAAGGACATCAACTCCTTCAGCAAGGGCCTTTTCCATACCGTCAAAGACCACTGAAGCTGGGTCAGCCTTCTCAGCACCAGTCACTACTGGCACATCAACACGACGCCCCCACTCAACCAACTGAGCGACAGCTCCCGCACGGAAGGTATCAGCAGCTACCAACATAACTTTTTTGCCTTCTTGTTTGTATTTATGCGCCAACTTACCGATAGACGTTGTCTTACCAACCCCGTTGACACCAACGAAAAGCATGACTGTCAAACCATCTTGGAAATCAATCTGCTCCTTGTAGACATCATCCTTCTCGTAGATATCCACAAGTTTTTCGATAATCAAGCGTTGCAAATCTTCAGTCTTTTTGACATTTTCAAGGCGGGCTTCATAGCGCAAGTCTTCCGTTAATTGCGTTGCAACATTAACACCGACATCGGAAAGAATCAGCATTTCTTCCAATTCTTCGAAGAACTCCTCATCAACACGACGGAAATTCGCAAAGAATTCATTCAAACGGGCAGCAAACCCTGTACGTGTCTTCTTAAGGGTACGATTGTATTTTTCTTGTTCTGTTTCAGTTTTTGAAGCCTGAACTTCTTCAGGTTTTTCCTCAACTTTACGGGTTTGAACAGCCTCAAAAGTAACCGTTTCACCTTTTTCTGCAGCAGCAGCTACCTGAGCCTTTTTAGCATAGTAATCAGCCATGACATCCGCGAAGTGGTTATCCACAGCGACTTGGCTTTCTTCTGACTCTGCTTCGCTTGAGGCCTGATCATCAACAGATAGGTCCTCATCAGACGCTACTTCACTTTCTTCTGTCACTGTAGATTCGCTTTCTTCAGCAGATTCTGTAGACGAAATCTCTTCTACTTGAGTCTCTGACTCACTGAGCTGTTCTGTTTGACTTTGGCTTGTCCCTTCACTTGATGACAAGTCTTGATTATCAAGAGACTCAGTTTCTGAAATTTCCTGATTTGCTACAGTCTCCTGTGACTGGTTTTCCTCTTGTCCAAATAATCGATCAAATAGACCCATTTGGTTCTCCTTATTTCTCTAGAATATATTTGTGGATGGCCTCAGCCACTCCAGATTCCTCATTAGTTTTTGTCGTTACTGCCTTGGCAACAGCCTTAACCTTAGGAACAGCATTTGCCATAGCCACACCTAGACCAGCCCACTCCAACATGGTCAAGTCATTTTCCTCATCTCCCATAGCCATAACCTGACTTTTATCAAGGGCAAGATAATCAGACAAAAGTTTCAAGCCTACAGCTTTATGAACCCCTTTGGGCATAACCTCAAGGATAATTTCACGAGACTTAAAAACTTCAAAATTCTGGTATAGCTGTTTAGGTAGTTTTTGAATTTGGCCATCCAAAAATGCTTCCTCACAGACCGTAACTACCTTATTATAGACGATATTTTCAGGAATGTCATCAATACTCTCCACATCAACGAAGGTCAAGGTAGGATTAGCCTGACGATAGAGAGAATGATTGCCTTTACTTGGCACACCATAGACAATGCCATCACTGATGACATCCATAGGGAGCCCTAGAGGTTCGAAGACAGCATAAATCTGCTTTAAATCTTCTCGACTCATTTCTTTCTTTATGAGGATATCCCCATTATTACGCTGAACTAAGCCACCATTGAAGGTCACACTATAGTGCTTATCATCCAACAAGCCCAAATCTTCCAAGATATGAGTAATAGCTGGCAGAGGACGACCAGTCGTAATGACCACATGAACTCCCTTAGCTTCTGCCGCCTTCAAAGCAGCTCTATTTTCAGCTGTTACTTGCTTATCCTTAGTAAAGAGGGTCCCATCTAGGTCCAAGGCTAGTAATTTAATCTCAGACATCTGAGCCCACCAATCCTTCCATGTAGTCAAAGACTGCACCATCTTTATGGTGACCAATCACCTCATCTGCTACTGCCTTAATCTCATCACGCGCATTTTCCGTAGCAACCGCACGCCCTGCGAAGGTCAACATCTCCATATCATTGAGATTATCACCAAAGGCTACAACATCTGAAGCCTGACGCCCCAACTCTTGACAAAGATGGTAGAGACCAAAGCCCTTGTCCACACCTTTAAGGATGATATCCATGGAATCAAAGCCAGTTGTCACAGCAGTCATATCCTCAAAAATCGTGTTGAGGTAGTCACCACGTTCCATGATGGTATCTCCTTGAAACTTAGCAGTTACCTTGAAAATATCATCTGTGACCGCTTCAAGATCCGTTGCCATGACATTTTCATAGTAACGTTCCATGGCCTTAAGATAGGCTGGGTCTGCATCATTCGGTGCATAGGCACCACGACGGCCTGACAAAAGAATTCCCTCACAAGTTGGCAAGGCTAAGGTCGTGTCTGCAATTTCCAAATAATCTTTAGGGTCTAGTTTGGACTCGAACAAGACTTCACCCTTGTACTGAACCAGAGCCCCATTTTCCGCAATAATCGCAATGCGGTCCACAAACCCATCAAAGAGCTCCTCCAAGGCCAAGAGGGCTCGGCCAGAAGCTACGGTAAAAACGTAATCTTTAGCTTCACAAGCATCCAAAAGGTTATCCAAACGTGCTTTGTCATAGGCACCAAGATGGTCTAAAAAGGTACCATCCATATCTGTTGCTAAAATTTTCAAAATAATCTCCCTTCAGGTCGAATATACTTGCCCCTATTGTACCAAAAATAGGAATATAAGTTTGGGAAAAGCCAAAGAAATTAGATAAAATATGGCATTTTACTTGCAAATTCAGTATTTTAGTTGTATCATTACGGTAGTACAAAAATAATACTATTATACTTTTAGAAAGGAGTCTCTTATGGCTTGGACATTTGATGAAAAATCGCCAATCTATCTCCAAATCGCCTATCGCGTCAAACTGAAGATAGCTTCCAAGGAATTGAGTATGGGACAACAACTCCTACCTGTAAGGGAATTTGCTCAGGAAGCCGGGGTCAATCCCAACACCGTACAAAGAGCCTTCCAAGAACTTGAAAAAGAGGGGCTGGTCTATTCTGCCCGTACCTCTGGTCGCTTTGTTACTGAAGATGAAAAACTTATTGATCAAAAACGACACGAGATTGCCCAAAGTCTCATGAAAAACTTTGTCACTGAGATGGCAGCCATTGGTTTTAGCTCACCTGAAATCAAAGCCATTATTACTGACTACATCCAACAAACAGGAAAGGACTTATAGACCGATGACTGATATTGTAACTCTAACAAATCTCACCAAGACCTATAATGGTATTCCAGCCCTTAGAGATGTGACCATGTCCATCCCGTCTGGTAAAATCATTGGTCTCTTAGGACCAAACGGTAGTGGTAAAACAACTCTCATCAAGATTTTGAATGGCCTCCTCCAACCCACTTCTGGTTTAGTAACCATTAATGGATTTCAGCCATCACCTATCACCAAAGCTCAAGTAGCATATCTACCTGATACAACTTATTTAGATGAAAGTAAGACTATCCAATACTACTTGGACTTCTTCCAAGATTTCTATGCTGACTTCCGCTATCCTCTTGCCTTGCAACTCTTGCAGGATTTAAAGCTCCAGCCTGAGTTACGCCTTAAAGACCTTTCAAAAGGTAACAAAGAAAAAGTTCAGTTGATTTTGGTTATGAGTCGTGAGGCTAAACTCTATCTCCTCGATGAACCTATCGGTGGTGTCGATCCTGCATCACGTGACTACATCCTTAAAACCATCATCAACCCATAATCAGCAAAGAATTCTGTGATCATGTCAACCCTTGTGCGTGGAGACATTGAATCTGTCCTAGATGAAGTTGTCTTCTTAAAATACGGTCAGATTGAACTTCAGGGTGATGCTGATAATATTCGTCAAGCCCATGGCAAATCTATCGACAAACTCTTTAGAGAGATGTTCCACAACTAGGAGGTATGAGCATGTTTTGGAAATTAGTTAAGTATGAATTACAATCGGTCCGTAAATGGTATCTCGGCATCTATGGTATTGCCATCCTACTCTCTATCCCCTTAGGTTTAATGCTTCAAAAATTTATTTTTGTAACTGAACAGAGCCACCAAGAACCTAGTCTACTCTTTTTTGCTTTCTTCACACTGATGGTTTTTGCCACTATTATTGTTTGGGGAACTATTTATATAGCGACAATAGTCCTTATTATTAGACGCTTTGCAAAGACTGTCTTTGGAAGAGAAGGCTATCTAACCAATACGCTCCCAGTTTCTGCTCACCAATTAATCTTGTCTAAACTCTTGGTAGCCTTTATTTTAGATATCATTTCATCACTCGTTATACTCCTTTCGATTGGAATTATAGCTGCTTTCTGCCTTGATATGAAAGATATCCTCCTAGCTACCAGCTACTTTGGCCAGATCCTAAAAGAGATAGGCGCTTTCTACCTCTTCATCCCTTCTACAATCTTGTCAATGATTGCTGGTATCCTTTTCTATTACCTCTGTATTAGTATCGGAAACCTCTTCAACACTAACAAAGTTCTTATGGGATTTGTCGCCTTTTTCGCCATTCAGGCTATCCTATTCTTTATTGGTTTCTTCTTTGGACTCGGTGCAGCCTTGACCGGAGATGCAACATATACTGCAATTAATAACTCGTCATATATCATTAGTCTAGTTCAGTCTCTCATTCTCATCGCGGCAAGTTACTTTGGTACCTACTATATCATGACCAAACGCTTAAATTTGGACTAAAGAAAAACCGTGTTCCTTTTGGAACACGGTTTTTTTTGCATTGAAAAGACTTATTTACTTTGTTCTTTACGATAAGTCTCGATTTCGGCTTTGTTACCCCAAACGAAGTGTCCTGGACGTACTTCAACCATTTCTGGTTTATCAACAGAATAGTCGTGTTGGTTTGGATCATAAACCTTCAAGACTTTCTTACGTTCCAAGATCGGATCTGGAATAGGAACAGCAGACAAGAGTGACTTGGTGTAAGGGTGGATAGGATTGTTGTAGAGTTCTTCTGTCTCAGCAACTTCCACGATTGTCCCCTTGTAGATAACAGCGATACGGTCAGAAATGAAACGGACCACTGACAAGTCGTGAGCGATAAAGAGGTAGGTCAATCCCAACTCTTTTTGGAATTTCTTAAGCAGGTTCAAAATTTGGGCACGAACTGACACGTCAAGGGCTGAGATTGGTTCGTCAGCGATGACCAAGTCAGGTTGCATAACCAAGGAACGCGCAATACCGATACGTTGACGTTGTCCTCCAGAAAATTCGTGAGGGTAACGTGTCAAGTGCTCCTCAAGAAGTCCCACTTCTTTGATGATTTCCTTGATTTTAGCTTTACGATCTTCCTCATCCTTATAGAGATGGAAGTTATGCAAGCCCTCAGACAAGATATAATCAACTGTTGCACGTTCATTCAAACTAGCTGCAGGGTCTTGGAAAATCATCTGAATACGACGGATAAGGTCGTTTTTCTCAGAGTGAGATAAGTGCCCATTGATTTTCTTACCGTCAAAAATAATCTCACCATTACTTGTATCATTCAGACCAATAATGGCACGACCGATAGTCGTTTTACCACTACCAGACTCACCAACGAGGGAAAAGGTTTCACCCTTGTTGATGAAAAAATTAGCATTGTGGACAGCAACGAATTTCTTGCTTCCTTCACCGAAGGAAATCTCCACATCTTTTACTTCAACTAACTTCTCAGGCATTGCCTTCCTCCTCATCTCCTAAATGTGCAAATCCCATATTAGTACGGATTTTTTCATGTAGATTTTGGATAACCTCAGGTTTTTCAACTTTTGGTGCATCCTCATGTAAGAGCCAGGTCTTAGCCCAGTGAGTATCTGAAACTTGGAATTGTGGTGCTTTTTCCTCGAAGTCAATTTGCATGGCATAGTCTGAACGCAAGGCAAAGGCATCTCCAACAACTGGTGTATAAAGTGATGGTGGTGTCCCTGGAATAGAGAAAAGCTCACCCTTATCGTCAGCCAACTGTGGCAAGCTTGAAAGCAAGCTCCAAGTGTATGGGTGACAAGGCTCATAGAAAATTTCCTCAACCGTTGCGTACTCGATGATTTCACCAGCATACATAACAGCAACCTTGTCAGCGATACTTGCTACCACACCAAGGTCATGGGTAATGAAAATCACTGAGAAACCATACTCCTCTTTGAGTGATTTCAAAAGGTCAATGATTTGAGCTTGAATGGTCACATCAAGGGCAGTTGTTGGCTCGTCACAGATAAGGACATCAGGACGACAAGCCAAGGCAATGGCAATGACGATACGTTGACGCATCCCACCAGAGTATTGGAAAGGATATTCGTTGAAACGTTTTTCAGCATCAGGAATACCAACCTTATCCATGTAATCAATGGCCATTTTTTTAGCTTCTTTGGCTGATTTTCCTTGGTGTTTGACAATAACTTCAACAATTTGGCTACCGATAGTCTTAATTGGGTCAAGACTGGTCATCGGATCTTGGAAGATAGTCGCAATCTTAGCCCCACGAATAGGTGCCCAATCTTGGTGACTCTTAAGTTTGGTCAAATCTTGGCCACGATAATCAATAGAACCGCTAGCTACACGACCATTTTCTTCAAGCATCCCTGTGAAAGTCTTAGTCAATACTGATTTACCTGAACCAGACTCACCAACCAAGGCTAAAACTTCACCTTCAACCAAATCAAGGGAAACTCCTCGAATGGCTGTCAAAACACGGTCACGAACGTCAAATTCCACGACGATATCGCGAGCCGATAATATTACATTTTTATTTTCTGTCATATTGGACTCCTATCTATGCGTACGTGGGTCGCTGGCATCCGCCAAGTTTTGACCGACAATAAAGAGAGCAAGGGAAACGAGGATCAAGGTAGTCAATGGAATCCAGAAGAGATAAGCATTGACTGTAACGTTCTGTGCATAGTCTGAAATCAAACGACCAAGACTAGGCGTCGTAACGGGAAGCCCCAAACCAAAGTATGAAAGGAAGGCCTCATAAGAGATAAATCCTGGCAAGAGCTGACTAGCCATGGTCACGATAACTGACACCAACTGAGGCATGATATTCTTAATCACAATCTTAGCCGTTGGGGTTCCCAAAGTACGAGAAGCCAAGTTATACTCCAAATCACGGTAACGCATGATTTGAATACGAATAGTATAGGCAATACCAATCCAACCTGTTACGGTCATGGCAAAGATCATATTCCAGAAACCAGCACCCAATGAGTAGGTCAAGACGATAACCACAAGGAGAGCAGGAATATTTGAGATGATGTTGTAGATTTCCATCATAATCATATCGAAGGTCTTAGAAATCCCCCAAACAGCACCTACAAGCAAACCAATAACAACGTTAAGGAAGGTAGCGATAACAGCAATAAGGATAGAATTACGAGCTCCAAACCAAACACTATCAAAGAGGGACTTACCATTACTGTCAGTACCGAACCAGTATTGAGCGTTTGGATGTACATAACGCAAACTGAAATCATTTACTTTTGAGACATCATTGAAGTCAAATTTAGAGAACATTGGATAGATGAAACTCATCAAAACGATGGCAATCAAGATACCCAGCATTACTACTGTTGATTTCTTTTTAAAGAATTGACGCATCACTGATTTCCAGTAAGAATAAGCTGGTGCATCAATTGTTTCAGAGGCAAAATCATCGCGCTTTACAAATTGGAACTTACTTTTATCAATTGAAGCCATTATTTACCTCCTTTAGATGTCAATTTGATACGTGGGTCAATTATAGTCATAAGGATATCACCCACAAGCAATGAGAAGATGGTGAGGGCTGTGAAAATAAATACAAGACCCACAACCATAGCGTTATTTGAAGCACGAACAGAGTCGATCAACATTTTACCCATACCAGGGAAGGCGAAGATTGTTTCTGTCAAAGTTGCCCCTGTAATAACACTAACGATAGATGCTGGGATTCCTGAAACCAAGGAAACCATAGCATTTTTGAAAATGTGTTTATTCGAAATTTCTTGTTCTGACAACCCTTTGGCACGTGCAAAACGAACGAAGTCTTGTGATTGCAAGTCAATCATGTAACGACGAATCCAAATCGCAAGACCTGGTGTTGACAAGAGACCGAGAATAACAGATGGCAAGACGTATGAACGCCAGTCACCTGCACCCAAGATAGGGAAGGAATCTGGAAGACCAATCTCAGAACCAATCAAACGAATGATATAAACCAAGGCGATGGTTGGTAGTGAAAGCAAGAAAGTCAAGACACCTGTTGATACACTATCAAAGAGCGTGTTTTTAAAGCGTGCCATGTATGATCCCAATGGAATTGCCAAAGCATAAGACAAGACCAAACCAATCAAACCTGCAATGGCAGAACTTGTCACCATTGATGGGTATTGGTAGCGACTCTTGGTAGCTGTGTATGGGTCATTTCCATAGTAAGAACGATCTCTCGCATCAGCCTGACTTGGTGATTTATAAGTACGAGAGTAGATATCTACTGAAGATATCTTCTTACCAGTAGGGAAGTTGACCTCAGAGCTTTGTGTTTGCCCTTGACCTTGCGTAATAACATCAAGAACACCTTGCTCAGCATAAGTTGGGTAAGATGTACCAAGGTTCATCTTCACGAAGTTTTGGTGAACAAATGGGAACTGACCGTTAAAGTAAAGCAGATATTTATGCTTAGTCCCTGAACCAACCACTGACCAACCAATAGCTGGATCATTTTCAATTCGAATGTATCGTTTCAAGTTTGGATTTGTTTTATCTTTCACCCATCCCGTATTGTCAAATTCAAAGAGGTGCTTATAGAAGCCAAACACACGTTCAAGTACAGGCACATCACGTGTCGCATAGAATTGCTTACTTTCCTTGAATTGATGCAAACGCCAGCCATGTCCTAAACTATCCACATATTTTTGGTAAATAGCTTTATTTTCTTTTGTTGGCTTAGTGGTTACTGACTTATCAAGGGAGCTAGCTTTTTCCTGCAACTCCTTGGTGTCATAGTAATCAATGTAACCCATACGTTCATAGATTGTATTTTCATAGTTAGCCTTAGAATCGGCTGTCTTAGCAATCTTGTTGTAGTTTGGGTCCTGTCTGAAAATCAGACGCCTCGGCACCATGGTATAGATAATCGTGTAGGTCAAGGCCGTCACGACAAATATTGACAATAGAGAACGGAGGGTTCTCAATAAAATGTATTTTTTCATGTCTCTTCCTTTAATTCCAAAAGAACTTTCCCAATCTAATGAGAAAGTTCCATCGTCCTTTTATTTAACGTGTTTCTCAAGGTCTTTTTGAGCTTTTTCGTTGGACTTAGACTTTTCTTTAAGCCAGCTTTCACGGGCTTTATCATAGTTTTTCTTAGTGACAACATCTTTTTGAGGCTCAAGGTACTTGAAGTATCTGTCAGAACCCTTAGGTCCCACTTGAGAGTAAGCACCTGAGAATGGTGTCAAACGAGCTACCATTGGAGCAGCACCCTTGTTAACCATAAGTGGCATGAAGAGTGAGCTATCTTCCAACCAAGCTTGTGCCTCTGCATAACGTTCATAACGTACGTTGAGGTCGCTTGTTTCTTTAGCTGCATTATCAACCAAAGCATCAAAGTCTTTAAGACCTACTTGAGCTGCTGCTGCATTGTTAGGATCGTCGAATCCCATGTAAGTTTTTGTGTTCTCACTAGCTGTTGTCTTGAAGATATCAAGGAATGTTGATGGGTCTTCGTAGTCAGGTGCCCAAGCAACTGAAATATTGATATCCCAGTCTTCTGCTGCTGCATTAGCTGCATACAAAGTACTGTTAAGAAGATCATCTTGAGACATTTGATGAACGTCTACAACAACATTTTCTTTACCGAGTGTCTTTTCAACAGATTGTTTCAAAGATTGTGCACGTGCTACAGTTGGTTTTGCAGCTTGGTCAACTGGAAGGTCCAAGTGAATTGGGAATTGAACACCTTCACCTTGAAGAGCTTCTTTGGCTTTGGCAAACTCAGTCTTAGCTTTTTCCGCATTGTAGAGACCATCTTGACCATCCGCAAAATTGACACCAGACCATTCATCACCGTAAGTGCTCATCTTGTCTGTCACAAGGTCACCAAAGGTCTTATCACCTGCACTGACAAAATCAGAAGGAACAAAGAGGTTACGTATAGCAAGAGCAGCCCCATCTTTACCGTTTACTTGTGATTGATAGGCTGTACGGTCAATAGCGAAGTTGATTGATTGACGGAAGTCTTTGTTTAGAAGAGCCTTCTTAGTTGATGTCTTTTCAGCATCTGTCTTCTTAGCTGAGAATTTATAGTTTTGACGGTCAATATTCACACCAATAGCTGCTGTAGACGCACCTGGTGCTGTGTAATAAATATTATCTTTATATTTCTTTTCTACTGACGCATAGTTAGAGCTCATAGGGAAGACACGTGCAATGCTGAGACCGCCGTCAGAGAAACTACGTTCTTGTGATTCTTGGTCTGATCCATCATAATATGACAATTTGATAGAGTCAAAATGCACATTTTTCTTATCCCAATAATTCTCATTTTTAGTCAACTCAATAGATGATTTAGCTGTCAAAGATTTGAGAAGGAAAGGACCATTATAGAGGATAGATGTTGGGTCTGTTGACTTACCAAAATCTTTTCCTTTGTTCTTAAGAAAGTCTTCATTAACTGGGAAGAGCAAACCATAGGTTGTCTTAGAGTTCCAGTATGGCTCTGGTTTTTTAAGGGTGTATTGCAATGTATAATCGTCGATTGCTTTAACACCAACATTTGAGAAATCTTTATTGGCACCAGAAAGATAGTCAGATAAACCAGCAATAGAATCTTGCACCAAGTAAAGAGCTCCAGCTTTGGAATCAGCCGCATGCTTAAGACCAGTCACAAAGTCCTTAGCAGTTACATCAGCATATTCTTCACCATCAGAAGTATACCATTTAACACCCTTACGGATTTTATAGGTATAAGTAAGACCGTCTTGAGAGACAGACCAATCTTCAGCTACTGAGGGAACAAGATTTCCATATTTATCTGCTTCCATAAGACCATCTACACCGTTAGTTACAGCAGTCTTAGTAGGTCCAGTATTTGACGTGATATAGTCTAAAGTTTCAGGATCTGAGTTATAAATATAACCATAAGTCGTTCCACTAGTACTTGACTTAGAAGAACAAGCCGCTAAGGCACCTACACTGAGGAGTGCTACACCCGCAAGGGCTAACCATTTGCTTTTTTTCATAAGATTTCTCCAAAAAATAAAATTTTACTCTTTCATTATAGCATAAATAATCAAGAAAAGCAGTCGTTGCCAGACAATTTTGCACAAGCATTTTACATGATAAAACACGACAAACTCAATAGTCCCTTGCATTCCCTATATTTCTAGCCACTTCATTCAATTTATTTTTAATCACTCGTCATGCATAAAACAAAAAGGTCTAACACCTTGGTCAGACCTCTGTTTTTAAGTTAAAATTAGCCATTAAGAGCTTGAGCAGCTGTGATAATCGCCAAATTGTAAATATCTTCAGCACTAGCCCCACGTGAAAGGTCGTTAACAGGTTTATTAAGACCTTGCAAGATTGGACCGATAGCTTCGAACATTCCCAAACGTTGGGCAATCTTATATCCAATGTTACCTGCTTGCAAACCTGGGAAGACAAAGACATTGGCATGTCCTGCTACGTTACTATCTGGAGCCTTAATAGCAGCTGTTGCTGGAACAAAGGCTGCATCAAACTGCAACTCACCATCAATAGCCAAGTCAGGACGCATTTCTTTAGCAATATTTGTTGCTTGAACAACCCTGTCAACTTTTGGCGATTTCGCAGAACCTTTAGTTGAGAAGCTAAGCATGGCCACTTTAGGATCAATACCAAAAACTTTAGCTGTTTCAGCAGTATTAATTGCAATTTCTGCCAATTCTTGAGCATTTGGTTCAATGTTGATGGCACAGTCGGCAAACACCAAACGATGATCGGTATTTTCACGGTTCATAAGGAAAACACCTGATGTACGTGAAATGCCTGGTTTTGTTTTGATAATTTGAAGGGCAGGACGCACCGTATCCGCTGTTGAGTGAATAGCACCTGAAACCATTCCATCAGCAAGACCAAGTTTAACTAGCATAACACCGAAATAGTTCACATCACGAAGCAATTTCTCTGCATCTTCGATCGTTGCTTTTCCTTTACGGATCTCAACAAATTTTTCCTTCATTTCCTCAAAACCTTCATAGGCTTCAGGATTAATAATCGTATAGTTAAAGTCTGCAAAGCCAAAATCGCTCAAGATTTTGTGAACCTCAACTGGGTCTCCCAAAATAATAGGATCCACCAATCCTTCAAATTTCAAACGGGCAGCAGCACGAACCACACGGTCGTCGTTACCCTCAGGAAAAACAATCTTAACACCTTTCCCTAAAATACGTTCACGAAGTTCACCAAATAGACTACGCATAAAAAATCCTCAATCAATCTTTTTTAGTTTGTAAGTTCATGATAACGGTTTCAAAATCATCTGTCAAGGAAGATGCATGGACCATCTCTTTTTTGGTGAAAGGATCGATAAAGGCAAGACGATGACAATGCAAGGCCTGGCGCTTAATACCATAATCTAGGGAACCGCCATAAAGGTCGTCTCCCAAAAGAGGCAAACCTAAGTGGGCAAAGTGCACACGAATCTGATGCGTACGTCCAGTATGAAGATTGATATCAACCAACTTCACTCGACCATAATCAGCTACCAAGCGATAGCTCGTATGGGCATATTTCCCTGATTTATGAACCCGACGTGTAATAATAGAATCCACATCACGCGCAATCGGTGCAATGATTTCACCCTGCTCCTCAAGTTTTGTATCACCTTCAACCAAGGCATAGTAATGTTTCTTAATAGACTTCTGCTGCAACTGTTTATCCATACGCGCGTGGGCATAACCATGCTTAGCAAACAACATGAGACCAGATGTATCCTTATCCAGACGTGTCACGATATGCACACGCTGATTAGGATAATTATTGCTAACGAAGTGATGTTTGACGAAATTAGCCATAGTATTGTCATGGTTGACACTTGGAATACTAGCATAGCCATAAGGTTTATTAATCACCAAGAAGTTGTCATCCTCATAGACAATATCCAAGTCAAAAGGAATAGGTTTCAAGGTCTCGTGCGGTGCCTCATCAGGGATTTCAATGGCAATCACGTCTCCTTCATGGACAGGATAAGTCGCAAACTGCTCCTCACCATTGACCCAAATATGACCGCCCTCAAACTTAATCTTGGCTAGAAGACCTTTAGAAATATCGTGCTCCTTCAAAAAGGTCTTAACCCGACAAGAACGCCCTACTGTAAACTCATATCTCATTCTTCCATGTCTCCGATAAAGGAATCACGTACACGTTCCCAGAAACTTGTATGGCTGGCACTAGCCACAAAGGAAATCTTACGTTGGTCAATTGAGAATTCTACCTTTTTCACATTACGGTTGGTATAAGTTTTATTATCAACGGATAGAGTATAGCTTCCCATTCGAGTAGGATAAACCGTAATCTTCTCATGCTTAGGTACAATAAGGGGACTTCCTAGGGTACGGTACACACGATTATTAAGACTGGCAATCTCAGTCAGTTGCAAGGCTTCAATGGTAGGATGAAGCACTGCACCACCCAACGATTTATTGTAGGCCGTTGATCCTGTAGGCGTTGACACCGACAACCCATCTCCACGGAAGCTCTCAAACAAGACATCATTAAGGCAAACATCTGCTGCCATGGTTTTCTCATTACGCTTGATGGCTGCTTCATTGAGAGCAATCGACGTAAAAGAACGCCCGTCAGCCAGGGTCAATTTGACATTCAAAAGAGGGTAAGAAATCTTAGCACCACTGTCTTTTCGAAGCGTCTCGATTAATTGATCCACTTCACTGTCCAAATAATCCGTATAAAAGCCTAAGTGACCCGTGTGAATCCCTACAAAACGCACACGAGCAAGCTCTTTTTCATACATATGAAAAGCCGATAGCAACATGCCATCACCACCAATTGAGATGACCACATCTGGATTTTTCTTGGTCAAATAAAAATCTGGATCATCTCGAAAGGCATTAAAAAGTTTTGAGGCCACACGCCTACTTTGGGGTTTGCCATTGGCAATAATAGCTACCTTCATCTCATCCGAAGAGGTCTTCATCTGTGTCATCACTATTTCCTACACTATCCTTCAAAGTTCTGTTAATTGGATCAAAGAGCAACTGGGCATCTCTAATATCATCACGTATCTTACGCATTTCTTCATCAAGTTCATAGGCCATGCGGGCCGTATTTTCCAAGCGAAGCTTAATTTCCTCTGGAAAGTTCCCCTGATACTTGTAATTAAGGGAATGTTCAATGGTGGCCCAAAAGTTCATGGCCAAAGTCCTAATCTGAATCTCTGCAAGAATCTCCTTACGACCATCAATGGTATCAACGGGATAAGAGATAATAACATGATAAGAGCGATAACCCGAATGTTTACGGTTTCTGATGTAGTCACGCTCTGAAACAATGGTCATATCACTACGATGACGCAGCAAAGCTAAAACCTCATCCACATCATCGACAAATTGGACCATGACTCGGAGACCAGCGATATCCTGCATATCTTGAGCTAAATTTTCAATCGAAAGGCCACGAAGGGCGATTTTCTCCTCAATGGAAGCCACTGACTTCACACGTCCGGTCACAAACTCAATAGGCGAGTGACGATTTTGCTTACGAAATTGTTTACGAATGCCTCGGAGCTTGATTTTGAGCTCACCTACGGCCTGAATATAGGGGTCTAGAAATTGTTCCCAATCCATGGTCAAGATAGGACTCCTCCTTGTCAAAAGCTTTAGTTTTTTATAAAATAAATACAATCTGTTATATTATACCACATTTGAAAGCACAAGGGAGGACACACATGAACCATTTAGAGATAGAGTACAAGACTCTACTCACCAAAGACGAGTACAATCGTTTAGCGATGCTTTTCTCCCATGTGACACCTGTTACGCAAACAAACTACTACATCGACACTCCTCAGAGTGACATGAGAAATAAAAAGTTGTCTTTGCGCATTAGGACACTTCCCACTCATGGTGAGCTGACCTTGAAAATCCCTGAAAAAGTCGGGAACATGGAGTACAACGTTACCATGGATTGTGCGGATGCTAAGGCTTTGACTAAGTCGCTGGACTTTCCTGATTGTCAAATCAAATCCATTCTTTTAGAACGTGGGGTTAAACTAGAGGACCTAACCATCCTCGGACATTTGACCACAACTCGTCGCGAGTACCAGACCAACATCGGCCTCATGGCTCTTGATGTCAA
>OGXS01001288.1_pt1 | contig 17327 bp, 17 predicted proteins | sample 1576371 | NCBI WGS metagenome assembly OGXS01 (sample SAMEA3541475, study PRJEB24748) | human gut metagenome | biome: human gut; feature: human-associated habitat; material: faeces | place: China | collected 2012
AATATAAATGTGCAGTGGGAATTTATAAAGGTATCTGCAACTATTTTGGAGTAGATTATAAATTGGAAAGCGAGGACAAACTGATGAGCAGAGAATATGAAGAATTAAATGAAAGATTAGAAAAAGTGGAAAATTCAATGATTTATGATTATATTGATGAGAACATGCCTGAGTGGGCGGTTCCTACAATAACTAAGCTGGTTGACAAGGGTTTGTTAAAAGGTGATGAAGAGGGCAAACTCGGACTTACTTATGACTTGATGAGAATGTTAATAATTAACGACCGCGCGGGAATATATGGGGAGTAATAGAAAGGGCAGAACAAATAAATTTGTTACGCCTTTATTTCTTTGGCACGCACTGACACAAGATTGGTTATATAATGTACTATAATAAATATTTTATAGAGTTTAGGATATATTTTACATATATTGACATTTATTTTAAAATATTGTATTATCTAGATAAATAATATTTTGTTAATTTGGAGGATATATGTATGAGTAAAAATGTCTCTGTCGGTTTTTATTACTTAAATTTAGCTATTACGGCTACTTCGTCTGATTTGCCAGAAGGTACTATTGAGAATTTTATACCTTTTTTTGTTGATGCAATGAATAATTTGTCCAACCAAACATTGGTCAAAAGAAGAATAGAATATCCAAATAAAAATAAGACTCTATGGATGGACTCTTTTGAGGTATTGGATAACAGAAATTATAATATGATCTTTAAGTCACTTAAGTATAATTATAGAAGAAATGTTCGTAATAATTCAACTATGGATAATTTAGGAATACTCAAAGGTGAATTTGATGGTGATGAAGAACGCACTCATTTATGTATTAGACATAATAAGGGGTGTAATACATTTTTATGTATGTTTGAAAAAAATTATAACGGTATAGGAATAAGTCAAGTTGTAAATTATTTATATCATAAAATGAAAGATTTTGCAGATATTAGTAATCATGAGTATAGGTATAGTTTTTCGAGTGATTTTATTCCGGATGAAGGGTTTTTAGCTAAACTTAATCTTGCAAAAAAATTTACTCTTTTAAAGTTAACTGTTGAAAGAAATTCTCTTGATGATAAGTATTTACAATTTGCTGATAGAGATGATATGTCTGAATATGTTGATATTATTTTTAAACGAAAGGGAAGAAAAAGTCCATATATATCTAAAGATGCTATAAAGAGATATTATAATCTTATTGATAATAACGAGAATGAAGTAAAGAGATTATGTGTAAAATCAGGTGGAGATACAATTTTAGATACGGAACAACTTAAGAAAAAAGAAAAAATTATTGTTGAAACTACATCTGATACTAACGAGGTAGACAGCGCTGACTTCTTTCAAAAGGCTCAGCAATTATTAGAACAATTAAAATTGGAATGAGGTGAAAGTGTTGAGGTTTAAAGCATTTGTAAAAAAAACTATACTATTACCGGTGTACGATTATTACAAATATATGGACAAAATATGGGTAGGTATGTTAATCTCAGGGTTAATTGCTTTAGTGCTTACTTTGATTGTAATTCTGTCTAGAGATAAAATATACTTACCTAAGTTGTTTCAATCATTTATAGACATTCAAATAAATTCAATTGCTATATTGTTATCATTTTCGATAGCTGTTATAACTGTTCTAGTTACATCAGACAGTAATAATATAATTCAACTTAGAAAAGAGAATGTTGATACAAACAAATCTAAAAGAAATGATATTGAGATAACTCTATTCAATTTATTGATGATAAATATTACTTACAATATAGTAGTTGAAGTTTTTTATTTTTTATTTTTAATAATACAAATATTTTTACAATATCTAGTATGTGATAATTTAATAATAATTTTATTGGCGACAAATATATTTTTATTATCTCATATTCTTATCGTTTTGCTAGAATCAGTTAGAGAAATATATTTAGTTTTTTGGCCAAATAAATAAACGGGAAAGTAAGTAACAAAAAAGATAGGGCTTTGACAGAAAGAAGGTAGGCACTTTTTGTGTCTACCTTCTTTTAATTTTCATAATTTCACATCAAAATATTTATTATAAAACAAAAATGTGAGACTAGTCTCATATATCTTTGTGATATAAATTGATAAAATGTTTGTATATTTTATCAAAAGGTGTGGAATTATGGAACCTGTTGACATTTTGAAAGTGTGTTTTAGTAATATACTGTATTTTAAAAGAAAAGAATTAAATCTCAGTCAAGGAAAGATGGCTGAAAAATGCTGTATGTCATTAAGACAATATGCAGATATTGAAAGCGGGAAGAGGTTTCCATCTTCTATTAGCCTGATTAACTTTATAATAAATGGCGGGATAGATATAAATAAATTTATTTCTGATATTCAAAAGTTAGGTTATGTGCCTAAGGACAGGGTTACAAAGGATAAAAAGTAAATTATTATTTACACGATTCTTACACGTTTTTTTAGAAATTAGCCAAAAATGACTTGTTGTAAAATCAATGAATTTAATTAAAAAACAACGTAATAATGTAGGTTGTGTGGGGAAATGCGATAGGGTGGTAGAGATATAAAAACGATATAATTAGTTCCTCTTAGCCGCACCAAAATTTGGAAATCCGAACATTATACCAATTGGTAATAAGTTCGGATTTTTGATTTTTTTAGTTAATTAAATTTTATTATAGTTATTTAAATTTTCATGTTATTATATAACTTATGGGCAATTTGTGACATCTTTTGTCAAGAGGTCTTTAACATTATTTGTTTTGATATAGATTATTTTTTAGCTTTGCGTTTTGATCTGCCAATTAAAATAATATCAGCACGAGAAAATTATCATACTTATATATCTGTGTATTGATTAGGGAGAGTTTACATATTTAAGATTGCAAATTTGCAAATTTGCTATTCGTTTGATATAATATAATCAGCTAATAGGGGCCTATATGTCCTTGTTAGAAATATCAGGCGATCTTATTGTGCATTGGCAGACAAACAGAAAGCGGATATAGTAATTGGCAGGACTGATAGGGACGCAGCATAACAATTAAGTCAAATTGAAAACGGAAAAATGTAAAACACCAGCTTCGATATCCGGATAAGGCCGGAAAAAGGGTTTAGGACATAAACAAATTATATATTGGGGCTAACCATTATTGGCCGCCTTAAAAGTTTTGATATATATAAATTTGGTTTGTCTGAAAATGTGGTTCAAAATTTATGACATGGACGGTTGATGTACATATCTTGAACCGTTTGCCGGAATACAAAAGTTTTCCACAGCAGTATAGCTGATAAGTGCTTAGTTCAAGTACATGACGGATCTGAGAAATATAGTGCGAAACGAGGTCATGGAACTGACATTGCCTGCTTCTTGTTCCTGTGAAAGACAGTATAGTGTAAAGCTGCTCTGAAATTGTTTTTTATGTAATATATAATACACCAAATTTGTGATTTTGTATGGTAATAAGTTTTGGGCAGTAATTTTCATAAAGAACTGTAACTTTATTTTGGTATATTTGAAAAACAGCTGTGGAGCAACATTACGGCCAATTGCTTAAAAGGAGGATTCTAAATGAACCAATTTATTGAAACGTTGACAAGTAAAGACAAATGTTTGGAGTTACCCGAAGAATATGATTATTTCGGAAAACTTATCGGAAGCTGGAAACTCAATTATACCGACCGAAACATATCATGCTCAGTTAAAGGAGAATGGCATTTTTCATGGGTTCTTGAGGGTATGGCAATACAAGATGTTATTGTTTTACCCTCGCGCGATACAAAAACTGAAATTCCGCATCCACTCACCGAATACGGCACAACGCTTCGTGTTTACAATCCAAATACACATGCTTGGGATATTGCCTATTGTTACACAGGAGAAATTATACGGCTAGAGGCAAGAAAACAAGACGATATGATAGTGCTCACAAACATTGATGATAATAAGAAAAAATGGGTTTTTGTCAAGATTGAGGAGAATACTTTTCATTGGCAAAATATTACCATAAAAGAAGATGGCGAATGGCATATAAATGCGGATATATATGCTGAGCGAATAAAGTAAATACAATATAAAAGAAACTTTTAGACATAAAGATAAAGAATATCAGAAAAAACATAGTCTGATACAAAATTGTATCAGACTGTTTGTATTATTTCTTATATACCGATTAATTTGACTGTATTACAGAGATATAAAGGTATTAAACATAAAATTTGTCCTAAGTAATAATTACATATTAAACTTTCACGGGTTTTAGATTTATGAATTTCGATTTGCAAATTCTCAGGTTAGAGAAACACGTGTTTTTTTCAGCTTAAATATGACTTTAGACTTTAGATTTTATATTTTCAGAGACAATATTGACGAATGCAGTATGTTTTGATGCAGCTGCGCATGACAACTATTTTGTGTTGGGAAATAAATTCATATTTAGCAGAAAAATAAGATTTAGATGATATTACCATCGCTGACTCTAAGAATTCGGCTGCTGTTTTTTGCGGATTCCGGCGAATGAGTAACCATAATAATTGTTTGTCCGATTTCTTTATTAATATTATGCAGTAATTCAATTCATGCCTGCTTTATTGTTGGATTGCTGTCTGCATAGATAATATATTTTTCAAAGTCCTGTGTGAAAGTTATAGCCCAATCACCGCGTATATTTTTACCATTTGGAGCTGACATAGTAATAAGTAATGCAAAAATACAGCATACGGCAATGAGAGTTCCAAAAAGTGAAATGTAAAATATTAAATATATATGAAAAATACTGCGGTAACCGGATTCTTTCATATAATCAGCCCTTTTCTTTTATTTATACCCCAAGCCTTTTAATTGTTACAAGCTGTTTCGGACTTTACGGAATATTCTCTATTTTTTCTCATGTATGACGTATATGCACCATGATTGTATTGTCACAAATAATACTGTATTCTCCCCATACTTGTTCATATAGCCGATTCTTGCTAATGATTTTATCGGCGTTTTCCATTAAGTAGGATAGTAAAAAGAATTCTCTGTCGGTCAAGTTAACTTCTTTTCCTGATTTATAAATACAGCTGCTTTCTTTATCCAATGAAAGACAGCCAACAGTTAACTGTTTGAGGTTATTAGGCGTATTTACCGATTGATATTGTTGGCGGCGAATTTGTGACTTAATGCGGTAAATGATTTCGCGCGAACTAAAAAGTTTAGTAATATAATCGTCTCCGCCGCAGGAGAGACCGAGTGTTTTGTCTATATCATCATTTCTTACTGATAGGAACAGAATGGAACAAAAAGAAAATTCACGTATCTTTTTGCTTACCTCAATACCGTCTATATCCGGCAGCATAACATCTAAGACAATAACATCGGGCTGATATTCTTTACATATTCTGATTGCGTCTGTGCCTGTATATGTTTTTTATATTTTTGAAATTGTTTTAATACAGAGCTTTTTCAATTAAACCTACAATATACTTTTCATCATCTATAAATAATATTTTATTATTCATTACTTATAATGCCCTTTTTTTCGTTGAGAGGCCGATTATTAGAAAACTTTTCTGTTTCTTTGGTATTAGCTGCATGTTACAAGTTTACAAAACGACAGATATGCGTTTGCTATTTATAGTATTTTATGTTCTTGTTGTTTTGCTGATTTGAGGTAATATGAAACTTTTATAGTTTTTTAGTTTCGATTATATGCGGGCGCATAAATAAAGTCAATAGAAAATATAAAAATTATTTATTTAGCTGGAATGTGATTGACGGTTACAAAAAAATGTGGTATAATAATAAAAATAGCTATTAATTATGGTTTTTGATGTAAAGTTGAATCTAAAATAATAGCTTGATTTTCATTATTGCAGTGTTTATATATATAGTTTTTGAGGTAGTTACTGTATATCAGCAGTCAATACTTTGATTTTGCTATATTATTTAAGTTCAGTAATAGCAGTTAAAATAGCATTTTATTTAATGTGCGGGTGTAGTTCAGTGGCAGAACACCAGCTTCCCAAGCTGGATATGAGGGTTCGATTCCCTTCACCCGCTCCAAAAAAGCGGCAAGCATTAAATGCTTGCCGCTTTTTATTATGAAATAAAACAGAGCTATTTGCCATTTTAAATCTCAAGAGATTATTATTTTTCTCATACAAACCAAAGTTTTTGTCCTCTTTTCCGGCGAATGCTTGTTCTGACAGGTTGTTTTCAGCCGCTATACTCATCATAATTTTATCGTTAAAATTTAATATACAGTGCTGCAGGATCCCGCTAAATGCCTTGTATATAAAAGTATCTGCAATATATTGTTTCACACCTTTTCTAATACTAAATAATAATTTTTCGAGTTTTTATTCATCAAAGGTGCGGTCACGAAAATCTAATTTTTGCCCGTTAAATGTATATTTTCAATATGTTCAACAACAAATGCCACTTGTTACTATCTCGCTATTATTACATTGCCCAAATACTTTATAGTAAACGCACCGTCAAAATTAAACAGCTTAATTATTTTCCTCAATTGCTTCTCCGAAAAGTTTTCATTTTACAGTTGATTACTTAAAGTGTTTTCTCTATATCATCGTGTTTCCGCAAGTCATTTACCTTTATATTTCTTTTAATCAAAGGAATTAATTTTAAAAGCCATAACAATATAATCACCCCATTTTGTTTTATACAAGGGGTGATTATATTGTATATACATTAAAATCAAAGAAATATATAATTACTCAATTGTTTTAATGATTATTTCTCTATAAGAGTAAATTTCCATTTACAGCAGCAGGATTCGTCTGTAATATCAGGATAACAGCTGATGCAGTCACAGACAATTCTTTTATCAATAATTTTGGCAAACTCTGAATACTCAATTATTCCTACAGATTTACATGGATGGTAAGGCATATTTTTTCTTAATCTTGCAGTTTGAACCCTGCATTCTAAAGTGCTGTATATCAAAGTATTGTCTTTTATTATAAGTTCATCCCGGTTTATATTGGCATAAAATCTAAGCTTTAATGCTTTTTCCAAGCCTTGCAGACCAGGGTATTCTTCAAGATTAAGAAATTCTTTGATACGTTTTGCTTCAATTGCTGTAAAATACGTCCACACTTCTTCATCACGGCACATGGCTTCCTGCATACCATATTTATTCTCAAGTGATTGAAACCATAATCCATCCATAGCCAGCCAATTTTTTTAATAAGCTTCAATCAAAGTTATTAGTTCATTTTTTGATAATTTTTGCAGTGTTTCTTTATTTACCATGAGCCGCTCCTTTAATATCTTGTTTTAGAATATACCAAGCAAATGCTGCATTAACAAACTAACAGCACCAATCGCTATCCAACAGCATAAACCAAGAAATATTGGCTTTCCTCCTGATTTTACAAGCTTGACTATATCCGTGTTAAGCCCTATAGCCGACATAGCCATAACAATAAAGAATTTGCTTAGAGTTTTTAAAAAGCAAAATACTGCTTGTCCTCCGTCATGAATCGTTCCGGATGGAAAGATTGCAAAGAAAATGGTGGTTATGACAGAAGCTAAGACAAAATAGAGGATGAAGAATGGGAAAATCTTTTTTATGCTGACCTTTGTTCCGCCGGCCGACTTTTCCTTTTCCGTTCTCCAAAAGGCAAGCACCAAAGTGATTGGTATTATAGCAAGAGTTCGGGTCAGTTTTACTATTGTTGCTGTGTCTAAGGTGTTGCTGCCGTGTATACCGTCCCATGCTGTCGCTGCCGCAGTTACTGATGAGGTATCGTTAACTGCGGTTCCTGCAAACAATCCAAATCCCTCATTAGACAACCCAAGCATGGAACCCAGTGTTGGGAAAATCAATGCGGCTATGATATTAAATAAAAATATAACCGAGATTGACTGCGCTATCTCCTCATCGTTTGCGCCGATAACAGGAGCAGTGGCGGCGATTGCAGAACCGCCGCATATTGATGAACCCACACCTATTAAGGTTGCAATTTTGGGATGTAATTTTAAAGCCTTATATAAAACAAAAGATACGATTAGCGATATTGAAATAGTTGATAAAATAATCGGCAATGACTGAGCTCCGGTTTTTGCTATACTTCCAAGGTTCATACCAAAACCCAATAAAATTACTGCGTATTGAAGTATGCTTTTTGATGTAAATGTGATTCCTGATTGGGACTTTGTTTTATTCTTATAAAATATAGTTACTACCATACCTGCTATTATTGCAAACACAGGTCCGCCCACAATCGGAAATATTAATCCAAGTATGTATGCAGGGATTGCAATTACCAAACAAATTAAAATTCCAAGCCAGTTTTCTTTAACAAAATTCAAGTTTACTCCCCCTTAATTTAGTGTTTATTCTATTGCAGCAGATTTATCATATTCTTTAAATTGCCTTTGCTTTTCAAATACCTCAGGCAGTTTTTTGACCTTTATAAAATATGAAATCATAAACAGCGTGCAGGCGGACAGCCAAGCTATCGGCCCGGATGCGCAGACTCCCAAATATCCATAAAATTCTCCAAACATACCTGTTAGTGTGTTCGCCAGCACGAGTGAAAGAACAATTCGGGCAATAAGCTCAACCGCGCTTCCGCACAGAACTATTCCGGAATTCCCCATTCCCTGAAGACTGTTGCGGTATACAAATAAGAGACCGAGAGCAAAATAAAACACACCTGCTACATAAAAATAGTTTTGAGTATATAATGTCACGCTTTCACGCAAATCTCCGCTGGTTCCTGAATCAATGAATATTCCTGCGATTTGTCTTGAAAAGATTAAAACAAGAGCCACAATTATAACTGTGAATCCCAAAACAAGCAAAGCGCATTTATTGACTCCTTCGCGTATTCTTTTTTCACGCATAGCTCCGTAATTTTGTCCTACAAACGTTGCCATTGTAACCCCGAAAGAAATTTGGGGCTGACTGACGAGCTGCTCAATTTTATTAGCTGCTGTATAGCCGGCAATAACTGTTGAGCCGAATGAGTTTAAAACAGCTTGAACAATCATTACGCCGATAGCAGTAACGGACATTTGAAATGCCATTGGCACTGCAAGCCCTAGATGTCTGAGAGAAAATTTTGAGTCCCACTTAAAATCGCTTTTTTTGAGGTGCAGCTCCGGGAACTTTTTGCCGACGTATAGAAGACAAAGAAGCCCGGAAATAGCTTGAGCTATAATGGTTGCAAGACCGGCTCCGGCAACTCCCATATGAAAGTTTAATATAAATACTAAATCAAGAATTATATTAATAATCGAAGAGATTAAAAGAAAATACAGCGGTGTTCTGCTGTCTCCTAAAGCACGGATAACACAGGATATGTAGTTGTAAAAGACTTGAAATACGATTCCGGCGTATATTACAATAATATAATTATACGAATCGTTTATAATATTATCCGGTGTGTGCATAAACTGCAGAAGCGACCTTGCCGAAAGCATACTGACTGCTGTTAAGACCACAGAAGCCATCGCTGCCAAAATGAGACCTGTGCCAACGCTTCGGCGTACTCCGTCCATGTCATTGGCTCCAAATCTTTGAGCTACTATAATAGAAAGACCATTTGTAAAACCAAGTGCAAAACCCACAATTAAGAATGTAATCGCACCGGCTGCGCCAACTGCCGCAAGGGCTTCAACACTGATAGTCCGCCCAACTATAATGGTGTCAACCATGTTGTAAAGAACTTGAAAGATGTTCCCGATAAGCAGCGGTATGGTAAATTTAATAATGTGTTTGATAGGACTTCCGACAGTCATATCGTTTGTTAAAGCATTTGCCATTTATTTCATTCCCCCTCAATATAATATAATTTTCAAACATATGTCTTATTAATATAACGCTACGAATTTTGTATGTCAACTATAAAACTGTACAAAGTTTCTATAAGTACAAATTTAAAATATTATTGAATAAAAAGACCGTAATAAAAGAAAGAGAATATTTAATTTATCAAGTATTTTAAAGTGGAAAAATGTTGTTAATATCATTTTAAACAATTTAAATTTTCTGTAAATATTCGGATTATGAAGTTGTTGATATAGCTGTTTTTGTAATAAAAATTTTATGCGCTTGCCGGCATTTTATTCACTGCTGATGTATCCAATATAATTAAATATAAATATGCACCGCCAAAAGTAACTTGCTTTTGGGGTGCATATTAAAATATTATGTTTAATTTTTAATTTAAAAATTTATTCTTATAGGCCTGTCTCCGAGAGTGAGCACATCATTATTTTTGATTTCGACCTGATGTTTAAGAGGCTTGCCGTTTAAAAGAGTACCGTTGGTGGAGTTGTTGTCTTCAGCCATAATCTTCTTTCCGTCGCGAATCAGTATACAGTGTACCGAGGAAACCATAGGCTTATTAACTACTACATCACACTGAGGATTTCTGCCTACTAATATTTCATCTTCTATAGTCAGAGTTTTTGTTTTATTGTTTTCAATAATAGTTACGCTTACTTTTATTTCGCCTTTATTTTTATCAGTGTTTGAAGATTTATTGTCACTTTTTTCTATAGGCTCAGAAGTTTTGGGTTCAGAACCTTTTTCACTTTTACTTTCTTCATTATCATTAATATTATCTTCTTCGTCAACAGCGTCTTCGCTTTCAGTGTCAGAGTTGTTATCTTCTTCAGCGTCTTCAACATCTTCAACATCATTTTCTTCAAGTTCAGGGGTGTTTAAGTGTCTGCTCGATTCCATATTTTTGTAATATAGAATTTCATCAAGTTCATCAGTTTGTTTTTTCTTAGGATTCATAAATAATCCTAAGCAGATTAGAACCATAGCGATAACAAAAAGCGCGCCGGCGATGAGTAATATGTCATTAAGTATATTCATATGGCAGTTCTCCTTTAAAATATTATCGTGATAGCGCTGTAGCTATCTTCCGGCTCATTTTTTTTCACAATTCTAATCATCTTTCTGAGCCATTCAGAGGAAGATTTCGAACGTTTTAAGGTTTTCTCAACCTGGCGCTCAGTAATCTTTTCCCAAAACCCATCGGTGCAAATCAAAACCGCGTCGCCGCTTCTGACGGCGATTGGGTCAATTGTTTCAGCTCCGCACATCGGGTCGGCACCCAAATAAGCGGTAAGCTTGCGCCTTTCAGAACTTTTACGAATTCCCGGAAAACGAAATTCACCTTTACTATGGGCTAAATAAGCTAAAGAATGATCCGGAGTTATATATTGAAGATAATTTTCACTGAGATAATACATTCGGCAGTTTCCGAGATGACCGCTTATCACACAATTCCCATCGGTTAGCACAACGGCGGCGGAGGCTTCATAAGTCTTTTCTTCACCATTGTTTTTAGACGTGTGCGTAAGTTCCCAAAGTTTTTCATCTGCGTTTTTAAAATAACCGGAGATAGTATCCCGGGTTATATCGGAAGTATTTTTAAAATCAGATAAAACGGAATCAATTACAAGTTCAGAAACCTTGTCCCCGTTTAAACCGCTTAAAGACCCGTCACATACAGCAAAACAACCGCAGCCCCTGTCTTCAAGCATTCCGATATAATCACAGTTTATTTCCATATCGCCCGAATATCGAGCGGATGAAATATCCATAAATCATTCTCCTATCTTTATAATGACTGTATAAGCTAATATTTATTAATATAATATTTTATTAGCAAAATAAACCAGTCAATCAAAAACAACATATTCTCATTATACTTTATATTGGATATATTGTCAACACAAAATGCGGTGGTCTAAGCCATATTATTGTTCAGATTGAATAACAAATTAAGACAAAAAAAGACCGGCTGAAGTCCGGTCTTTTTTATATTCTAAATTAAGGCTCCGCGTATCATAGCAGTGAATTAATTTTTTTATAAGTTTTATTCTTCAACTAACTCAACAATTTCAACATTGTCAACGTTAGAAATCGGCGGTATACTTCTTGTTTCTATTGCACTTCTGTTGCCCTTTACCTTAGAGCCTACTGTTAAATCAGCAAGCTTGTAGATTCTTTTGTCATTGCCGCGGGTTATAACGGTGTCGTCATATACCATAAGGGCACGCTCGATTCCGTTGTCATCTATAATTATGCGGTCTTCCTCAACAGCTGTTATAGTACCTTCATATGGTACAGAATCGATTACATCGGGAGTATCTTCACCGTTAACCTCTCCGGATCTCTCGGTTCCGACAGTTTCAATAGAAATAGCGGTTGTCTGAGGCGGAAGGCTAAGAGTCATTGCGGCGCCGTAGCCTATTTTGAGCTCCTGTCCGTCAACAAGTGTGTTAAGGTCAAGTTCCTTATCGCCGTCTTTTAAAATTGTATCTTCGCTTACTCTGACTATTACTTCACCCAATCTTGCATCCTGAACAGACAGAACGCTGTTTTCATCTTCACCTTTTTCAATAGAGTTTAAGGTAACGTCAGCAGGTTCAACAACTATAACATAGTCGTCTCCGCCTTCGTATACATCTACGCCTACGAGGTCGGTTAAGAATTCAACAGGTACATAAGTTGTTTCACCGTCAACCAATGAAGGAGCTATTCCGAAAGAAACAGGCATCATTTTTGAGAAATAATAAGAGTCAAGCCCTATATTCATTCCAAACTCCTGAGCGCCTCTTAAACACTGGATTTTCTGGTCTTCTTCATTCCAAACAACTTCAAAGTTTAAGAACTCCATGACATATCTGAGCGGAACCATTTTGTGTCCGTCAACGTTTACAACCGGAACAGCAGGAATGGTAGCTCCGTTGTATGTAACTTCTGACTCAGAACCGTTGTTAACCGCTTCACCGTCAGTTGCTGAAGTAGTTGTATAGTCAAGGTTAGGGTCGGCTGTTTTTTCAGGATAATATTCCGCAAACACAGCAGTGCCGCTTGCAAGAACTCCGGCAGCAACTAATGTAGAAATAATCTTTTTTGTATCTAACTTATAATTTTTCATAATATCCTCCTAATCAATTTACTTAATGTTTTGTTTACAGTACCTTAGACGAAAGATTTTTATAAAAGTTACAGATTTTTATAAATTATTTGTAATTCGTAATATTTACCAAAAAACACATGTTATATATAGGAAATAAGTATATTTTAAGCATAAAAATACCTGTGCAAATTACAGCACAGGTATTAAAAAGTAGGTTAAGTAGATTATTATATTAATATTGGCTGAAGCTGAATTCCCTTTTGCGCTGCCTCAACCGATTTTGGTATCAGCTTAAAGTCGGAAACCAGCGAGTTTTCTTTTTCTGAGTAATTATCCTGTCCGAATGGGACTATATAAATATTTTTTCTTGAAAGAAGTGTTCCTATGTTTCTTGCGCTGCCGCTGAGACCATCATTTGTGGAAACAGCCACAACTATCGGTTTGTTATTTCTAAGATGGGACTTTGCTGCTAAACACACTGCAGTGTCGGATATCCCGTTTGCTAATTTGGATATGGAATTCCCCGTGCATGGGGCAATCACAAGGACGTCTATAAGTTTTTTAGGTCCTATGGGTTCAACGTCTGTTAGTGCGGTCATAGGTTTTTTGCCGGAAATATCATGGACCGCATCGTATATTTCCTTTGCTGTTCCAAACCTCGTGTCTGTATTTGCGACTGCCGGTGACAGGATCGGATAAATATCCGCGCCCATATCAGCAAGCTCAGCCATAACGGCAAGCACCTTTTTTATCGTGCAAAATGATCCGGTTAAACCAAACCCTATTTTGACGCCTTTTATCGTTTCGTCCATATAATTCATCACCTCGCTTGCTCATTTAAAATATTATTAATTGTGTCGCGGATTATGTTTCCTGCCGTGAGCGGAGCGGTTTTTCCCGGCAGCGATAACGCCCATATTACATTTCTGCCCAATCGTTTTGCTGACTCAAAGTCCACACCGCCGGGTTTGCTTGCCAAATCAATTATCAGACAGTCTTCACGGAGTTGTCTTAACATACTTCCGTTGATTATCATTTTAGGTACTGTATTAAAAACTACATCGTATTTTCTTGGGTCAGTGAGAGGCTTAGTTATGTCCGCGCCGTTATATCCATAGGCTTTTATATATGCTAAATCACTCTGTTTCCTAACCGCCACAGTAACATTTGTTCCCAGTCCGCTTAGGGTATGACATAAAATCTTTCCTACGCGGCCAAATCCTGTGCATAAACAGTTAGAACCATGCAGAGTGACAGGCAGTTCTTCCATTGCGATTTTAACAGCGCCTTCGGCTGTTGGTATGGCGTTTAAGACGGCAAGTTCCTCACGTTTCATATAGTCCACAACACCAGCGCCGTTTAGATGGGACAAAGCTGTAAGCCTCTCGTCAACTTTCCCAGCTAAAATCAGTTTCTTATCCAAAAGGATAGGGGGCTCGAATAGATCACTGATTTTTATTTTTGTTTCTGATAAAGGAGTATTAATATTCTCGTTATCTAATATTGATGAATATGGAACCGGAAGTACAATAAAGTCAGCATTGTTTACGGCCTGTGCCAGGTCGTTGCAGACAGTAATATTCTTTTTGCCTAAAAGTTCATCACTGTCTATCCCGATAACATTTACTGAATATCCGTCTTTTGCAAATCCAAGTATAACGTAAATCTGCCGTCTGTCGCCGCCGATAAATGCGAAAGTAGAATACTTGCTCATCTTCAACACCTCAATGTATATTATGTTGGTATATGAATTTGGTGAAGATATTTATAATCAAAGTTTTATTTAAAAAATTTCAAATTTTTATATTTTAAATAAACACATAGTATAATATAATTAGGAAGTAAAATAATAAGAAATAAAAAATGAAATAAAAAAACGGCCGAGATGTGGTGGATCTCGGCCGGGAGTGTTTCTGCTTGAACTAACCTCAAGCAGAGGGAAATGAAAAAAAGATTGTTTAGTTGTGGTATGGGTATATATTACAGTATTTGTGTGATTTTTGCAATAGAGAAATTTGTTGATATTGCTTAAAAAGATAACTGTGTTTTTGTTAATATTTAACAATTATATACTTTTATACATTGTTAAAACCAAAAGTATATGTAATTAAAATAAGTTTTATACACAAAATACACTTATATATTTAATTTTTTCTATATTCATAATAGTTAAACGTCTGGTTTTGTGCTCTTTTATAGAAAGATAATCTGCTCCAACGTCTGAAAGCACTCCGCATTTTTCAAATTTGCTGCCGGTTTGGTTCCAAAATGCTACGCAAACATTTTTGCCGCAGAAGTTTTGAAGGTATTGTTTTAAAACGGTTGATGAGTTGTTAGAATTCTGAGGAACACTAAAGATTTTCTCAGTGCCGCTCAGCCCGTTTGTTCTAATAATAGCGTCATAAACCGTCTTTTCTTCGCCCTCTGCGTCCGGCGGAAGAATCAGATCATCATAGTTGCGCGAATCAATGTTTATATTTAAAGGTTCCATGTTATGTTTGTTTCTGCCTGAACGGCGGTTATTTATAGGTTGTTTCAATTACCATTCCTCCTATCTTAGTAATAGTCTATTCAGAAAAAATAAAAAGTTTACAAAAATATGAATAACATTTATATTTTTGCAAAGAATAGATTTGCAAAACAAAATTTTAAAATTTTATAGGAGGTTTGACAATGTCAAGCAAAAGTAATAACCAAAATAATAACCAGAACAACAATCAGAACAACAATCAGAACAACAATCAGAAACAGAACCAAAATAACAACCAGAACCAGCAGTCTAGCAGACAGAACAACAATCAGAACAATTCAAATTCTAATAACTAATTGCAGAAAAGCATATTTAGGGGCAACAGGTATTGTTGCCCCATTTTTTCATTTATTACTTCTTGTATTTGTGTCCTGTTCCGAGAATAATAACTAAGGGAATTGGGTTAAAGACAAGGAGGTAGATAATATTGCCTTTATTAAGCAGAAAAAGGGTTGGATTTATCATCACTGTTTTTTTTGTTTTTTTGGTATTTTTCGGGATTTCCGCAGAGGCGGAGGAAGACGGAAATGCTGCGGCAGAAAAATTTGTTGTTCCGGGCGGACAAAGCGTTGGGGTTTCTTTGGACCTCAGCGGGGTCTATGTAGACGGGCTGGGTGATGTTGAGACCGAGGGCGGCGCCAGCGCCTCTCCGGCAAAGTCGGCCGGGATAGTGTCGGGGGATATAATCACAGCTATAAATGACGACCCTGTAAAAACTGTTGACGACTTCAGGAAAAAACTGAACACACTTGAAGATACTGAAGAGGTTAAGGTCACATTAAAAACAAGCCAGGGAACAGAAGAGACTAAAAGCGTTGTTCCTGTTAGAGCGTCAGAAGACGGTTCTATGAAAATAGGCGTTTGGGTTAAAGACGCGGCTTCAGGTGTAGGAACCATAACCTACTATGACCCGCAGACAAAGGAATTTGCCGCTGTCGGTCATAGCATTAGCAACGTTAACGCCGGTATTGCTTCAGGTGAAATAACAGGAGATATTTTTAAGTCCGAAATAGTAGGCGTGAGACGGGGAGAATCAGGAACCCCGGGCGAGCTTATTGGAGTTTATTCAGAAAATAAGCTTAAAATAGGAGCCATTAGCCAAAGCAACGAATTTGGAATCGTGGGAACCGTTTCAAATCCCGAAAATCTGAACTCTATGCGCCAGCCTATTCCGATAGGCGGCAGGGACTCAGTTTCTTTGGGTGAAGCGATTATATGTTCTAACGTTGAAGGAACAAAAATCCAAGAATTTACTATTGAAATAGTAGAGATTAATCAGAACAGCGATTGCGGCAAAGATATTGTTTTTAAAGTTACAGACGAAAGCTTAATTCAAAAAACCGGAGGTATAGTTCGGGGAATGAGCGGAAGCCCGATAATACAAAACGACAAAATAATCGGTTCTGTGACACATGTCTTGGTCAACGAGCCGACAATGGGCTACGGAATTTTTATTGAAAATATGCAAAAATAATTTAAAAAGGGTGATTTTTTCACCCTTTTTTACAGAATTGCCAATTTTTGGCGGTTATTTTGTCGAATGGGTTGACAACAAAAGGGAAATTCACTATAATTTGAATATCGAATGTTACCAAATTATGGCAAAAGTGTTACAAAGAAATTACGACAGCGTTTTTCGACACTTTTGTCTATGGTAAATATTTATAAAAATTTATAAAAATTTAATCACATAGGGAGAAAAGAAATGGAAATTAATCAAAAAATCAAAGTAGCAGTAGCAGATTTCGACAGGGAGTTCGCAGACGGATTGTGCGAGTATATGAGACAGACTACAAAAATTGACGTGGTGGGTTGTGCGTATGACGGGTTGGAAGTTCCGGGTTTGGTAAAGAATAATGACGTAGATGTTTTGGTAATGGATTTGGTGCTGCCGACCATAGA
>OGXS01001290.1_pt1 | contig 17311 bp, 17 predicted proteins | sample 1576371 | NCBI WGS metagenome assembly OGXS01 (sample SAMEA3541475, study PRJEB24748) | human gut metagenome | biome: human gut; feature: human-associated habitat; material: faeces | place: China | collected 2012
CGGAATTCCGGAATACCATAAACAAGAACTCCACCAGCTTTATGAAGTGCCTCGAAGATTGTTACATCGTAACCCATCTTTGCAAGATCTCCGGCGCAGGTAAGTCCGGAAGGACCGGAACCGATCACTGCAACTTTATGTCCGTTCTTCTGTGCAGCCGGAACTGGTTTGATACCATTCTCCTTCGCCCAGTCAGCAACGAAACGCTCCAGTTTACCAATGGAAACAGCTTCCCCTTTCAGACCGCGGATACATTTACCCTCGCACTGTGTCTCCTGAGGACATACACGTCCGCAAACAGCCGGAAGAGCACTGGACTCACCGATGATCTGGTAAGCTTTTTCAAAGTTTCCTTCTTTTACTTCATGAACGAAGCCTGGGATATTGATAGATACCGGGCATCCTTCCATACATTTTGCTTTCTTACAGCCAAGGCATCTGTTTGCTTCTTCCATTGCCTCTTCTTTATTGTAACCAAGGCAAACCTCTTCAAAGTTAGTAGCACGAACCTTAGGAGCCTGCTCTCTGACTGGTACTTTCTTTAATACATCTGCCATTATTTGTCACCTCCACAATGTCCGCATCCGCCGTGATGGGTATCGCCTTCCTGAAGCTTCAGAAGAGCACGTCCCTCTTCGGTCTTATACATCTGCTGTCTCTTCATGGCAAGGTCGAAATCAACTTTATGTCCATCAAATTCCGGTCCGTCTACGCAGGCAAATTTCACTTCGCCGCCAACCATTAAACGACAGGCTCCGCACATACCGGTTCCGTCTACCATGATCGGGTTCATGCTGACAACTGTAGGAATGTTCAGTTCTTTTGTTAACAGGCAGACAAATTTCATCATGATCATCGGTCCGATTGCAACGCAGAGATCATACTCTTTGCCCTGATTCTGCACAAGGTCACGAAGTACATCTGTACCCATACCTTTACGTACATAAGAACCATCATCTGTAGCAACATACAGATTACATACTTCTTTCATCTTGTCCTCAAGAATAAGGAGATCCTTTGTCTTGGCACCAACGATCGCATCAGCGGTAATGCCATGCTCGTGAAGCCATTTCACCTGAGGATATACAGGAGCTGTACCAACACCACCTGCTACGAAAACGATTTTTTTCTTCTTAAGCTCTTCGAGATCTTCATGGCAAAGCTCAGATGGCTGTCCCAGAGGTCCAACAAAATCTTCGAAGTAATCGCCTGCTTTCAGCTGGGCCATTCTGGTTGTTGAAGCACCAGCCGGCTGGAAAACGATTGTTACAGTACCTTTCTCTGCATCATAGTCGCAGATTGTAAGCGGAATTCTCTCTCCTACTTCGTCCATTTTCACGATGACGAACTGGCCAGGCAGACAATGCTTAGCCACACGAGGAGCTTCCACATCCATAAGAAAAACATTTGCAGAAAGTTTCTCTGCGTTGAGTATCTTATACATAGTTCCCTCCTGAAGTACTATATTTGTTGCTGCTCACTCCGCGGGCAGTAACCTATATTTAACCGTCACTTCATGTATATGTCCGCTGTATGGACACTTGTGTCGGTCATATCCTATAACACTATAGCACAAAAAGACAGGTTAGTAAAATAAAATTCTCCTGTTTTTCTTATATTTTTTCCAAAAAATGTATAATTTTTCATTTTTCAAGGGATTTGCTTTTCTCTTTCCCAATTAAATCATATAATTTCCCAAGAGCTTCTTTCATTCCTCCAACTTCATCGATTAGACCTTCTTTCACTGCCTCCGGACCTTCTAACATAGTTCCCACATCTTTTACCAGCTGCGTAGTGTCCAGCATTAGTTCTTCCAGTCTTTCCTGGGACATGTGAGTGTGACTGGAAATGAAGGTGGTGATCCGGTCCTGGATTTTCTCCATGTTGCGGTAGGACTGGGCGACGCCAATAAACATGCCATTTGTGCGAACAGGGTGGATCACCATGGTGGCACTGGGAACTACAAAAGAATAATCTGCAGATACAGCCATGGGAACACCAATGGAGTGACCGCCTCCAAGTACCAGGGACACTGTGGGCACGCTTAAAGAGGCGATCATCTCTGCAATGGCAAGACCAGCTTCCACGTCACCGCCCACAGTATTAAGCAAAACCAGAAGCCCGTCCACAGACTTGTCATCCTCGATCATGGCAAGCTTTGGCAAAACATGCTCATATTTGGTAGTTTTGCTGTGAGACGGCGCCGATTCGTGCCCCTCTACCTCACCGATGATCGTCAGAAGTTCCACTTTGTATTTATTGGAATTCTCATTTAAAATAACCTGTCCCATATCACGGATCTGCTTATTTTGCTGTTCTTCTTTTTCTACAGATTCTTTTTTTTCACTTTCTGCTTCATTATCCTCTCTTTGCTGCATAAAAAATACCTCCACACAATCGTATGGAGGTAGTATCTGCAAATCTGATTAAATTATTCGTCCCAGTTATGCCATACATCTGTTACATCGTCGTCATCATCCAGAAGATCAAGGATTCTCTGGATATCCTTAAGGGATTTCTCATCTGTCAGTTCAACAGTTGTCTGCGGGATCATGGCAACCTGTGCCTCAAGAAGCGGAACACCTGCGGCCTCAAGAGCCTCGCGTACTGCACCTAAATCATCCGGAGCAGTGAGAACTTCATAGCTGTCCTCTTCTTCGTTGAAATCCTCAGCACCTGCATCAAGAGCGATCATCATAAGGTCGTCTGCGTCCATCTCACACTCTTCTTTGTCGATGATGATCTGGCCTTTTTTATCGAACATAAAGGATACGCATCCCGGTGTTCCGATATTGCCGTTTCCTTTTGTGAAAGCACTTCTCACATTGCTGGCTGTACGGTTCTTGTTATCAGTCAGAGTCTCAACGATGATGGCAACACCATTCGGACCATATCCTTCGTATACAGCTTTCTCATAACTGTCTGCGGAATCAGCACCGGCTGCTTTCTTAATACCACGCTCAATGGTATCGTTTGGCATGTTGTTTGCCTTTGCCTTTGCAATAACGTCACGAAGCTTACCATTGTTGTTCGGATCCGGACCACCTGCTTTAACAGCCATTACAATCTCACGACCGATGATGGTAAAGATTTTTCCTTTTTTAGCATCGTTTTTTTCTTTCTTGTGCTTTATGTTTGCGAATTTTGAATGTCCTGACATTTCTTATCCTCTCCTTTTGGTTCTTTTTTTATCTTTTCGGCCCGCACCTTTCCGATGGTTTTGTTGCCAAGGGAAAGAATTCTGAAACGGTAGCCGTTTACAACAATTTCTTTATCCAGATCATCTTCTGTGGGAATATGTCCAAGAAGATTCGTCAGATAACCATTTAAGGTCTCAAATTCCACTTTACCGAAATCAATTCCAAGCTCTTCCGCTACATCTTCCAGATACGCCAGTGCGTCAATGATCACACTGTTATCCTTCTGCGTCCGGAACGTACTGTCGTCTTCATCGTATTCATCCAGAATATCTCCTACGATTTCCTCCAGAATATCTTCCATTGAGACAATTCCTGAAGTCTGTCCATACTCGTCCACTACCACTGCCATATGAATTTTCTTCATCTGCATGGATTTGAAAAGATCACTGATTCCCCTTGTCTCCGGAATAAAAGAAGCTTCTCTGATCAATCCCGGCAGATCCTTAAGGGGTTTGAACTTCGCCCAGGAATTCCTGGTGAGAAATTTCAAAGCATCTTTATAATGAATAATTCCTACTATATTATCTATCGTCTCTCTAAATACAGGATAACGGGAATTTCCTTCCTCAAGCATGGTATCCACAATGGTCTGAAGATTGTCCTCCTCATCAAATGCGATCACATTCTTGCGATGCGTCATAATGTCCTTGGCTTCAGTGTCCGTAAACTCCATGATATTCTGGATCATCTCTGCTTCGTTTTCCTCAATGACACCCTGCTCATGGGCTTCATCTACAATGGAAATGATTTCCTCTTCTGTGACAGACTTTTCTGTACGGTTTATCTCCACACCAAAAGGCACTGCTGCCAGTCTGGCGATCCAGGTGACAGATACAGTAAAAGGCTTTAACAGATTCAGCCAGAAATGTACCAGGTTCAGATACTTATATGCATAAGCTTCAGGATGATAAGTACCAACCCGCCGAAAAGCCAGAATACCGATTGCAGCAAGAAAAATCACGCACAATGCCATTACCAGGATCAGTGCAGGTACATGCTTTATGTATGGATAAAATGCATCCACAGCATATGGGACCAGAAAAGTACCAAAACAAATACCACATGCCATTACGATCAGCGGAATTGCATTGACAAACTGCGCCGGTTTGTCGATCAGAGTCATCAGCATCTGTGCTTTTTTATCGCCTTCCTCTGCTTTCTTCTGTGTATCATTCTCACTTATGTTTCTCAGCGCTGCGGCAAACCCGTAAAAGATTCCATTCAGCCACAACAGTAACAGTAAAACAAATAAGCCCCAGAGGGGCATACTACTGCCATCTTCCATTATATTATTCAGTCTCCTCCTTATTGAATATGCGTAATTACTGGTAAAATATATCACTTTCTCCATTAATCGTCAAGATACTGACCGGACAGAGATACCAAAAATTACTGTTCATTTATTGTTCACGCACTACTATCCGAGACATGCAAGCCAAAAAATCGTAATACCGGATCAGATGATATATCCCTTAAAAAGTAAAATCAGAACGTAAGCTCCAGGCTGATCTCAAGTGCATGATTCACCTTATCTAGCATCGCATCATCCAGATGACAGACTTTATCTTTTAATCTTCTTTTATCTATAGTACGAAGCTGTTCCAGCAAAATCACAGAATCTTTTTCAATCCCATAGAGTTCCGCATTGATCTCAATATGTGTAGGAAGCTTAGCCTTGTTCATTTTTGATGTAATAGCAGCACAGATCACTGTAGGGCTGTGCCGGTTACCTACGTTATTCTGAATGATCAGAACCGGCCGGATTCCACCCTGTTCACTCCCCACTACAGGGCGAAGATCAGCATAAAATATATCCCCTCTTTTAATTACCACACAATTCACACTCCGATTCTTTCCGGTTTCAATTTACAACATTGCCATAAGAAGAAACCTTGTTATCAGCCGGATATTTCCTGTCCGGTTAAGATAAAGTATTTCCACCTTTTTCTTGTGTATACATGCGTGGTATATAAAAATCAGTTATCGCTCACTTCGTCTCTATTCAGCAAACAGTAACATTATATTTCTTTCCCGTTTTTAATATAGACTCTCGGCACACGCGGGCTGATATCACAGACAAACTCATAGGAAAATCTGCCACAGAGATCACCAATCTCCTCAATACCGATAAACTCATCCCCGTCTCTGCCGATCAGTGTTACCTCATCGCCCTTCTTCACATCACCAATCTCAGTCACATCTACCATAAACTGGTCCATACAGACTCTGCCAAGGATCGGAGCCTTTTGTCCATGTATCAGAACCCAGCCTTTATTGGAAAGCTGCCTGGAATAGCCGTCTGCATAGCCCACCGGAACAGTTGCCACACGAAGCTTCCTGTCAGCCACATAAGTACCGCCGTAGCTGATCGCTGCTCCGGCAGGAACGTCCTTCACATAAGTCACATGACTCTTAAGTTCCATAACCGGCTCAAGCTTTACAATATCTCTCTCCACCTCAGAAGAAGGATAAATTCCATAAATTGTGATTCCGGCACGGACAATATTCAGATTTGCTTCCGGCATACGTATGATGCCCGCACTGTTAGAACAGTGATGCAGAGGAATTTCCACTCCTGCCTCTTCTACGCGTCTTGAAAAATCCAGATACCGCTCCAATTGTACCATAGCCGGACTTCTGTCATACTCATCTGCTCTTGCAAAATGAGTAAACATACCCTCAATCTCAAGATTTGGAAGTTCTGAAATTTTTTTAATTTCCTCTACATTTTCCTGTGTATCCGCAAAACCGATCCTGGTCATTCCTGTGTCCAGAGCAATATGAATATGTACAGTTTTTTTCTGCAGAACCGCTTCGTCTGAAAGTTTCCTTGCCTCCTCATATTCGCACACTGCAGGACGGATCTCATAACGGACAAGTTCCGGAAAATATTCATCAAAAACAATTCCAAGGATCAGGATTGGTTTTGTAATCCCGGCTTCTCGCAGATGAATCGCTTCTTCCGCAGTTGCAGCCGCAAATCCCCAGATATAATCATAATCCTCAATGAGATGTGCAACCGGCACCGCGCCATGTCCATAAGCGTCAGCCTTTATGACTGCGATCATCTTTGTCTCTTCTGCAATATTTTTTCTCATTTCCCGGAAATTATGTTCTACTGCATCCAGTGAAATGACTGCTTTTACTCTGCTATCTTTCTTCATAATAATTTTCCTCTGTTATTTTTTCATGTTAATATCTGCAAATTGTTTCACAGATTTACTGCCTCAAAATGAATATTCTATCTTAGTATTTCCGGCAGAAAACAGATGATATCTCCTGCGGTCATCCCTCGCTGCCCTACTGTTTCAGCAGCCAGATCACCTGCCAGCCCATGCACATATACACCAAGTGCAGCCAGCATAACAGGAGAAAATTTCTTTTCTGCTGCCAGGTACATACACTGTATACCGGCAAGCACACCGCTTAACACATCTCCACTTCCCGCTGTAGCCATTCCTGCATTACCCGAAATGTTCAAATACATATCTCCAAAAGCATCTGCCACCACAGTACAGGCATCCTTCAGAACGCAAACCGCTCCAGACTCCTTTGCATAATCAGCTGCAGTCTGTGCCAGACAATCCTGGATCTTACCGATTTCTTTTCCGCACAGACGACTCATCTCACCAATATGAGGTGTCAGGATCACATTTTCCCCGATAAAACACTTCCAGTTGTCATGGACTGACAGAAGATTCAGGCCATCTGCATCCAGAATTACTGTTTTTTTACACTCAGCTGCCTTCGCCAGGAACCACTGAGCTCTTTCCCTGCTCTGCGCTCCGGTTCCAAGACCCGGTCCTATCACAAGCACATCACACCAGTCAAGCATTGCCTGGTTTTTTTTCTCATCAAAATCACAGGTGATCATGGCTTCCGGCAACAGTGTCTGCAACGGAATCCTGTTGGCCTCCACGGTCTGAATTCTCACCATTCCCGCAGAGCTTTTCAGAGCAGCTGCTGCACTCAGATATGCAGCTCCGCACATTCCTTCGCTGCCAGCTATAAGAAGAACCTTACCGAAGGTTCCTTTATTTCCATAGGGAACTCTCTCCGGAAGCATTTTCAAATCTTCACGTTCCAGATGATGCATACAGATTTTCTTTCCGGGTATGGAATAGATTCCGATATCCGTAACAACGATCTCACCGCCATACATGCGTCCGGGATAAAAACACAGCCCTCTTTTGCGAAAAGCAAAGGTAACCGTAAGATCTGCCCGGAATGCAATCCCCTTCTCAAATCCGGTATCTGAGTCAATCCCGGATGGAATATCCACAGCTACTTTATACGCAGATGCCCGGTTCATTGTACTGATAAGCTCTGCATATTTTCCCTCTACAGGTCTGCTCAGTCCAACCCCAAAGATGGCATCTACTATAGTAGTATATTCATCCAGATCCAGGTTATGCACCCGGGGCACCTGATAATATTCTGCTGTTTTAAGCTGTCCGGCAGTTTCAGCAGTCATTTTCTCTTCCTTACCCGCAATATAATACCAGGTTCTGACTCCTCTCAACTGAAGCAGTCTGGCAATCGCCAATCCGTCTCCGCCATTGTTGCCGGTTCCGCAGACCACAAGGATTTTCTCTTTTTCTTTATTCTTTAATCTCTGTACAATCTCCTCAACCGTCTTTAATGCCGCCCTCTCCATAAGTACCGGAGACGATATCCCGGCTTTCTGAATCGTATTATGATCCAGTTCTTTCATCTCAACAGCAGTTACAATCTCTCTCATCTGTTCACCTCCTGTTTACAATAACACATTTACATACAAGAGAAAAGCTGTGATCAGATGACCACAGCCTTGTGTTTCACAGTTATCCCTTACATCCCTTCATGTTCCTTTCTGTACTCACTCAGGTTATAGGACAAAGTCATAAGACTCTCTGAAAGATGTACGTTCTCTACCATTACATCCTCCGGGGCATCCAGATCAATATGTGCAAAATTCCAGATTGCCTTAATTCCATTATCAATTAAAATCTTTGCCATCTCTTTGGCTTTATTTTTAGGAAGAGTCAGGATCGCGATCTCAACCTCATTCTCCTTCAGAAACAAAGGAAGATCGCTCAACATCTGAATCTCAATTCCACGAACTGCAATCCCCTCAAGTACAGGATTGACGTCAAAAATACCAACCAGCTTAAATCCGCGCTTTTCAAAATCCACATAATTGGCCAATGCCTGTCCCAGATTACCGGCACCCAGAATAATCATCGGATGTACAGTATCCAGCCCAAGAATCTTACCGATTTCTGTATACAAATAGCGTACATTATAGCCGTAACCCTGCTGACCAAAACCACCGAAATTATTTAAGTCCTGACGAATCTGGGAAGCCGTCACATGCATCTTCTTGCTAAGATCATTTGAAGATATACGCTCTACATTCTCCTCCATCAATTCACCGAGGTAGCGGTAGTACCGCGGCAGACGCTTGATTACCGCTTTCGAAATTTCCTTAGCTTCCACAAATTTTCCCTCCTTAGCTTATCTATGTCAATTATACCCAGATGTTATTTTATTGTCAAATTAAATTTGTACTTTTTGACCAAATATTTCTGTATTTTTTTATCAATTTCATTCTGAAAAATTCCCCGGAATATCATATTTTCTTTCATGCATCCATCCGGTGCTTTCTTTTCTCTGGACAAAATCTCTTAAAATGCTTTCAAAAACAGGCATTTTCGATTATAATAGTACGCGGACAAATTACAAACGGAGGAATTCCTATGATTTTATCATGTCAGAATATCTGTAAATCCTTTGGCGAAAAAATCATTCTCAAGGATGCCAGTTTCCATATAGAAGACCGCGAAAAGGCAGCTCTCATCGGCAATAACGGTGCAGGCAAGACGACTCTGCTGCGAATCATTATGCATGAGCTCTCCCCGGATTCAGGAAACGTGGTACTTGCCAAAGATAAAAATATCGGCTACCTTGCCCAGTATCAGGACATTCATGGCCATCATACCATTTACGAAGAACTGATTTCCACCAAACAGCACATTATTGATATGGAGAACCATCTGCGCTCTCTGGAACAGGAAATGAAAACCACCACCGGAGATGCTCTGGACAGCCTGATGAATACTTACACAAGACTGAGTCACCAGTTTGAACTGGAAAATGGTTACGCTTACAAAAGCGAGATCATGGGTGTATTAAAAGGTCTTGGTTTCACAGAAGAAGATTTCGAACGCCAGATAGAAACTCTTTCAGGCGGCCAGAAAACCCGCGTAGCTCTGGGTAAACTGCTTCTTGCCAGCCCTGACATTCTTCTTCTGGATGAGCCTACCAACCATCTAGATATGGAGAGTATTTCCTGGCTGGAAACCTATCTTCTGAATTACCCGGGTGCTGTATTTATCGTATCCCACGACCGTTACTTTCTTGACAAAGTCGTAACAAAAGTTGTGGAAATCGAAGCAGGAAATATGCGTATGTACAGTGGCAACTATTCTGCCTATGCCCTGAAAAAAGCCCAGCTGCGTGACGCCCAGTACAAAGCCTATCTGAACCAGCAGCGGGATATCAAACATCAGGAAGCAGTCATTGCCAAGCTGAAATCCTTTAACCGCGAGAAATCCATCAAACGTGCGGAAAGCCGCGAGAAAATGCTGGATAAAGTCCAGCGCATTGATAAACCACAGGAGATTCAGAATCAGATGCGCATTTCCCTGGAACCAAGATTTGTCAGCGGAAATGATGTCCTTACTGTGGAAAGTCTTTCCAAATCTTTTCCCGGACAGACACTTTTCAGTGACATCTCCTTTGAGATCAAACGTGGAGAACGTGTAGCCCTGATTGGCAATAACGGCACAGGCAAAACCACCATGTTAAAGATCATCAATGGGCTGATCGACGCAGACAGCGGCAGATTTACTCTTGGTTCCAAGGTACAAATTGGCTACTACGACCAGGAACACCATGTTCTTCATATGGAGAAAACTATTTTTGAGGAAATCTCAGATGCTTATCCCACACTTACGGAAACAGAAATTCGAAATATGCTGGCAGCATTCCTTTTCACAGGGGATGACGTATTCAAACTGATCTCCGCTCTGTCCGGCGGAGAAAGAGGTCGTGTTTCCCTCGCCAAGCTGATGCTGTCCGAAGCAAACTTTCTGATCCTCGATGAGCCCACCAACCATCTGGATATCGCTTCAAAAGAGATTCTTGAAGAGGCATTGAACAGTTACACAGGAACAGTATTCTATGTTTCCCACGACCGTTACTTCATCAACCAGACAGCTACCCGGATCCTGGATCTGACCAATCAGGCAATTGTAAATTATATCGGAGATTACGACTATTATCTGGAGAAAAAAGAAGAGCTGACGGAAAAATATGCTCCGGCTGCCGCTCAGGCTGTGACAGAAGCAAAGCAGGCTTCTGATAACAAGCTTTCCTGGCAGCAGCAGAAAGAAGAACAGGCCCGCCAGCGAAAACGAGAGAATGAACTAAAAAAAGTAGAAGCCCGCATTGAAGAACTTGAGACCAGAGATAAAGAGATCGACGAAACCATGATTCTCCCGGATATCTGCACAAATGTGGCAGAATGTGCGAAACTCAGCAAAGAGAAAGCCACCATTACCGAAGAATTAGAAGGATTATATGAAAAATGGGAAGAACTTGCATAATGCAGGTTCTTCCCATTTTCGCAGTTTATAACATTACCGGATAATTTCTGACATTATAAAATTTCATCCAGTCTCTCTCTGATGGCAAGGATGAAATCTTTGCTGTTCAGTACTGTCACATCCTCAAGAGAAGTGATCAGTGCGAGGTCTTTTGTCATCTTACCGCTTTCAATCGTCTCCAGAGTCGCTTTCTCCAGTTTGTCAGCAAATTCCATCAATTCTTTATTGTCGTCCAGCTCACCTCTTTTTCTCAGCGCTCCGGTCCATGCAAAAATAGTTGCTACAGAATTAGTAGATGTCTCCTCGCCTTTCAGATAGCGATAATAATGTCTCTGTACAGTTCCATGAGCAGCTTCATATTCGTAATATCCCTGTGGGGATACCAGTACAGATGTCATCATAGCCAGAGAACCAAATGCTGAAGAAACCATATCACTCATAACATCTCCATCATAGTTCTTGCAGGCCCAGATAAATCCGCCTTCAGCCTTCATGACACGAGCTACAATATCATCGATCAGGCTGTAGAAATATTCAATGCCTGCTGCCTCGAATTTCTCCTTAAACTCATCCTCATAAATAGTTGCAAAGATTTCCTTAAAACGCCCGTCATAAATCTTGGAGATCGTATCCTTGCCGCCAAGCCACAGGTTCTGTTTTGTATCCAATGCATAATTAAAACAGCATCTTGCAAAACTTGTGATAGAATCATCCAGATTGTGCATACCCTGGAGCACACCCGGTCCCTCATAATGATGAATCAGTTCTTTTCTCTGCTGTCCGTCTGCGCCTTCAAATACCAGATAGGCATCTCCGGGGCCGTCAATATACATCTCTGTGTTCTTATACACATCACCATAGGCATGACGTGCGATAGTGATCGGTTTCTTCCAGTTCTTAACACATGGTTCAATACCCTTCACTACGATTGGGGCACGGAAAACAGTTCCGTCGAGAATTGCACGAATCGTTCCGTTAGGACTCTTGTACATTTTCTTTAAGGTATACTCTTCCATTCTTGCCTTATTAGGAGTGATAGTTGCACATTTCACTGCAACGCCGTACTTCTTTGTAGCCTCTGCTGCATCAACAGTTACCTGATCATCCGTTTCATTTCTGTATTCCAGACCAAGGTCATAATACTCAGTGTTCAAATCAATATACGGAAGAAGAAGTTCATCTTTGATAATTTTCCAGAGAATTCTGGTCATCTCATCTCCATCCATCTCCACAAGTGGTGTCTGCATCTGAATTTTTTTCATGTTAATCCTCCTCTTTGGCTCTTATCCAGTTAATTATCATGATAGCCGAAAACAGACCGTTCGTCAATGCTTTTATACACTAAAGCAATATTTTGCGAAATAAAAGGATACTGATTACAGTTCCATAAAGCGTTCCAGATCCAGCTCTCCCCATCCCTGCTGATTCTTTGGCAGTCCCATATCCCTGGCACTTTCTTTCAGTTTCATCTTGATCTGAACATTAGTCAGTTCCGGATTCTTCTCAAGCATCAGTGCTGCTGCCCCTGCAACCAGAGGTGTAGACATAGAAGTACCACTTTTCACTCCATATCCGTTATCTGCTCCCGGTGTACAGGCAAGAACATGATTCCCGGGTGCAACCAGATCCGGTTTACAGACACACTCAAAGGTAGGTCCCCTGCCGGATATGGCAGTCCGCCCTGTAAGCAGATCGCTGGAGCCTACTGTGATAATCTTCCGGCTGCTTCCCGGTGCTGTCACACTTCCTGCTCTCGGTCCCTGATTTCCTGCCGCAGCCACTACCACCAGTCCTGCATCCCAAAGTTGTTCCACACCCGAGATCAAAACTCTGTGATCTTCTGCTCTTCTGCAGGTTGTTCCCACCGAGATATTCACTACACGTATTCCATAATATCTCTTATTCTCCAGAATCCATCGAAAAGCCCGCAAAACATCTTCTTTTCTGCCATTTCCCGTTCTATCGAGCACCTTCAGAACGATAAGCCCACAACCCGGGGCAATTCCTCTGATCCGCCCTTCCGAAGCCTTTCCGTCACCGCCAATGATCCCACATACATGGGTTCCATGAGAATTATCATCATAAGGTCTGATACGATGTCCAATGAAATCTTGAAATGCAAGTATTCTCCCTGCAAAATCTATATGGGGAAAAATCCCGGTATCCAGAACACACACGCCCACGTGCTTTCCTGTATATCCGGAATCATCTGAATTCTTCATAAAAAATCCTCCGAATCATCTGGATAATAAAATCTCACCGCAACTGTTCATCAGGTCGCTGCAAAGGCAATGAACATCTGCGTCTTACTTTAAATTATTCGGAAGATTATATTTTTGTGTCCGACAGTTTCTCCTGTCATATCTCCTTTTTCCTGTAAATAAAATGTATAAAGCTTCCATGATATGCAGATACTTCTGATATGTAAAAACAACAGGCATATACAGAAACTGTTACAGAAATCCCGCAAAATATCCTTATAGCAATTTCATAAAATAACTGTAACCATCTGCATAATATTAAGGAGACAAATTATGACTGCATTATTATTGATACTGGTATTTTTACTCTTTCAGACCTTCGTCCTGCTCTGCTGTGTAGCTGCCGGAAATGACGCTGCCTCCCAGGAAATCTCCGATCAGGAACAAATGGAATTTATCCGGGAATGGAAAAAAATACATTGCAGCAGCCCTCAAAAATAAAGGGCTGCTGCAATGTGCTGATAAACCTTCTACATCACATAACAGTCATATCGTATTGCTTTTCCTTTTAATATATAAGAAGGCTCTCTTCCATCAAGACAGACGCTCTTAAGAGGACGTTTTACGATAATTCTGGAAGGTCCGGCTTTGATAGCTGCATCAAAAAGATCTTTTTCCTCAGAACATGGAGGTTCAAGTTTCTGGATCAGCTGAAGTTTTTTATTTATCAGACCGGATTTCTGTCTCTTCGGGAACATGGGATCAAGATAGATCACATCTACCGGATCCATAAGTTTCTCCATACATGACACACTGTCACCCTCCACCAGTTTCATTCTGGAAGCAATGTCTTTTAATACGGGATGCTTTCTGGCACGCCGGAGCGCATCCTTCAAAAGTGCGGCGATCACCGGATTCTGTTCGTATAATGTCACCTCATAGCCATATGCTGCAAGAAGGAAACCATCCTCCCCCATACCTGCAGTGGCATCAATTGCTTTCAGATGTTCTCCCTCTGTTTTGACCGCACGTACCAGCATTTCATGGGAAAGTCTTCCGTTTGTGACTCTGTGCAGCATTCCTTCAAAATCTCCCTGATATGTCAGGCCATAACCGGTAAGTGATACGCCCCGGGAGTCAAACATTACTGTCAGATGTTCTCCCGGTTTGTCCATAATCGGAACATTGTTCTTTCTGGCAAAAGATTCTGCCATTTCTCTTTGCCCGCCCTTACCCAGGCAGACTGTTATCTTATCATTCATTTACACATTTCCCGCAAAATTTAATTTTCTTTTAATGCTTTTTCTATTTCAGAGATCACAATTCTGAGTGCTTTGATACGGGCATATTTCTTGTCAACAGATTCCAGTACATGCCATGGTGCAAAGGAAGTGTTTGTCTTCTGAAGCATCTCATTTACGGCCACTTCATAGGCATCCCATTTCTCTCTGTTTCTCCAGTCCTCATCTGTGATCTTCCATTGTTTCTCCGGATTATTCTGTCTCTCCTGAAAACGCTCCAGCTGTGTATCCTTATCGATCTGTACCCAGAATTTAATAATGACTGCACCCCAGTCTTTAAGTTCTTTCTCAAACTCATTCATTTCGTTGTAAGCACGTTTCCAGTCATTTTCACTGCAAAATCCCTCCAGACGTTCTACCATAACTCTGCCATACCAGGTTCTGTCAAAAATAGCGATATGCCCATTTTTCGGAAGTCTTGTCCAGAAACGCCATAAATAATGTCTGGCCTTCTCATGTGGTTCCTGACTTGCGATCGGATGTACTTCATACCCCCGGGGATCCAGAGCTTCTGTAATACGTTTGATATTACCTCCTTTGCCTGCCGCATCCCATCCTTCATACGTGATGATCACAGGAATACGTCTCCTGTACAGTTTATTATGGAGTTCCCCCAGTTTACTCTGGAGTTGTTTCAGTTCTCCCCTGTACTCCTCGTCATCCATTGTTTTATCTCTCAGATCAATATCCGACAGACGGGGAATCTGCTCCAGAGGGAATACATTCTGCAAAATCGGAACGGAATGTGCCTGATTCTGCATGGCAACTTCAATGTTGCTTACCATAGTCTCCAGTACCTGAAGTTCCGCCCATTTTCTGTCACTGGCATCTATGATGTACCATGGTGCAGAGGAAGCATTCGTGTCAGACAGATACTGAGAAAATACTTTCGCACATTTTTTGTAATGTTCATTCTGCCATTTATCAAAGTCTGACACACGCCATCTGGTGTCTTTATGATCCAGGAGTAATTTTTCACGCCGCTTCTGTTCATCCCTGTCAATCTGCATAAAGAATTTCAACACCAGATAACCATTGTCTGTAAGCTGCCGCTCAAAACGGCGGATGCTGTCAATCCGCTGTGTATAACCTTCGCCTTCAATCTCGCCCGACAGACAGTCTTTACAGGTCTGCTCCATCCAACCGGAATCCAGAAATGTAAATTTTCCGGCTTCCGGAATCTGTTTAAAATAGCGATACAGAAATGGATATCTCAGTTCTTCTGCTGTGGGAGCTGACATAGTGGCAACCTTAAAGAAACGCGGATCAATATTTTTAATGACTTTTCCGATCGTACTTCCCTTGCCGGAAGATCCCCAGCCTTCAAAGAGTACAATTACCGGGATCTTATGTTCCTTGATTTTCATCTGAAAATCATAGAGCTGACTTCTCGCTGTCTGCAGACGGGTTTTGATTTCCTCTTTTTCCGGCATATGTGCCGGAGTCCATGTTGTAAGCATAACATTGATCCTCCTTTTATTTTTCTTCGTAACTGTTCAATACTTTCACAGTCAGAAACTGTTGAATAGTTGCCCTTTTCATTAATAGAATATCTCAAATTCAGCTGAAATAATCATAACATGAAATCTGTTTATCGTAAAGCAGGAGTATGATATCACTACTGAATTGTTTTAATTGCATTATTTTATGGGATTACTATGGATTTTTTCTAAAGCCACAATATTTTCAGGATATTCTTCCCAGGTGAGATTTCGTTTGATCCTGGCCGGACTGCCCATTACCAGTGAGCCATCCGGTATCACAGTATTCTTGGTAACCAGGCTTCCTGCACCTATAATACAGTCCTTTGCCAGGCAGATCCGGAAAGATTTGCCCGCCCCCAACTGATGAGCATTACAAAATTCCTGTCTGGTAAAAGACAGCTTCTTCTCTTTATAATAAAAATAATCATATCGGATTTCAGAATTTCCGTAATCCTTTCTCAGGCCGTTATCAAAAGCAACATCCAAATGATAATAAGGTAATCATCCGTATCTGTTTTCTCACCGTTTATCATCTCTTTGCGTCAATCCATATTTTTTTAAATCCACCGTTCCATTGACAACCTCAATTCCATCTGCTTCCAGTAGCTTCTTCTGTACATCTTTACCGCCGAAGGCAAAAGCCCCTGACAGTTCTCCTCTGAAATTCACTACCCGATAACAGGGAATATGCTCCGGATCCGGATTCTTATGGAGGGCATTCCCTACCGCTCTCGACATTCTCGGATTCCCTGCCATTTCGGCAACCTGACCATAAGTTGCAACGCATCCTTTCGGAATTTGCTTCACTGCCTCATAAATCTTCTTTGTCGGGCTGTATGTTACGAGATCATAGCTTTCGGATATCATTCTTTTAATATCTTTATCCGGTACCGTCCCATTTAGAATAATGGTATTCCAATGTTCCTTATTCTGATGATAACCAGCCTGTACAGATTCATAGGCACTTCGCCAAAAATCACGCCACTCCGGATCTGCTTTTACATTCAGATTAACATAACCGTTTCGTTCATAGATCCATAAAAAAATTTTTTTGTTTTCCCTCGCTCTTACCACTTGCCAGTTCTGATCACGGAAAGGTCTTTCCGTATATGTATTCTGAAATGATAAACCGAATTCCAGCGCTGCTTCTCGTGTAATCATGCAATTTTGATTCATTTATTTCACCCTTATTCCCTGAAATTATTTCTGGCATCTTCATAATCTCCTGGAAGTCCCTCAAACAAAATTATTGCCTTATCATACTGTTCCTCTTCCATACATGATATAGCTTTCCTATACTGTTCCTGCTTCCTGATTTCTTTTAATTCCCTGTCCCGCATCTCGGCTGTTTTCTCACTCTGATCACATTCTTTTAAAAAGCCCTATCCTCACACGGAAAAAGTCAGGCTGTTTATTACATCTATTTTTCCCCTTCATTCGCTTCCTCTATTGTCACACTCTCCTGTACCTGCATAT
>OGXS01001303.1_pt1 | contig 17167 bp, 14 predicted proteins | sample 1576371 | NCBI WGS metagenome assembly OGXS01 (sample SAMEA3541475, study PRJEB24748) | human gut metagenome | biome: human gut; feature: human-associated habitat; material: faeces | place: China | collected 2012
ACAGATATTTCATATATATCATTTTTTAGAAGAGAAACATTTTTATAAGAAAAATGTTTCTCTTCTAAACGAAGGCATAGAGAAGCTCACACAACTCAATCAATTTCTTTTAAATGATGGACGTATGGAGGATCTTGTACGCGCTGTTACTGATCCTGCTTACCGAGATAATTTATTAAAAGAATATCATCTTTAAGCACCACAAACCAAATAACAAAAACCGCCTCATATGAGGCGGTTTTTGTTGCTTTGTTATGAATTATTATGAGTATTGTACTCGGATATGGCTGCCGCTTCCTGTATTTTGTGATGGTTCGATCAATAATTTTACAGGGACACGCTCTTTTAGGTTTTCAACATGAGAAATAATACCGATACTTCTCCGGTCTGTCTTTATCCTTTCCAAACTATCCATAACAATATTAAGCAATTCGTCATCGAGGCTTCCAAATCCTTCGTCAAGAAAGAATAATTCCAATGGAGCGGAGCCATTTAACTGTATTGACGATGATAATGCTAATGCTAATGACAATGAAGTTATAAAGATTTCGCCGCCAGATAAAGTATCTGCTGCTCGAAGTACACCTCCGTTTTTATTATCTCTGATAACAAATTCTGTTGCATCATTTACATCTAATGTGTAATTTCCATTAGAAATATGAGATAAAATAGAAGAGGCTTCTTTCGCAATATATCTAAGACGAGATTCTGCGACATATTCAATGAAAGCATTTCCTTTGAAAAGTTCTTCTAATTCACGGATAATACTACGTCTGTGGATGATCTGCTGATATTTTGCATTAATCTCATCTTTCTGTGCTAAGCGCTTTTGGATGTCTGTACTTTGTGATTCATATACTGCTATTTTTTTCCGGTAATTTAACAAAGACTCTTTAGAAGTACTCAATGCTTCTATTAAATCTTTCCATTCTTTTTCATCAAAAGTCTGGTCTTTTATTTTTCCTTTAAGATAAGTTTTTTGAGTATCTATATCCTTCAAACTTTCTTTATAGCTGTTCACTTTCTCTAAAAGGGATTGCTTTTTATCCTCTTCCATAAGATTCTTTTCTACATCAAAATCAGGGGATAGTCCTAATCTTTTCAGTTCTTTTAAATATACAGCATATGCTTCACGCTGTTTTTCCTGTGAAGATTTTAAACAGTTTTCCTGTGTTTGCAAGGAACCTGATACTTTTTGTAAGGATGCTTGAACTTCCTGTTCAGATTTCTTCCAATTTTCATATTTTTCCATCAATATGTTTTTCTCAGATTCTGTCGTTTTAAGAGCGGATTGATAATCTTCCGACTCATTAAAATTGTCTGGAAACTGCTCACATAGGGATTTTTTTTCATCCACTCTCTGCTTCTCCTCTGCTTGACACTTTGTAAGCTCCTGTAAAAGTGAATTCTTCCGCTTATTAATATCTTCTTTGCTCTTTTCTAACTCGCTAATCTTCAATCGCAGTGCTTTAATCTGCTCTTCATACTCTTCTCGCTTCTTTTCTTTCTCTACGATCAAATCAAACTCCTTAGTAAAGTCAGCAATATCATACTCTTTTCTAAGTGTTTTTATATTGTCTAATAAAGACTTTAGAGCCTTATAAAACTCAGTCACTTCATCTTTTGCTTTTTTTAACTGATCTTTTACTTCTTTCATTGAAGCTTTTATAGAGGTACATTTTAAGCATTGCTCGGAAAAAGCAGTTAGCATATCGGACAAATTTGCTTTTTTATCCTCTATCCAAGTACCTATATCTGCTGGTAAGCTAGTTTCTATTATTTCATCAGATGACAATTCTTTTTCCTTGCCGCTTAAAGAAGCCTGCAGCAACAGAACAGTCTGTGATACATACTGTTGCTTTTCTTTCAGAGCGTTTAATTCATTTGTTTTATCTTTCAAAGATGCTCCAAGAGCTTCCTCTTTATTAGAGAAAACATAGGATGGATGGATATTGCCACATAAAGGGCATTTTTCTCCATCTTTTATGTAATGACTAAGTTCTTCTAGCAAATATTCTTTTTTTTGCTTAGTGATTCCCTCATTGCATTGATTGATTTCTGATTCCAATTGTTTTCCAATACTTTCTGCTTCTGCACAGATAGTTAAGAGTTCTTTTATCTGCTGCTGGAAGAGAAGGCTCTCCTGTGTGAACTGTTGTTCTTTAGCTGACAGCATTTGTCTGCAAGTCTCAAGTTTCCCTTTCGCTTCAGTATAATAATCTCTCTTGGTACGGTAAGTGTTTTCTGCTAATCGGCCATCTTCAATACATTGACGGTATCTCGAATCAACGACACATTTTTGCTGTTGCATTAAGAGAGAATCTAACTCTTCGTTTTTCGCTATGAGTTCTTTTTCATAATATAAAGAATCTTCATTTAAAGAATCCGATTCCTTTTGTTTTTTTGATAATCTCTCCTGTACAGCAAGAATTGCTTTTTGGATATCATCTAACTTTTCTTTTAAGATAGTTGACTGTTTTAGGATATCTTCTTTTTCTGCAAGCTCTTTAATTGCTTTAGGATACTGGTTATCCTCCATCTCTTGCTCTAAACAACTCTGCTGCTGTTTCAGCTTTTTCTCATCGGATAATAGAGAATCAATATCTTTTTGGCTCTGATCACTTTCTTTTAACCTTATCTTGTAGTCTTTATATAAAGGATAAATACTTTCTGCCTGTTTTACAGCTAAAAGAGTGGATTCTATATCTTCTGTCTGTTTTTTTGAAGAAAGGATGTCTGTCTCTTTATACAGAAGACTATCATATTCTGATTTTAATTCTTTTAATTCATTTAAAAGCTGGTATTTTTCAGACAATTCTTTTTCAGTTAACTCTTCTTTTTCTAAGTTTTCTTTTAACTCCACAAGTTCACTTGATATATTATCTAAAATCTCCTTAGATATATCATCATAAGCTTGTAATTGCCCTTCGGAAGAAGAAACCTCTATGTCCATTCTTTGTCTTGCGGCTGCCACCTTCCTTGTAAGTTCGATGCCATACCTCTCCAAATGAAATATTCTTTGTAACATACCTCTTCTTTCCTGATTTTTTAACTTCAGAAAATCACTGAACTGTCCTTGTGGCAGGACAACAGTGCGAAGAAAATCATCACTTGACAGTCCAAGTAAGTCTATACAAGACCTCGTTACATCAGTGGGTTTATCTGCAAGCACTTCTGTATCAATATCAGATAATAGAGACAATCTTGCTGTCGTATTTCTCGCTGTAGAAGAACGATCTTTTCCGGGATAGCGAAAGCTTCTTTCTACTAAATATTCCTTTGTCTCTGTAGTTGTAATGGAGAAATGAAAAGAAACACTGGCAGAAGTCTCATTAATGTTAATAAAATTTTTGCTACCGCGAGGCAGTTTTGCATATAGAGCTAATGTTATTGCATCAAGTATTGTTGATTTGCCACTTCCAGTTGGTCCAAAAATTCCAAAAAATCCCTGAGAAGTAAGTTGGTTAAAATTGATCACCTGCTCTTCCCTATAACTGTTAATTCCCTTTATTTTAAGTTCGATAGGTCTCATTATTTATCCTCCTTATCCTCTCTAAGAATATCCATCAGTACACTTTTTGTTTCTTCGGACATCTCAGCTCCTATTTTCTTTTTGTAATAATTCTCCACCATCATTTCGAGCGGAATATCCTTATTAGGTTCTATTACCTGATTATCATTTTCAACGGATGGATAAATAGGCATGATAGACAAAATGTCGTTTTTTAACGATTTCATTGTCTTGATATCATCCTCTCTTATAAAATCATCCGTATTGACCTCAAGATACACCCAGCATTCTTTTTCAGCATTTTCCGCACATTTTGCGATCGCCTCTTCTACGCTATCACATTTCCATGTTTCTACTGGTTTATATGCTGGTAATGAAACAGATTCTACAGATGTATCTTTCCCAGCAGATACAGAAACAAAGAGAACCTGTTTTGTGATATTCGCTTCTCTTTGATTGTATTGGATCGGAGAGCCACTGTACCTTGCTTTATGAAGTCCTGGTACAACCTGTGGTTTGTGGACATGCCCAAGTGCGATATAATCTGCGTTATTTGGAAAGACTTTTGCACTTACTAAATAACTGCCTCCAAGCTGTACACTTCTTTCAGAACCTTCCTCTACACTACCCATAACAAAAATATGTGAAGCTATTAGATGAACACTGTCTTTTCGAAAGCATTTTGTCCTCTTGGCAAACCAATCTTTGATATAAACTTCAAATTCCTTTGCTCTTGTTGTTTCATCAGCAGATATAGACAAAATAGAATGTCCCATTCGCCTTTCACTTGGAAACGGCAAAAGAATCATATCAAATTTCTCACCATGAATCTTTCCTTGTATATATCCCGATCCACTTCGAAATATAAAGTTATTTCCATATTTCCCAATCGGTAAAATGTCATCTGGCTGACCTGCGATAACCACAGAGTGTCTTGCCAACACTGACGTGGCTGCGGTAAGACGTTCTGGATTGTCATGATTGCCTGCGATTACAACTACCATACAATCTCCATTTCTGGACATTTTTTTTACGGTTGAGTAAAAAAGCTGTTCTGCGGCTGCTGGTGGATTGAAAGTATCATAGATATCTCCGGCAATAATGATCATGTCAGGTTGTCTTTCTTCACAAATAGAAACAAGGTCATTTAAAAACAGTTCCTGTTCTGGAAGTCTCGAATGACCTTCTATTGTCTTTCCTAAATGCCAATCTCCTGTGTGTATAATATTCATATGTATTCCTCCTTTTTTTGAAATATTTGCAATATTAATATGTTTTTATTGTTACCGAACATTTCAAAAAAAAGAGCAGGACATAATGTCCCGCTCTCTCTTATTCATTGTTGAAAAGCTTTCGAAAAACTTCTTTTGTCATAGGACAAGTATCGTCAGACACAATTCCATTTATGCGGAAATAAGCATACATTTCTGCAAAATACTCATTAGAGGTTGCTGTATTTATTGTTAATAGATCATACGCATCTGTAGTTTCCATCCATTCACTTTCATGAGCTTTTTTAAACACTTTTGTTTCTGATATACCTTTTATATTATCAATAAAATGAGCAAATTCGTGCCATACAACCTTGCCATTCACATCTAATATGTACAGGCATTTCGTTGCTGAATTACACTGCCCTACAGTTTTTGTCTTAGCTTTTTTATTTTCTCCAAGCTGTTTGTCTGTCAATACAAAGTGCCAGCCAGTATTCACAAACGTCTTATACATTTCTGGGTCAGTCTCTTTTATCACAGAAACGATGGATTCTAATTTATGGATTCGATCAGCATCACCTGTTCCATCAATCCACATATAAAACGGAACATCATATGATTTTGTGTTGTGTTTCAAGTAGACTCTTTCTGAAACTGTTGCTTCCTGTTGTTCTCTGTTTTCAACTCTGATATCTCTGATCGCAAAACCTTCAGCAACCAGTATCATCAATAATACGGTGATAATGAGATATTCGATTTTTTCTTTTCTTGTTACACTTTTCATTTTCTTTTTCCTCCATATTTTGAAAATTTATATTTCTAATATGGAGAATCTGGCACATAATTTTTTCACTGATTAATCCCCCGACGGTACTGACGAAACGTGGCTGCGGTCCTTGGCACACTTAAGACAGCATAAGCTGCCGCGTGACCAAGCGGCTGAGAAAAAGCGGTAAAAAAACTGATTGGATATTCAATGCTTCAAAAACAACAAACGATATTTTTCCTAATCCAAACTATAAAGGGGCTGTTGTACTTATCTCCCCTGATAAAGTTAGGAGTGAAATAATCTAGTATTTGCTATTGTTGATTTTTTCATAAAAAAAGCCCCTGAATAGGAGCTTTTAAAACTTTTTCAAAAATATCGTTGTTCATACTTTTTATAAATAATCATGCAACCAGTTTGTAATACCCATTTCCAAGAGGAGTAAATGTCTTGGTATACTGTCTCAGCGTTTGTCTTGCTTTTGCTTCGACATTGTTATTTTTCTCGCTTTTTTTATACCCTTTTACAGCTTCAGCAATTTCCTTGTAGTGAGCTTTTCCACCTATATTATAAAGGACGTATCGGAATACATCCCGCCATGTTGCGGATACACTGTTCCTGATATCAATTTGATATTCTCGTGGCAGCATATAGCCAACATAAAATGTTTTTTCAAATGGTTTTTGCAAAATGATCAGGTTTTCATGGACAATCGGTACAAAATTTTTCTTCGCATAAGTTCGACCGTCAGAAACGCAATGATGCTGCATTTTTACGATGTTCTGGATTATTTCTCCAGGTAAAGCAAGTGACAACATCATGTCATGGTATTTTCCCTTCCGGCGGACATTTCCACATAAAATTCCCATTTTGGCTCCGGGATGCATTGAATTATAAAGCTTCATGGTTACTTTATTATTGGCTACCATTCCTTCTTTGAATTTCATCTGCCCAATATCTTGAGTCTTTAATTTTCCTTCTGGATCGGTATACTCACTGCCAGCATATTTAATCCCAATTTCTGGATATGGCATATGTTGAAATACAAAATCAGCTTCAGAGAACTCTTCTGGTATCTCATCTGTAAGTGCATTGCATACACATATATTAGGACGAACAGGTATTGGATTTAAATCTGCCCCTACATACTTTACCTGCATATCTTTACATATATCATAACCAGTACCACCACCTGCATACATTTCCGCCATAAAATCGACATTGTATTGATCAATTAAGAATGCATGAATATAACCACTGCAATTTCCACGATATCGGTTATTTCCCCAAGGTCCCCTGTCAGGGAAACTAAGAACAGTTCCTTCATTTGAGCGAACAACTTTTAATATTTCTTCCTTCTTCATGTTTTTCCTCCTTAATTTTGAAAAATTTATATCATCAATATGAGGAAAATTGAAATTTTAAAATTTAAGGAAAAGAATCTGATTCCAACAAAAGACTGAGATAACCCAGTCTTTTGTTAAATCATTGTATTTCTGCCAACTATTATTTGACTGTTTTTTGTTTTGTCCCTGCTTATTTAGATCATTTTAAATTCCATATCCATTCATAAGTATTGCGAAAAGCTGTAATGTCGTTGTCTGAAATAGAATTTACCATATTGTTAATATAATTATACGTTTTTGGACGTTGTTGTTTTAATACAGATGGATTTTCTGTATAGTCACAGAAAGATTCGGCAAAATATTCACCAGTATCCTGTGTTACATATGCTTTATTATTTCCACGATAAGCAGATTTTTCTGCATTAAATATACTTATAAAGTCATTAGATTTATCAATATAGTCTCCTTTTCCTTTTAAAAGGGATAAAAAGTGTCCCAATTCATGATAAAGATAGGAAGATCGTCCAGTTTTTAATTGAATATTGTGTTGTCGCACACTAAATACTCCTGTTGTTGACAATGAGAGATTAATCTTGAACTGAAAACCAAGAGTTATAAAAGCATTATAAAGCTTTGGATTTATATGCCCCTTGACATCTGTAAATTTTGATATACTAAAGCCACTCCCTCCTGTAGTTCCAGTCCCAGTCGCTGGCGAAGAAGTGGTTATTCTGGTTGTCTTAACCGTTGTTACGATTGTAGTTTCTATCGTTTTTATTTTAGATTTCTTTTTTGTTGATGTTTTAACTGTTGTGACAACTGTTGTCTCTGTTGTGACTGTAACGGACCCTGTTTTTTTAGTAGATTTTTTCTTAGAAGTCGTTTTCTTTGTTGTCGATGCTGTTTTTGTAGCAGCCTTTTTCATCGTTTCTTTCTTTACCGTCACTTTTTTGGTCGTACTTACTCCCGCTTTTGATGTGGAATGTACAATAACCGATATTTTATTTTTCTTTTTTAAAGTCTTTTTTCTCTTGCTTATTGAAGCTTTTTTCGTTGCAACTATCTTTTTACCTGTTGCTGCATACACAGGCATCGTTTGTAGAGTCTGCCCATAGATACATAAACTCAGTAAAAAAAGTATAAAAATACGCATCCCTTTTTTCATAAGTTTCTCCTCCTCTGACAGAAATACTCTATTAATTTGGATAAAGAAAAAGAAATACTTTTTCCAGATTAATAATGTAAAAGAAATCAAAACAAGGAGGATCTATTTATGAAAGAGTTGGTAAACAGATTAAATGAAGCTAGAAAAGCTTACTATGAAGGAGAGTCTATCATGTCAGATAAGGAGTATGATAACTTATATGACAAACTTGTCAAGATGGAACTAACAACAGGAGTTGTCCTTCCTAACAGCCCTACCGAGGAAGTTGGCTATACTGTAGTATCCAATCTTGAAAAAGTAAAACATGAGCAGAAAGCTTTATCCTTAGATAAAACAAAAGATGTTCATTTTTTAGAGACATGGCTTGGGACTCAAGACGGAGTTTTATCATGGAAAATGGATGGAATGACTGTTGTTGCTACATATGAGAATGGACAGCTGATTATGGCTGCTACTCGTGGCAATGGAGAGATTGGGGAAAATGTAACGCATAATGCCCGCTGTATTAAAGGACTCCCTATGAAAATCAGAGAAACAGGCAAAGTTATTGTCCGAGGAGAGTGCATTCTATCATATAATGATTTCGAGAAAATCAAAGAAAGTGAAAATGGAGAGTACAAAAATCCAAGAAATCTGGCAAACGCAAGCCTACGTTTATATGACTCAAAAAAAGCATCTACTAGACATCTACAGTTCAAGGCTTTTACTTTAGTCGAATGTCCAAAGATGCCAAAAACAGTCGAAGAAAGTTTCCACTGGATGGAAAAGCAGGGATTTACAGTAGTTGAATACAAAAAAGTTACTGCTTTTACGATAAAAGAAACGATAACTGATTATTTTGAAAAAGAAGTGGAATCTTATACGTTCCCTACAGATGGGTTAGTCTTGTGTATGGATGATATTGCATATGGTGCTAGTCTGGGAGTCACAAATAAATTTCCAAGAAATTCTATTGCTTTTAAATGGCAGGATGATAGCGTGGAAACGACATTAACTGACGTAATATGGTCACCTTCTCGAACTGGACTTATCAATCCAGTTGCACTATTTAAACCCGTTGAGATTGAAGGCACAATGGTAACAAAAGCAAGCCTGCACAATTTGAGTTACTTATCTCTATTACAACTTGGTTATGGAGATACTATCACCATCTACAAAGCGAATAAAATCATTCCGCAGGTAGACGAAAATCTCACAATGAACGGGAACTATATAAAAATCCCAGCGAAATGTCCAGCATGTAAACAGGCGGCTACTAGACGTTTCAACGCAGATAAGTCTTCGGAATTTTTATATTGCGAAAATCCGAAATGTCCAGCAAAACATATTGGAAAATATACTCGTCTTGTGGAAAGAGATGCATTAAATGTAACCGGTATCGCAAAATCAGCAATCGAAACATTTGTCAAAAATGGATTTTTAATGACCTTTGCAGACCTTTATCATTTAGATGCTTACAAGGAACAGATTATTTCAATGGATGGCTTTGGAGAAAAGTCATATAGCAATATGATAAAGGCGATAGAACAAAGCCGAAATACTACGTTCCGTCAGCTGTTTTATGCACTTGGTATTCCTGGTGTTGGACATGATGTTGCAAAAATTCTCCAGAAAGAACTAGCAGAACCTGTTGCAGAAACTCTTGTAAATCTTGTTTTTTCCGAAAACGCATTAGAAAAATTAATGACAATGAATGGTATTGGAAAAGTGAATGCTTCTTCCATCATTAACTGGTTTAATGAAAATATCAAAGAATATACAGATTTATGTGCAGAATTAAATATCCAACCTGAAAAAGAGAATGCATCAGATAAAACAGATCTCTCAGGAAAGATTTTTGTGATCACTGGCACTCTCACAGGCCTAACAGGAAAGCTTTAAAAGAAGAAATTGAAAGCCGTGGAGGAAAAGTGGCTGGAAGCATATCTTCTAAGACAACTTATCTTATTAATAATGATATTTCGTCTACTTCTGGTAAAAATAAGAAAGCAAAAGAACTTAGTATTCCTATTATCTCTGAAGAAACCTTTAAGACTCTTTAAAAACAAAGGGGAGACGGCATAATGCCGCCTCTTCTTATTTTTTATCGAGGTTAGAAAGCCCCACCTCTACAGGTGGGGAGGATGTCACAAAAATCAACCTCTTTAATTTTTAACAAAAATATTCAATAACATTCGAAGTGTATTAGAAATAAATCTGTCCTCACAGATTTTGTATATACCAGATGATTTTTGACGAAATACCATAAACGGATAATCTTTTTCAAGCAACTTTTTATTACAGCACTGTAAAATTCCTTTGTTTCTATCAATTAATATAATGTTCTCTTTAGGACAATTTGGAATAATACTTAGCCAGTCTCTTGATAGATAAAAACTTCCATATTTCCACAAATATAAGTCCGTATTTCCAGCATCATAGATAATCCGTACCTTTTTGTTTTCAATACAAAGAATAATATAATCTTCTAACATGATTTTTTCCATTTTCATAAAATCCCTCCTTTAAAAACATACCATACAAACTTTGAAAGGACAAATATATTATAACAAAAAATTCTGACATATTAAAAGTGAAACAAAATCAACAAATCAATTACAGGAGGTTTTATTATGGAAAATTCAGGCATTGTTTTGAGAAAAGCGGTACTGCATGTACTAGACAATGGATACAGGGGATTAATATTATCAGATCATCCACTTGACCTTGTAGGAGAACAATTTGACTTTCTACGCAATATACTGCTGAAAGTACATAAGAGTGATAGCACTATGCATGGACAGTTCAATCAAGATGCCAGTTACGTCTATCAGCGTCTTTTAGAATTAGATGAAAACAATATGGAAAGTTTTGTGGAAACAAGTAAAGAAATTGCAAAGGCATTATTTAATGTTGTGATAGAAGGAGAAGACATTCCACCAGCTGATTTTGTATGTGCATCGTTTCAAGAGTCAGGTACAATATACCTGGCTTTGCTAAAGCTAAATTATCGCTCCAGTTATACCCAAAAAATAAGTAAAGACCAAGGTGGCACAGCAACAGAAATCATTGAAAATACATCTCTTCTGCCATCATCCTCAACAAAACCCTCCGAAGCAGCAATCATCAATCTAACAGACATGACTATTCGCTTAATCGAAAAGCGATATAATATAAATGGCGAAAAAAAGAATTATTTCTCTGAAATGTTTCTTGGGTGTAATATTACTAAATCAACAAAAAGAAAATTAGAAATATTAACCCGGACGATTAGAAATATCTATAAAAACTCAGATAAAACGGATATGAAATCTCAGATGGATGCAAATGCATTATTGTTAAAAAAATACGAGGATAACAAGGAGATTGACATTGATGCGATGGGCGAAGAATTATTTGGAAGTAGTCCAGATAAAAAAGCTGCTTTTGACGAAAAGATGGAAAATTATGATATGCAGTGTGATAAAATAAAAATTGAGAATGAATCAACTGTAAAAAAACTAGAAAAGCAGATTATCGTGACAGGCAGCGGAATCGAAATCTCTATCCCAATGATCGTTTACAATCGGGCTGATATCGAGATAAAACAGAATTCGTATGGAGAAGATGAAATAATCATCCATAATGTCGATAGTATGTCACTGAAAAATCTCCGCTTCCTATAAGAACAATTATCCATTATTAAAAGAGAGGGCTATATGCTCTCTTTTTTTTAAACAATTTTGCAGAAAATAATCATATTGATGTTATAAATTTCAATATAAGGAGGGCTTTTAAATGAAATATTATATTTCAGATCTACATTTGTTTCATAATCGAATCTTGGAAAAATTTAATCGTCCATTCTCTTCTGTAGAAGAAATGCATGAGGTGATTATCAACAATTGGAAAAACAAGGTAAAGGATGATGACACTGTTTATATCTTGGGTGATGTGGGAATGTATCATGCAAGGGAAATAGGCAATATTTTAAACAACCTGCCTGGACGCAAAATATTGGTAACAGGAAATCATGATTTTAAAAATATTCATTCGAGCAGTTACAAGAAAACTTTTGCTAAGATTACATCTTACCTTGAGATAGAGGATAACGGACGAAATGTTGTCCTTTTCCATTATCCAATAGAGGATTGGAATGGAAAATACCGTGGATACTATCACTTACATGGGCACGTTCATAACAATGGAGATTCTTTATCCAAAAAAGACAGACGGTATAACGTCTCAGCAGAAATAGTTGATTATACTCCAATAAGTCTCGATGAACTTGAACAAAAGTAGAAAAAGCAGAGAGTGAAATCACTCTCTGCTTCTCTTTATGCTGTTTTTCCGCAGCAGTTTTTATATTTCTTACCACTTCCGCAAGGACACGTTTCGTTTCGTCCAATTTTTCGTTCTGCTCTGTGATAAGTCTTATTATTCGGTGATTCTCTCTCTACTTTTTGTTCGATTGAAAAATGCATCAAAGATGATACCGTATCATGCCGGATATGTTTTGCCATTTCTTCGAACATTTCACATCCAAACAACTTATATTGTGTAACAGGGTCGCGCTGGGCATATGCCTGTAGTGAAATACTTTCCCTCAATTTATCCATATTATCGATTTGGTCCGGCCAGTTTCTATCAATGATGTTAAGCAGCACAATGCGCTCGACTTCTCTCATACCATTGTCACATAAAGCCTTATCTCCATCGCTCATCAACCCTCCGGTTTGCTGCATGTATAATTTTGCAATGGAATCAAATTCTTTTTCTTTAAGGTGATAATATGCAAGAGATTCTTCCTGTAAAAAAGAAAGCAATTTCTTTACATCATTTAATTCTTCCCCGGATACAGTAACTTGACCAATAGGCACATCTTCACGCAATCGGTTCAATACTGTATCAAAAGTATCAACATCCATGCATTTTATTGATCCGCCTGTAGCCTCTAATACATCATCTTCTACCACTTTTCTGATCATATCATAAATAAGATCCCGCATACTTTCGCCATTTAATACACGCCGCCTTTCTGCATAGATGATTTCCCTCTGCTGATTATTTACCGCATCATAATCCAGTAAATTTTTTCGGATACCGAAATTATTATTTTCCTTATCTTTTTGAGCCCGTCTTATCTGCTTTGCGACCGATTTATCCTGTATATCCTCTCCCTCCGGGATTTTGTAAACCTCATAAATCTTTTTAAACTTATCGTATCCGAATAATCGCATTAAGTCATCTTCTAAAGACAGATAAAATTTAGATTCTCCGGGGTCTCCCTGTCTTCCAGCACGTCCACGCAACTGATTATCTATTCTCATACTCTCATGTCGTTCCGTACCGATGATCTTTAAACCACCAAGTTCTGTTACACCCTCCCCCAGTTTAATGTCTGTTCCTCTTCCAGCCATATTAGTAGCAATGGTAACTGCTCCCTTTTCACCTGCATGAGAAACAATTTCTGCCTCTGATTCATGGTTTTTTGCGTTAAGCACTTGATGTCTGATTCCTTTTTCAGTTAAAAGTTTACTGATTTCTTCCGAAACATCGATGCTTGCCGTACCTACTAACACGGGTTGACCTGTACTGTGAGTTTTTAAAACGTCTTCAACTACCGCATTATACTTTTCCTGCTTTGTCTTATATACCGAATCGACATGATCAATCCGGGCAACAGGCTTATTGGTAGGGATTTCGATAACTTCCATATGATAAATTTCTGCAAATTCTTTCTTCTCCGTCAATGCAGTTCCCGTCATACCCGCTTTCTTTTTATACTTATTAAAGAAATTCTGGAAGGTGATATTTGCTAGTGTTCTTGATTCTCTATTGATTGGAACATGCTCTTTTGCTTCAATCGCTTGATGCAGTCCATCGGAATAACGGCGCCCAGGCATGATACGTCCGGTAAACTCATCAACAATGATTATTTCATTTTCTTTCACTATATAATCTTTATCTTTGTGCATAAGACTGTGAGCTCGTAATGCAAGAATAACATTGTGCCGGATATTCAGATTTTTAGGATCAGAAAGATTATCTAAGTGGAAAAATTTCTCTACTTTCTTTACTCCTTCCTGCGTCAGCATGACTTGCTTATCTTTTTCATTGACAAGAAAATCGCCGTCTTCTTCAATGTCATTTCCAACAATGGCATCGACCTTAGAAAGCTCTCCTGTTGCAGCACCTTTTTGCATTGTACAGGCCAGAGTTTCGCAAGACTTGTATAAATCTGTGGAAATTTCATCATCACCAGAAATAATAAGGGGTGTACGTGCTTCATCTATCAAAACAGAATCTACCTCATCAATGATAGCATAATTCAATTCACGCTGAACAAGGTCTTCCTTGTAAACAGCCATGTTATCACGGAGGTAATCAAAACCTAATTCGTTATTTGTGATATAAGTTATGTCGCAAGCATATGCCTCTTTCCGTTTTTCGTTGTCATAATCATTCAAAACCACACCAACGCTTAGACCTAAAAATCGATGGATCTGCCCCATCCAGTTCGCATCACGCTTTGCTAAGTAATCATTAACAGTTACGATATGTACGCCCTTACCTTCTAAGGCATTCAGATATGCTGGAAGTGTGGAAACTAATGTCTTACCTTCACCAGTCTTCATCTCGGCAATATGTCCCTGATGCAGGATAATACCACCCATTAACTGAACAGGATAATGTTTCAAGTGGATGGTGCGGTCTGCCGCTTCTCTTACGACTGCAAATGCCTCTACTAAAAGGTCATCGAGTGTCTCGCCTGCTGCCAGCCGCTCTTTAAATTCCTGTGTTTTAGCTCGAAGTTCTTCATCGCTTAATGCCTGCATCTTCTCGTCAAGAGCTTCAATCGCTAATATCTTCTTTTTGATTTTTTTGATTTCTCTGCAGCTTTTTAAATGCAGAGTATTGTTTTTATTTTCCATTCGTGAACCTCCTATTTTTTTCGCATATAATATGTCTAATTTTCCCGCAGATACAAACCTGCAAGCCTTTATTCAATATAGCAAATGCTGTATGTGACAAATTTTCATAAGAATGTGATGCACCAACGGGCAACTAGCGTTGGCCGTGGCTTCTTTACGAGGCTGGAGTACACCTCGCTGGAGGAACACATACCCCTCTATCCCCTGTGACGGAGATTACTTTTATGTACTTATGCAGATTTTGTCTGAGGAATATAGCGATATTTTGACTTTCCCCACAGGATGCGGTATTTCATCCGTGTCTCTTTCTTATACCTATGGTTCACGCAACTACTCATTCCTGGAGTATGCTTCTTCTGATTATATTTCTTCTTACACAAACTCGTTGCTCCTGCGTAAATATCCGTATAGGAGACAACATTTGTTGTTTCGCAGAGGTACTTCATGTCTTGTCCATCATAGGCATATGGATATTCTTTACGCAGAATGCCCCTCTGTGGAGTCCCTCGTATTTCATTGCAACAACAAGTGTAGCTGCTTTAGAAAAAGTAAAGGAAATATCAAAAAACAGGCAGATATCGTAAGCAGAGGAAAAAGTAAAAGCACATTCATCCGCAAGTAACTGAAGTTGACTGCGGTTTTCTACTTAAAACTTGATAAAAAACCCATGGATACGTATATCCACGGGTATACTGCCAGTTATGCTTCAGGCGAACTGATTTTCACCTCTTCTTTTTCCTCTTTTGCATCTACAGTTTCTATAAAATACACAGAGACCTCAATTGTCGAAAAAACGATCACTTCATTACCTTTTTTCTTATGGTAATTGCGGCTCTGCACACTCCCTCGGAGGCGGACTTTTTGGCCTACTGGTAAATCCTTTACTTTATGTGCGTTTGCAGCCCAACACACACAGGCGTTAATGTCTCTTCCTGTATTGATTTGTAAATCTGTAATCTCTTTACCACGAGGTGTTGTCCGAAATACAGGAGGTTTTGCAATAGTTCCTTCAAGGACGACAAGATTTTTTGTGTTTTCGACATCGGCAGGCTCCATCGAAAAAGCGTAAACATATTTCCGAAACTTAGATTTTGCCGTAGTACTATAGATTGAGCGTAATAATCCATATATAGTAACAAAATCGCCCACTTTAAAATCGTTTGCGTTCTTTACTTTTTCAGGAAGAACAACCGGAATAATGTCTTCACGTTCTGAATCGCGTCGTTTGCAGGAAATTTTAGTTCTCCAATATGTTTTTTCTTTGTTTTTATGACTCTTTTTTAAAGGCTCTATGATTACGCCTCTTTCCCATATTCGATTAAATGTTTTTGGGGTATTCATATAATGCAGCTCCTTTCTGATTGCTGCACTTAATATGTAAAAATAATTATTTCGAAGAAATATCCGAGATTAGTTAGATAATAATTGAATGGCTTTCGCTATATGTTCTGGCTGCAATCCACCATATTGTTTGTCATAGTATGTAGATTTGCACCAATACTTATCTAATCCATAATATACCCAGTCCCAATCTTCATCGTCCAAAATAACAAATTGCGTAATACCATTATCCTTAATATACTTTGCTACCTCTGCTCCCCGTCCCGTACATGGCTCGAAAGATATATCTCCTGCTTCATTCAAAGTATAGCTTTTTTTCGGATTAATGGAAGCGGCAAATTTTGCGTTAATATATGGTGCATCTCCAAGCACAGGAATATTATGCTCTTTTAAAATTTTCCGTAGTATGTGATATATCTGGGGAGTATATGTTTCTGAACCACGCCAGCTAGAAGTGATGACAACTTTCGCCTGTGTTTTGATACATATATGAGAAAGCATCTCAACCTTCGAAGGGTCTATATTCGCTGTATTTGCATTTCGATATGACATATAATTAAGTACACCATCTACATCCAAAAATATAATCTTTTCTGCCATATAGCAATACCCCCTTTGTTTTACCTGTCCACATCTCTTCCTCGTTCCCAAGGGACAAGCAATCTTTCAGGCACGACTTCTCCACCAGTATTTGTACATGGTACATCGCGAGGAAAATCATGCCAAGCTTTTCTTGCTTTTTTTGCAGTTTTGTATACGATATTTAGAACAGCTTCGTAATCGAAAGCGTCACTTGTTGCTCCTGTAAAGCACACCTTATTTCCAATTAATGTTAAAGTTTCTTTTCCATGCCAGTCCCATCTCTTGTTTTAATCCCCAGCCGGTATCCTCGCGAAGGCTGATTGCCGAGCAAAATCCGGCGGTGCTTACT
>OGXS01001304.1_pt1 | contig 17165 bp, 20 predicted proteins | sample 1576371 | NCBI WGS metagenome assembly OGXS01 (sample SAMEA3541475, study PRJEB24748) | human gut metagenome | biome: human gut; feature: human-associated habitat; material: faeces | place: China | collected 2012
TGGAAAAAGACGCGGCTGGCTGCCGCGCCTTCAACCGTAACTATATTGTAGGAGGGAAAGTATTCTGGGACAAGTTAGAAGCCAGAGGAGGCTTTGTCTTACAACGCCACATCCTTACTGGGCACTGTAGAATTCTGGATAAGAATAACTTCCGCGTGGCTTGGGGAGAAGAGGGACCCATGCGCGCTAAACTGGAAAAACTAGCACCGAGGGCAAAGATCTCAGGTCCTCAATACGGAGATGTTATTGGCGTTCACCGCATTGGAGGCCTCTATGATCACTATGGGATTTATGAGAATGACCATTGTATTTATGAGTACGCTGCTCAAGACGGTGACTTTGGAAGTGCTGACATCCATATCACAACGTTACAAAACTTTGTCCGCGATTCCAATAATCTATTTGTACTTACCTTTCCTGAAAACTATGGTCGCCCTGGCAAAGTATCAGTCAACCCTCCAATACAAAGCGCAATTGCTGGCTCGTTCAGCGGTATTTCTATCGCTATAGAATTATATACTGTCCTTTCTTCCAAAGACTACCATCTCTATCCTCCTGCTGAAACTATTCGTCATGCGAAAAGCAAGCTCGGCGAAACAGAGTATAATTTGCTATTTAATAATTGCGAGCATTACGCCATTTGGTGCAAAACAGGGCTCCACAAATCACATCAGGTAGAATCGTTACTCTCATTTATAAGCGCAAAAAGGTTTCCTTTTCCGCTCTGAGTAGAAAATGGAGAACGGTCCTCAGAGGTGACTCTTCGAATATGCTATGATTGCCTATCGCAGAGATATGTACTATAATTTTTGATTAAAACCATAATATACCATCCCTCACTTCCCTATTTATCCTCAATTTTCTCCATAACCCCCATGGCAATGCTGTTTTTCCCTTATTTTTTAATTGAGTTTTCAAAAAGAAAGTTACCATCAGCTAAGATTCAGTCGTACAAAAAAATATAAACAGGCTGCTCCGATGCTTTGAAACCAGTCTGTTTATATTTTTTTGTACGCTGTTTTCGTGAAGTAAGCCCCTACAGATAGCTTACTTCACGAAAACAGCGATTCTTTAGCTGATGGTTCTATTCTATATCGCAACGCTACACAAAATGTATGATGGCACCATGTCAAATTATCTTCCCAACTGTGGCAAGAATATGAGCCCGTTGGCATTGGGAAGGGAGATCGGACTAACTCCAAGTTTCCGAAATTTCTCCAAGATAGCATTGATCTGTTTTGTGCTAACTCTTGTCTGCTCCTTCAGGTACTTTATCGCCTGTGTTAAATTTTGGCAATCACTGCACTTCCTGAGCAAAAGCAACATACGTGCCTGCTGTTCTGGTTTTTTGATGTTCCGCTTGATCTGTTGTTTCGCTCTTTCGTAAATGAAATGGTCACCCAATGTGAGTCCCATCTTCTTGAAATATCCCTTTAATATCGTTTCCCGTTGTCGGTAAAGCTCCTTGAGAATAGCACGGTTTCCCATAGCGTTTTCACTCACGTACTGTTGAAACTTCTTTCGCTTCATTTGGACCTCAACGCGCAAAATGGCGTTCCTGGTAACCCGTTCGTCTTCTCGCCCAATCATCTTTAGCTGGTCAATCTTGTCATACACTAAGACAGTCACATGGTTGGCCTTGATGCAGTGGCTGTGTTGGTTGGCCCGCTGCGGATCCTTTGCCTTCCCTTGACGGAACTTCTCCAACCTATAATCCCTAGGGATAAGGCTCTTCTTGAACACATGCAGATAGCTCTGGACCATGGCAGATGATTCCAGAAAGAAATTTTTGGTAACATCCACCCGGCAAATGGGCATCGTATCGGGATCTCCTGGAACGGCTAGGATGGTAAACACGCTCTCTAAGTGCCTAAGCAGAGCCCTGTAGTTCTCTCTCGTTGGGGAAAAGAGTGCAGCGGGATCCGTATCTCCCAACACCTGGCATGGCTCGATCTGAATGTTAACACGTTTGATCCCGGCATTATACTCATCCTTCATGATGTCATACAAGGTAAGATGGATTCCTGGAAACTGTTCAAAACGGTATGTTCTCTTTATTGTACTCTTCTCCTCCCCATTCCAACTAGACTGATACGGCTGACCATAGCCGGACGCGTTTTTTCGTATCTCCGCGTACTGGCGGAACGTCAGTTCTTTGCTCACTGAGTAGGTGTGGATTCCACTCTTTGAAGTCATGCTTTCTTCCTCCTTTTTCGCTGACAGGAAGAACACTTTCCGCAGTCGGATGCCGTGTCCTCCCCGAGAAACATGAGGATCTGTCTAACAATGCATTCGTCGCTGTCCGCAATCTCTTTCATACTATCCAACGCCTCTCGCCCCTGAGCCGTAGTGCCAGACTGCTCTAAAATTCGAAGATTGTTTTGGTAATCACCATCCCGGTACAGCAACACACAAGTGGCCTTTTTACCATCTCGTCCCCCACGGCCTGCCTGCTGATAAAAGTCCAGAGGAGATAACGGCAGGCCATATAGCACAACCAACCGAATATCTGGCTTATCCACACCCATACCGAATGCATTGGTGGCTACGATGATGTTCTGTTGACCAGCCAAAAAGGCTTCTTCGTTGCGCTTGCGCTCCTCTGCCTCGGAGTGGCTTTTGGCTACTTGACCCGGGTACCACGTATTGACCATACCATAAACCCGGTCAGTCATGACCTTGGTGGGACAGTAAATGATGACGGACTCTCCTAGGTGCTTGGCCAACAACTTTTTCAGGGCTTTCTCTCGCTGCTTTTTCGATTCAGCAGGCTGGATAACAAAGGTCAGGTTTTTCCGATGGAGCGGAACCTGGAAGTGGCATACCCGGCACATCGTTAGCAGATGTTCCATCTCCTGGCGAATCTCTGGAGGGGCCGTAGCCGTCATGGCAAGTACTACTGGCCGATAGGAGAAAAGACTGAGGATCGAACCGATACTGAGATATGCCTTCCGAAAAGTATACCCCCACATCGTCACGCAGTGACATTCATCTACCACCAAAGTCCGGATCCAAGCATCCAGCCATCGGAGTTTGGGGAGGGACTCTGGTGTGCTGTATAGAATAAGGTATTCCTCCTTCTCTAGCGTCTGCAGGATTTCGTCCTCTGTCATCGATCCGGCCTCTGAACAAAAGTATCCCGCACTGATCCCAAGATTCTGTAATCCCCGAACCTGGTCTCGTAACAAAGAGAGTAGAGGAACCAGCACCAAGGTAACCCCTCCCCGCAGCAGAGCTGTAATCTGAAAAACCGCACTCTTTCCAAATCCAGTGGGTGCCACCAGGAACACATCATCCCCACTGACCGCCGCTTGAATGGCTTGAATCTGTGCCTTTTTTAGTGACCTGTGGTCTCCCTTGCCCAACCTAAGCTGTTGGGCAGCTTTCTTGATAGCTCGATTGATATCCATGTAAAACACCTCATTTCTTGATTTCGGCCGGTTCTCTTTCTATCTTCGCCGATTTATATGGTTGTTCAAGTTCATATAAAAAGAAAATAGCGTTTGGTTCTTCAAACCGAAATAACACAAAATCAAAATATATATTATAACCACGAAACCCTCCAGGAAAGTCTATGGCCACACTTTCCCGGAGGGTCATTTTATTGTAGGAGGCTATCATCATGAATGTACTAATGATCCAACCCGGAGCACAACCAAGGCAAGCTGAAATTGGAGAAGGGTTCTCTGCCATGCAAGCAGCGGTAGGCGGACCCATCCAAGCCATCTATCCCTTCCCAGAGCCAGTAGCGCTGATCTGCCATGAGGAAGGCAAACTGCTTGGTCTCCCCCTAAACCGTGCCCTGCGGGATAAGGAGGGAGAGATCTACGACATCATTGCCGGTCCCTTCTTCCTCTGCGGCGCCCCACCAGACCGTGACACCTTCACCAGTTTGACCCCTGAGCAGATGGTGCACTACAGAGACCGATTCCGCCGCATCGAATTGTATGATACCGGGAGGTGTGACACACGATGAACAACGACCCCATACACAGCCTGGTACCAAGCACAGCAAGCACTCCCATTCCATTGACACTCCCCTTACTGCACAATCCTTTTCCTAAGATGGTCCCACCGGTGGAGAGCTCTCTTTCCCTGACCATCACCAAGGAAGGCTTGCAGCTCACCGTGGCCCTTTCCATCTGGCCGAGATCCTAATACACCACAAAGAGCCAGTCCCAGGGAACTCCCTGGGACTGGCTCTTTGCTTTTCGGAGGTACGAGATGAATCAAAAAGAAATTTGCGCCCACTGCGGAGAATTCTTGCCGGCAGAAGATGGCTTCTACTTTGAGGACCAGTTCTTTTGCCCAGATTGCCTGGAGGAACTGACCCTGCTCTGCCATCACTGCGGCGAGCGGATCTGGCAAAGATCCAACCGTGGAACCGACAGCATCCCTTTGTGCGACGATTGCTACGATGCCTACTATACCCACTGTGATTGTTGTGGCAGACTCCTTCACCAAGACGAGGTGTACTACGACGAGGAGGACACCCTGTGCTGGACCTGCTATGAGACCCGACAGCGGGAACGAGAAAGCATCCATGCGTATTACTACAAACCCACACCCATCTTCTATGGAGACGGCCCTCGCTTCTTCGGCGTCGAGTTGGAAATGGACGAAGGAGGCGAAGACACTGACAGCGCTGCGGAGATCCTAGCCCAGGCCAATTTCGCCGGACAGATCCATGCCTATGCCAAGCACGACGGCTCCTTGAACGATGGCTTTGAGATCGTCACCCATCCCATGACGCTGCCCTATCACCTGTCCGAGATGCCATGGAAGGATGTCTTGCGCAAGGCGGTCTCCCTGGGCTACCGTTCCCACCAATCGGGTACCTGTGGTCTCCACATCCATGTCAGCCGCAACGCCTTTGGTTCTGAGGCAGCGGTTCAGGAGGAAGCCATCGCCCGGGTTCTCTACTTCGTGGAGAAACACTGGGAGGAACTGTTGAAGTTCAGCCGGCGCACTCCACGGCAATTGGACCGCTGGGCCGCGCGGTACGGCTATCGGGAACAGCCACAGGAGATTCTTGATCACGCGAAAAAGGGGTACCACAGCGGACGCTACACCTGCGTCAATTTGGAGAACCCCGCCACCATCGAGTTCCGCATGTTCCGTGGGACCCTAAAGTATAACACTCTGATTGCCACACTGCAGTTGGTCAACCGCATCTGTGACGTGGCTTTGTATCTCTCTGACCAAGAGGTAAAAGCGATATCCTGGACCTCTTTTGTTGCAGGATGCCGCGAGCCCGCTCTGGTCCAGTACTTGAAGGAACGCCGTTTGTATGTCAATGAACCAATTACTACAGAGGAGGAACTATAATGTGCTGCCTGTTTGGACTGATCGACTACCGGGATACCCTGTCCCGTCGCCAGAAAACAAAGATGGTTCGGGCCCTGGCCGAAGCCAGTGAAGCCCGCGGAACCGACGCCGCCGGAATCGCCTACAATGCCGGCAGAACACTGCAGATCCATAAGCGCCCTGGTCCTGCCCATACCATCCATTTCACGGTCCCCAAAGCGTCCAAAGTCATCATGGGGCATACCCGAATGGCTACTCAGGGCTCCGCCTTAAAACGGAAAAACAATCACCCATTCGCTGGCAAAGCCCGCAGGGAGGGCTTTGCGCTGGCCCATAATGGCGTCCTGTACAATGACAAAGTCCTTCGCCGTATCCATGATTTACCCCAAACGTCCATTGAGACGGACAGCTACATCGCTGTCCAACTGATTGAAAAACAAGGGACCCTCAACTTCGACAGCCTGCGGTTCATGGCCGAAGAAGTTGAGGGTTCTTTCTGTTTCACGGTGCTGGACCGGAAGGACAACTTGTACTTTGTGAAGGGGGACAATCCCCTCTGCCTGTATCACTATCCCGAACTGGGGCTCTATCTGTACGCCTCCACAGAAGAGATCCTGAGAACTGCCATCGGCAAGATGCGCCTGGCCGGTACGCCGGAGCCTGTGACACTGCACTGCGGGGACATCCTGAAGATCGGCGCACAGGGGGAGCAAGCGCAGGACACCTTCTCTACAGAGCAGTTCTTCTGTTCCTGGTCGCCCTACTTCTGGTCCCAGCACACCATGCCGGTGCCGGCCAAACGGCACGCCGCAGAGGACCCCGAGGCCGCCTATCTGGATGAGCTGAGAACCATCGCCAACTGGTATGGCTACGACAACGCCATGGTCGACACCTGGCTGGCCGAAGGGTTCACCACCGACGAGATTGAGGATTTCCTGTATTGCGGGGAGTTGTGATGTCCCAGTAGGGTGTACCCTAATGGCACATTGAAAAAGCGTCCCAATAGGGTTCCTTTCCGCATTTTGGCACGTGCCAATTTGCCCAGGGACCCTATTGGGACTTTTCCAACGAAAACATCTTCCAATGGCAAAGGTAGTGAGAAATTTGAAAATAGGCTACATTCGGGTCAGCACCCAAGAGCAGAACACCTTACGACAGGAAGTGCTGATGGAGCAGCTGGGCGCAGAGCAAGTATACATCGACAAGGTCAGCGGCAAGAACACCAACCGCCCGGAGCTGCACGCCATGCTGGATTTCGTCCGCAAAGGCGATGTGGTCATCGTGGAGTCCATCAGCCGCTTCGCCCGCAACACCAAGGACCTGCTGGAGCTGGTGGAGCAGCTGACCTCCATGGGAGTAGAGTTTGTCTCCCAGAAGGAGGCCATCGATACCACTACCCCGACGGGTAAGTTTATGCTGACCATCTTCGGCGCAGTGGCAGAGCTGGAGCGGGAATACATTCTTCAGCGCCAGCGGGAGGGAATCTCCCTGGCAAAGGCCCAGGGCAAGTACCGTGGGCGCCGGCCCATCCAGCCCCCGGATTGGTTGGAGATCATTTCTCAGTGGGAACACGGGGAAATCACTGCCGCTGCCGCCCAAAAAAGATTGAGTATGAGTCGATCTACATTTTATCGAAAAGTACGCGCACTGCGCAAAAAATAGCACACACTTCTACGCCCATCGTGAAATCCGGGGAAAATACCCGGATTTCACGAAATCTATATCCTTATCCTACCCTCCAGACTTTTGCACCTGCACGGCACCCTCGTCCCCATAAATGCTCATCGGTTGCTATTTTGGGAAATGGCGAGACATTGTTGCCCCCATACGCGCGCCGGTCGGCCACAGATGGTATCCTAGAGTCACAGCGGTAGCCCCACGGGAGGTGATTCCATGTCTGCTAAACTCAAGAAGCTGCGCACCGCCGTTACCTTGCCCGATCGCCATACCAAGTACACCAAATGCAAGTCCCCGAAGCGAAAGAAGCGAAACAAAGGTCAGGCAAGCCATGATATCAACCAGATTTTATACTTTGAGGAAAACATTCCTCTTAAAATCCCAAACTTTTTCAAGGAGGACGCGCGAAATGAATGCAAGAGATAAGATTTACCCACCCATTAAGACAGAAACTCTGTTTTACTGCCCGTTAGATCTATCGTTCTCGAACCAAATGTCCCAGAACGACCCGGTTGCTTTTCAGCTTCAGGTCCAGCTCCATCCGCAAGAGCCGCCGCGGCAGCACGTCTTCCTTCTGAAAGGGTTCTCCGCCGGGATACTTCTGCAGCGTGAACCGTTGCTTCGGGCCCATCTGGAGTGCTCCGTCAAGGAGCTCACTACCTACATCTTGGACGGGATCCTCCAGCAGCGTCGCGCCTGCCTCCCGCAAGCTGCGGGCCTGTTTTTGGAAGAGTTCGGCTTCCATCCGCTGTCAAACGGCGACTGGTGCACCTTGCTGGGCAGGGAGTTGGTGGGCTCTCCCCTCCCTTTCGCCTGCGCCCATGCCCTCCCTGCCGTGGAACTGCTTCCGAGCCCGACGCTCACCCAGACAGAGTGTATTGACATCCTGCTCCAGTGTCCCGAAGAGGTTCTTTTGGGGTTGGCTTTCCTGATGCTGACCTCCATCCGCTCCCTGCTCTCCCGTTGGGATATCCCCTTCCAGGGCGTCCTTTTTCTCACCGGCCGGCAAGGGATCGGCAAGACCACCTTGGCCAAACGCCTTTTCCTGATCTACCGCTCCTCCGACAGCGGCACCCCTGCGGGCATCATCCAGGCCAGCAGCACCAATGCCTCCCAGATCAGCCTGCTGAATCAGTTCCGGGACATGCCGCTGGTAGTGGACGACCTGTGCCTGTCTTCCAGCAAGACCGAGGAGCGAAAGCGTCGGGAGACCGGTGCCCAACTGGTCCGCATCGGCAGCGGTGACATGCCCATCACCAAGCGGGTCGGAAACCAAACCGTCAGCCGATTCTGTCAAGCCGGCGTCATCCTGACCGCGGAGTACGATTTCTCCGCCGCGTCAGACATCACCCGATGCCTGATACTTCCGCTGAAGGAACAGCTGTCCCTGCCCAAAGGTCTCTCCCCTGCCTTCTCTGCCCACCTTCTGCGGCAGTTTGCTGCATGGACCGTCACGCACATGGAGGTGCTGAAGCAGGTGATTACCGGCTTTCTGGAGGAATCCAATGGCACCCTTGCGCCCCGCATGCACACAAACTACGCCTGCCTGAGGGGAGTCTTTGCCTGTCTTTTGATGTCTCTCAATACCCCCTCCCATGATGTGGCTGTCTTGACCAAACGTTTGAAAAAGCAGGTCAACCGGTCCACAGATCATCAGGAGGAGCTTCTAAACGCCTTACATTCGACCGTGAAACGGTGTAACCTCAGCGCTATCCTGCTTGTTGGGATGAAAGACTACTTCTCTCTTGCTAAAAACTTGGATCATCTGGATAAGCATGACGGAATCCTATGGCATGGTGATCTTTGCCTGCGGAAAGCTCCATTACTGTCCTTTGTTCGGAGGCAGCCAGGCTATCAGAACTACACCATCCGCCGCATTGTGCAGGAGCTGAGCGACATCGATGCCCTGGTCGTACAGGGAGATGAATACACAGTGTCCCTGGGGAAGAAGGGAAACAAGAAGAAAGCCCCTCGCGTGTACCGGCTCCGGATCAGTGTGCTCAAAGAAACCGCCGAGCTCTTTGAGGTTTGAGCTCCCCGCCCGTTGGGTATCCTACTTGTTGGAAAGGAGGGGTTCCCCTTGCTGATCGAAAAAAGTGATGACGACCGGTCCATCGATATCTGGCTCAGGCACGGGGAGCTGCCTCCCCCGCTGGCGGACCTGCAGCAGCGGTTTCCCGGATATCAGGTCGCTCTCTTCCGCTCCGGCCAGGAGGACCTGGCCCAGGCCACCGCTGAACTTCTCCGCTGTAACTTGTCCCCTGGTCCGGCACGGGTCTGAAACCCGTGCCGGATTTTTTCCCAAAAATCGCCCTTGCTTTTTTCCGCCCGTTCCGCTACTATTACAATGTAGATTGTATCACAAGCGAAGGAGGTGTGCAACATTGAAAATCGCCGGATACACCCGCATTTCGGTAGACGTGGAGAAGGACCAGGACAACACCTCCATTGAGAACCAAAAGGAGATCATCACCGCCTTCGTCCACCAGAACTTCCCCGATGCCCAGCTGGACTTTTTCGTAGACCGGGACCGCTCCGGCTACACCTTTGAACAGCGGGAGGCCTATCGCCAGCTGCGGCCCCAGCTGCTGGCAGGAGAATACAACATTCTCATCGTCAAGGATTTCTCCCGCTTCTCCCGGCGCAACAGCCTGGGCCTGTTCGAGCTGGAGACCCTGCGGGATGCCCATGTGCGCATCATCTCCGTGGGCGACGCCATCGACTACCCCACCAAGGACGAGTGGATGCTCATTCAGTTCAAGTTCCTCATGAACGAGTTTCCCGTCACCGACACCAGCCGCAAGATCAAACAGATCATCGCCAGCCGCCAGAAGGAGGGCAAGTGGGTCTGTGCCGTCCCCTACGGCTACCGCATCACCAACACCAAGGAGATGACCTACGACATCGACCCCCCGGCCGCAGAGATCGTGCGGGAGGTCTTTCGTCTGTACAACAACGGCTGGGGGTATAAAAAAATCGCCAACCACCTCACCGACCAGGGGGTCCCCACCCCCCGGGCCAATGAGATCGCCCAAAAGGAGGCCCGGGGCCAGACCACCAAGCGCACCGCCCGCCAGGCCTGGAGCCTGGCCACCGTTCAGGGGATGCTCTCCAACGACTTTTACATCGGCACCCTCCGGCAGAAGAAATACCGCCGCACCGGCATCAACGGCTCCGACGAACAGGTGGACGGCCAGGAACAGCTGGTCTTTGAAAACGCCCACACCCCCATCATTGCGCCCAGCACCTTCGCCTACACCCAGGAGCTCCTCCGCCAGCGCAGCCGGGGCCACTACCGGGGGGAGAAAAAATACCCCACCCCTTATAGCGGCTACCTCTTCTGCGGGGACTGCGGCAGCCCCCTCTTCTCCCGCTCCCGGCCCAATCTGCCCCCCCAGTATGTGTGCGGAGCCTATCTGCGCCGGGGCCGGAAGGCCTGCACCGCCCACCAGATCCGGGTGGACCAGCTGGACCGGCTGCTCAAGCGGTACATCCGCCGGGTGGCCGACCACGCCGGGGACATGATCGAAACCCTCCAGCAGGCCATCCGCCAGCAGCCCCAGCGGGAGGCAGAGATGGGTCAGGCCATCGACAGCCTCCAGCGGCAGCGGGAGGAGGCTCAGGCCCAATTAAAAGCCCTGCTCAAACGCAAGCTGGTAGACACCATGGGCAAATCCCCCCAGCAGGCAGAGATTCTGGAGGAGACCTATCGGGAGATGGAGGAGGAGCTCACCACCCGCATCGCCGGCCTGGACCGGCAGATTGACAGCAGCATCCAGCTGCGCAGCGGGATGATCCAGGCCAACCGGAAGGCAAAAACGGTCCTGGACGTCTTTTCGGACATTCTGAACAAGCCCGCCCTGGACAAGCGGGACATCGGCCTTATCGTCCAGCGCATCACCGTCTATGAGGACCACCTGGACGTGGCCCTGAAAAGCGACGTGGATGCCCTGATCTCCCCCCAGGAGGGCAGCGAAAATTTTTCCCCGGACAGTAAAGATATCTCACCTCTCACCCCATCCGTCCCTTCCCACGGGGACAAGGTCTTTCCTGTCAATGTTGTCAGCAGCGGGGACCCCCTGGAGATCTTCACCAACGGGGACGGTGTGGTGTTTAAGAAATACTCCCTCATGGGCGGGCTGGGGGACTTCTCCGCCCAGCTGTGCGAGTCCCTCTACAAGACCACCGGCAAGATGGTCACCATCACCGACCGGGACGTCTGCCTGTCCGTGGCCGGCGGCGGCCGGCGGGAGCTCACCGACAAGAGCATCTCCCCCGCCCTGGCCCAGATCATGGAGGGCCGCCAGCTCTACCAGCATCAGCCCGGCCAGCCCCCCCTGCCGGTCAGCGACTACACCGACCGGTATGTCCTCTCCACCGCCGCCCCCATTCTGACCCAGGGGGACGTGCTGGGCTGCGTGGCCTTCCTCTGTGAAAAGGACCACCTGGAGGTGGCCGAGTCCGAGCATGAGCTGGCCCAGGCCATCGCAGGTTTCCTGGGCCGCCACATGGAATCCTGATCCCCCGTCCCCCGCTCCGGCAGGCCGCCGGCAGCGGGGGATGGTCTATTCTCCCCCCGCCCCGCATACAGTGGTGACACGGACAACGTGGGGAGTGGTAGAACTTGCGGACTGATATGGAAGAGCGCGCCTGCGACCTGGCCCTGTACATCCTGGAACACCAGGCAACCGTCCGAGCCGCGGCAAAGCAGTTCGGCATCAGCAAGTCGACGGTGCACAAGGACCTGTCCCAGCGGCTGCCCCTTTTCAACCGTTCCCTCTACCTCCAGGTGAAAGAGGTCCTGGACCGGAACAAAGCGGAGCGGCACATACGAGGGGGCAAAGCCACCAAGGAGAAATACGAACATCAAAAAAGAAAGGGCTGCTGAGACGCAGCCCTTTCTTTGGGTCTGAATGGGGTCCCCTGGGGGATTTATTCTACGGAGATCAGGTAATGGTACACCGGCTGGCCGCCTTCCAGGGTGGTGATCTCCGCCTCGGGGCAGGCCGCCTCAAACTTGGCCTGGGCGCCCTCAGCCTCCCCGGCCTGCACGCCCTCGCCATAGAAGATGCTGATGAACTCCCCTCCCCGCTGGGCGCTCTCCTGGGCCAGCTTGTCCAGGGCCGCGTCCAAATTCTTCTCGGTGCCGAAGAGCTGGTTGTCCACCAGCAGCAGGTAATCTCCGGCGTGGATGGCGGTGCCGTCGAACTCGGAGTCCCGGGCGGCGTAGGTGACCTCCATGGTGGTCACCCCTGCCATGGCCGCCTCCATGGCGGCGGTGTTGTCCGCCTCCTCCCCGTCGGGGTCCATGGCGATCATGGCGGAGATGCCCTGGGGCACCGTCTTGGCCTGGAGGACGATGACCTTCTTGTCCTCCACCAGGTCCACGCACTGCTGGGCGGCCATGATGATGTTCTTGTTGTTGGGCAGGACGTAGACAATCTCCGCCGGGGTCTTGCGGATCTGCTTGAGGATGTCCTCGGTGGAGGGGTTCATGGTCTGGCCGCCGCTGATGACCCCGTCGGCCCCCAGATCAAAGAACACCTTGGCCAGGCCCGCTCCGGCGGCCACCGCCACAAAGCCGTACTTCTTCTCCGGCGGGGCGGAGGGGGTGTCCCCCTGCTCCATGGCCTCCAATTCGGCCTCTACGGCCTCCAGGTCGTCGGTGGACTGGGCCTGCTTGCCGGCGGCCAGCTCGTCCCGCTGGGTGCGCATGTTCTCAATCTTGGCCAGTTCCAGGGTGCCGTACTCCTGGGCCTTGGTGAGGGCCAGGCCCGGGTCGTCGGTATGGACGTGGACCTTAAACTCCTCGTCCCCCTCTCCGATGACCAGGCTGTCGCCGATGGTCTCCAGCCAAGCCCGGTACTCCTCCAAGGGCTTGCCCCCGGTGCGGCGGACGATGAACACGGTGTCGTAGGTAAAGGTGAGCTCCTCCTCCGCCAGGGCGCCGAAGTCGGCCTTCTCCTGGGGCTTGGCCTCCTCCTGCCCGCTCTGGGGGGCGGGAATGCCCTGGAGCTCGTCCAGCATGGCCTGCAGAACCACCACAAAGCCCATGCCGCCGGCATCCACCACGCCGGCCTTTTTCAGCACGGGGTTCTGGTGGATGGTATCGGCCAGGGCCTCCCGGGCCCGGTCGATGGCGGAGGCCAGGACGTACTCAAAGGCGGTGTTCTCCTCGGCTGCCCGGCCGGCCCGGTCCCCCGCCAGGCGGGAGACGGTGAGCAGGGTGCCCTCGGCCGGCTTCATCACCGCCCGGTAAGCGGCGATCACCCCGGCGTTGATGGCGTCGGCCAGGTCGATGCCGTCCATGGTGTCCTTGTCCTTCATGGCCCGGGAAAAGCCCCGGAAGATCAGGGACAAAATCACCCCGGAATTTCCCCGAGCGCCCCGGAGCATGGCTGAGGCGCACAGGGCCGTGGCCTGCCCCACGGTGGCGGGGTTTTTCTGCCGCAGCTCTGTCGCGGCGGTGCCGATGGTCAGGCTCATGTTGGTGCCCGTGTCCCCGTCGGGTACGGGGAAGACGTTGAGCTCGTTAATCTTCTGCTTTTCCGCGTCCAGAGAGGCGGAGGCGTGAATCAGCATCGCCGCAAGGGTCTTGCCGTCAACTGCTTGTACCATGATTCCTCTTCTCTCCCCTCTTCTCAGTCAATCTGCATGGAGTCCACATAGACGTCCACCGCCCGGACCTGGGCGCCGGTCATCTGGCCCACGGCATACCGGACTTCGCTCATGATGGAGCTGCTCACCGCAGTCAGGTTCACCCCGGCGTCCACGATGATGTGCAGCTCGATGGAAACCGTGTCGTCGGCCTCGAAGATCACCCGGACCCCCTTGGCCATGGACTCGTTGCGCAGCAGGTGGACCAGCCCGTCCTTCTTGGACCGGGCCGCCATCCCCTTTACGCCAAAGCAGCTGGTGGCCACGGCACCGGTGATGGTGGTGAAGACCTCGCTGCTGATTTGGATCTCGCCTCTGTCATTTTGTAGCCGCATACGTTGTTACCGTTCCTTTCCGGGCCGGGGCAGCGGGGGCCGCCAGACCCTGCGATGAGAAATCCGTGGAAAAATTGATTTGCGGATTGTATTTTACCAAGGGATCAGGTAAAATACTACCATAGACCACGGTTTCCGCGCAACTGTATTTGGGAGGTTTTTCTATGAAATTGACAAGTACGATCCTCAAACTCATCGCCGTGCTCCTGGCCGCCTTCGCCGTGGTGTGCCTGGTGATGGCCAATCTGGAGCGAATCACCCGCTGTGTAGACGCTGTCTCTGCCCGGCTGCAGGCCAAGAAGGAGGCCCTCCGCCGCGCCTGCCCCTGCAGCGCCTGCGAGATGGAGGACGAGTTCGAGGACTGGGATCTCTAAAACTGGAATACGCGCAGACCGCGTTCCCCCTCTGGGGGACTGGCCGGGGCGGCATCGCCGCCCCGGCTGCTTTGTGTCTGCCTTAAAACGTCAGCCCGGGGTGTTTGGGGGGCAGGGAGATGGGGTCCATCTTCTTGACCACCGCGAAGGTAAACAGGGCGGTGGTGATGAGTTCGTCCCGGTCATTGCGCTGCTCTACGGACACCACGCAGATCCGCCCCCCCACCTGCACCGGGATGGCCCGGCAGAAGAGGTAGGCCCCCGCCGCCGGCCGCAGGAAGTTCACGGTGCTCCCCTGGGTGACGCACACCCGGCCGTGGGGCACCAGGCTGTGGCCGGCAATGGTGTCGGCAAAGGCCACCAGCATGCCGCCGTGGACGGTGCCGTACTGCTGCTGGTTGCTCTTGCGAATCATCATGATGCCCTCGGCCGCGTCCTTCTCCATGCGGATGAGGTGGATGCCGTTCTCCACCGCCCAGGGGTCCAGGCCCCGGATTGTTCCCAGGTCTGGGTCCTCCTTGACGTAGTAGATCCCCTCTTTTTCCGGGGTGGGGGCGTCCTCCCGCTCATCCAAGAAAGCCATTGAGAATCTCCTCTTCGGCTTCCTCCTCCGTCAGGCCCAGGGTCATCAGTTTGAGGATCTGGTCCCCGGCGATGCGGCCGATGGCGGCCTCGTGGATCAGCTGGGCGTCGGGGTGGTTGGCCGTCAGGGCGGGGATGGACTGGATCTTGGCCTGCCCCATAAGGATGGAGTCACATTGGACATGGCCGAAGCCGGCGGCGTCCCCAATCATCCGGGGATAGAAGATCTGCTGGGAGGTGTCCTGTGCCACCGACCGGGAGATCACCCGGCCGCTGGCCCCCTCGCCGGCCAGGATCACGTCCATCTCCGACTCCGCCATCTGCTTGCCGTGGGTGAGGAGTTTTTCGGTGATCACTGCCTCGGCGTCCTCCTTCACCACCACTTTGGTGTAGCGCTTGGTGGAGTCCACCCCCCGCAGCTGGGTGGTCTCCATCTGCAGGGAGGCTCCCTTCTCCAGGTAGACCACCGTCTGGGGGTTCATCACCCGCTCGCCGGTGCCCTCCCCTTCGCCGTAGTGCTTTTCCACGTACTGGACCTTGGAGTTTTCCCCGATGTAGAAGGTGTGCACGCCGTCGTGCTTGGTCTCCTGGCTGCCCTCGTTGTGGATGCCGCAGCCGGCCACGATGACGATGTCGCAATCCGGGCCGATGTGAAAGTCGTTGTACACCAGCTCGTCCAGCCCCGTCTGGGTGATGATCACCGGGATGTGGACCGACTGGTGCTTGGTGCCGGCCTTGACGTAGATGTCAATGCCCGACTTGTCGGTTTTCGACACGATGTCAATGTTGGCCGTGGTGTTGCGGGAGGCCAGCTCCCCGTTCTTGCGGATGTTGTAGGCCCCCTGGGGGGTGGTCTCCAGGTCGGCAATCTCCCGCAGGAGCCGGATGTCTACGTTTTCCATGGCTCAGTCCTCCTTTGGCTGCCGGCAGTTTTCCCGGTCAGGCTGCAAGAAGTTGCACATGCCGCCGGTGTCGGCCAGAATGTGGGGCATAATCTCCGCCTTGGGGCCGTGGCGGGCCACTTTCCCGCCGGAGATCATCACAATCTCGTCGGCCAGGTCGATGATGCGCTCCTGGTGGGAGATGACGATCAGCGTGGCCTCCCGCTTCTGGTGGATGGCCTTGAAGGTCTCGGTCAGCTTGGCGAAGGACCACAGGTCGATGCCCGCCTCCGGCTCATCAAAGATCATCAGCCCCGACTTGCGGGCCAGAATAGTGGCGATCTCAATGCGCTTGACCTCGCCGCCGGACAGGGAGGCGTCCACCTCCCGGTCGATATAGTCGGCGGCGCACAGGCCCACCCGGGTCAGATACTGGCAGCCCTCCTCCCGGGTCAGCTTCTCGCTGCCCGCGGCCAGGGCCAGCAGATCCCGCACCCGCAGGCCCTTGAAGCGGGGCGGCTGCTGAAAGCCGTAGCTCACCCCCAGGCGGGCCCGCTGGGTGATGTCCAGGCCGGTGATGTCGGTGCCATTCCAGGCGATGGTGCCCCCGGTGGGCCGCACCAGGCCCATGATGGCCTTCGCCAGGGTGGTCTTGCCGCCCCCGTTGGGGCCGGTGATGACCACAAACTGATGGTCAGCTACGGTGAGGGAGACGTCGTTGAGGATACCCAGCTCCTCGCCGGACTCCCCCTCCACCTGGTAGCTGAGATGCTTTATCTCCAGCATACGCGGTCTCTCCTTTGTACTATGCTTCTTCTCATGAGATGTTATTTTATCACGGCGGGGGGGAAAATACAACCCTGCCGGGCGCAAAAACCACACTATTCGCATAGGATAAGGTGAATCCAAATCATCAGGAGGCTTTGTCTATGGAACAAGATCATTTGCCCTGCTCCTGCGACCAGGAGGTCTTTGAGCGGGTGTGGCGGCGGGTGATGCCCGAGGACCGGCCCGACTGCCCCTTTACCCTGGGCGAGGACGCCGCCGCCCCTCCGGCTGTCCAGCCCCCCGCAGCGGCTCTGCCTGCCGTGGTACATACTGCTCCAGCCGGCGAACAGGCGCCCTCCCGGCCCGTGGTGGGAGAAGAGCACGACGTGCCCTGCCTGGGGGCGTCCTCGGCGGTGTACGGCGCCCAGCTCCAGCGGCTCATTGACCGGGAACTGGCGGATTGGAGGGCCTATCAGGCCCTATCCCGCCGGGCCCAGGGAAACAGCGGGCGGGTGCTGGCCACCATCGCCGCCGACGTCCGAAAAAGCCTCGCGTAATTTCTTTTTACAATCGTCCTCCGAAAT
>OGXS01001317.1_pt1 | contig 16995 bp, 9 predicted proteins | sample 1576371 | NCBI WGS metagenome assembly OGXS01 (sample SAMEA3541475, study PRJEB24748) | human gut metagenome | biome: human gut; feature: human-associated habitat; material: faeces | place: China | collected 2012
GGCGCCGCGTCGAGCCGGGCCTCCGTGTCGGGCGCGGGGGCCGACCAGGTCCAGCTGTCGGCGATGAGCGCGCCCGACATCAGGTCGGCCTCGTCGCCCAGGGTTACGGTGTTGGCTCGCGCGTCGATGCCTGTTACATAGAGCGGCCGCGCTGCCGCCACACCAAGGCCCTTGCGCTGGCCCACGGTGTAGCGGATGGCGCCATGATGAGTGCCCAGCACCGATCCGCTCGTATCGACGATATCTCCGTCGGGAAGCGCCTGGCCCCTACGGCGCTCGATGAACGTGGCAAAGTCGTTGTCGGGAACGAAGCAGATGCCTTGGCTATCCCGCTTCGCCGCGTTCTCGAAGCCGTGCTCGCGCGCGATGCGGCGCACGTCGCCCTGTTTCGTGAGCCCGCCCAGAGGGAACAGCACATGAGCGAGCTCCTCCTGCGTGAGCCCATAGAGGAAGTAGCTCTGGTCCTTGCTTCGATCGACGGCCTTCATAAGGGCGAAGGAGCCGCTTTCCAGCTGCGCAACGCGCGCATAATGCCCCGTTGCCAGATACTCGCACCCGAGTTCGCGGGAATGGGCGAGCAGGGCGCCGAACTTGATGCGCTGGTTGCAGATGGCACAGGGGTTGGGCGTGGTGCCCAGCTCGTAGGCGCGGCAAAACGCCTCGATCACGTCGCGCTCGAAAGCATCGCGGCAGTCGAGCACCGTGAACGGTATGCCAAGCCGATGTGCCACGACACGCGCGTCCTCGATATCGGCGAGGTTGCCGCATGCGCGCGCGGGGTCGCGCCCCGAAGTCTCGGCGTCGTAGAGCCGCATCGTGACGCCGATGCAGTCGTAGCCGGCCGAAGACAGCAGGTAGGCGGTAACGCTTGAATCGACCCCGCCGCTCATGGCGATGAGAACGCGCGTGCCCACGGCGGCCTACGCAAACATAGGGGTCGAGAGGTAGCGCTCGCCCGTGTCTACAAGGAACGCCACGATGGTCTTGCCCTCGTTTTCCGGGCGGCGGGCAAGTTCGAGCGCGGCCCAGGTGGCGGCGCCAGACGAGATGCCCACGAGCAACCCCTCCTCAGCGCCGAGGCGGCGGCCCACGGCGTAGGAATCCTCGGTGGTAACGGTCATCACCTTGTCATAGACGTGCGTGTCGAGCACCTCGGGCACAAACCCCGCGCCGATGCCCTGGATACCGTGGGGGCCGGGCTTGCCGCCCGAGAGCACGGGGGAGTCGGCGGGCTCCACGGCGACGAGCTCGATTGCGGGATTCTGCTCCTTAAGGTAGCCACCCGCGCCCGTGATGGCGCCTCCCGTGCCCACGCCGGCGACGAAGATGTCGACGTTGCCGTCGGTGTCGTCCCAGATCTCGGGGCCGGTGGTGGCGCGGTGGATGGCGGGGTTCGCGGGGTTCACGAACTGGCCCGCGATGATGCTCTTCGGCGTGGCGCTCTGGAGCTCGTTTGCGCGCTCGATGGCTCCCGCCATGCCTTTGGCCCCCGGGGTGAGCACGAGCTCGGCGCCGTAGGCGCGTACAAGCTGGCGACGCTCGACGCTCATGGTCTCGGGCATGACGATGATGGCGCGGTAGCCGCGAGCGGCTGCCACGGCAGCGAGTCCGACACCGGTGTTGCCCGAGGTGGGCTCGATGATGGTATAGCCCTCATGCGGGCGGATGGCACCTTCGCGCTCGGCTGTCTCGATCATCGAGAGCGCGACGCGGTCCTTGGCAGAGCCGGCCGGGTTCGAGCGCTCGAGCTTGACGAGCACACGCGCCTTGAGGCCGTCCGTGCGCTCGATGTTGCTGAGCTCCAGCAGCGGGGTGTGGCCGATCAGCTGGTCGATGGAGGAATAGATCTTGCTCATGGAAAACTCCTTATAAAAGAGGGGTGTGTATGGTGTTACACGGCACCGTTGCGGCGGCGCGTAATGTAAGCATAGGGCCGGAGTTCCAGAAGGATGGCTGCCGGCGAGGCGGTTCATACGCTGTTTACGACGGGGCGCCCGGCTCGTGCGACGGGCGGGTGCAGGCCCGACGGGGCGTGAGGCTAATGCTTCTTCACGCCCAAGATGGTACACATGATGCTCACGATGATCGCGCCAACAAATGCCGAGACGAAGTTGGCTGCCACGATACCCGAGCCGAGCAGGTTGAGCGAAAGCGAGCTTGCAAGCTGGAGCATGAGGCCGTTCACCATAAGCTGGAAGAGCCCGAGCGTGATGATGGTGAGCGGGAGCGCGAGCACCGTGATGATGGGTTTCACGAGCGAATTGACGAGCGAGAGGAAAAGTCCGGTGAATATGTAGCACAGCCAGGGCTCGACGGTGCCCAGGACGAAGATGCCCGGGACGAACCAATCGGCGATCGCGATGGCGATCGAGGTGAAGAGCCAGTTGAGCAGGAAGGTCATGAGGGGCCTTTCGGGAGCGCGCTGCGTGGCCGGTTCGTTGCGACATGCGGTTACGGCGCGGGGCCTGTCTTGCGGTTCGCGAGCTCGTCGGGCGCGCGCTTGCGCCTCCGCCGGGTCCGCGAATTTCGACCGATTATGCCCCAACCGGGCTCACATATTTCCGATGGGTGGCGTATGTGAAGAGTTGAGGGATAGCGAGGTACCCATGCGGTTGAAGGAAGCTGGTGCGAAGCGCCCGGCGGTGCATCCGTATGATGGCCCTGAGGTGCGGCGCTTTAGCGAAGTGGTGTGGTACACTGCGACGTGCGCCATCGTGCGACCATTATCGCCAGGGCGCGTTGCATAGTGCATACACAAACGGGGCGAACAGGGGCGGTGTCGCATGGATATCGAGAAGATGTATGAACGTGAAGATGTCGAGCAGCTGGTGCGCGCATTTTCTATGCTGCACGGCGAGGCGGACATCAAGGCGTTCCTAGCCGATCTGCTCACCCCGCGCGAGGTCTGCGATTTGGCCCAGCGCCTGCAGGTGGCGCGCTGCCTCGACGAAGGGGAGCCGTACGTGCAGGTGCAGGCGCGCACCGGCGCGTCATCGACCACGGTGAGCCGTGTGTCGAAGGCGCTCAATGGCGAGTACGGCGGCTATCGCAGGCTCCTGATTCGTTTGGAGGACGAGAGGTAAGCAGGGAATGGAGACCGTTGTTCTCGAGGCCGTTACGTCTGAAACCGTGAGCGCGCTCGCTGCGCTCGCCCACGAGATCTGGTTCGAATACTGGCCGTCGCTCATCGGAGCGGACCAGACGTCATATATGGTTGATCGGTTCCAGTCGCTGCCGGCGATCGAGCGCGACATGCGCGATCATGCCTACGAGTATTGGTTCGTGCGCGCCGCGGACGACGGGCGCATCGTGGGATATACGGGAGGTCATGTCGAGCCCGAGACCAACCGATTCTTTATCTCCAAGATCTATCTTCTGGCATCGGAACGCGGAAAGCATTTTGCGAGCGCCGTGGTCTCCTTCTATGAGCGACTTTGCCGCGAGCGCGGCCTCTCTGCCATGTATCTCACCGTCAACAAAGGTAACGACCTGGGCGTTCGCGCATATCGTGGCAACGGCTTCTCTGTTATCGATGCCGTCGAGACCGATATCGGTCAAGGGTTCATCATGGACGATTACATCATGGAGAAGTGCGTGAAATAAGGGCTTGCCCTGCGACCTCAGTGCATCAGCACCATGAAGAGTGGAATCGCTTTGTTTTGTTAGCTAGTCGGCGTTCGGCCACCGCGTATCGGGGGCGAAGGCGGCAGAGCGGGGGCTTCTGATATCTTCCATAGGTCAAGATATACAAACATATGTTCGCTATTCATGATATAATCGCCTTAACGAGCGGGCGGTGCCCTCCGAGTCCAACGGGGTAGATGGAGGGATCCCTTGAGCAAGCTCGCCCAGCTGCTGCTCGCGGCGGCTGTTCTGGTAGCGCTGATTCTGTTGGCCTACGAGATGCTGCTCGGCTAGGCCGGGCACGGGGTGATGCTTGACGCAAAAGGGAACAGCCGCCTTGGTGGAGACGGCTGTTCGGCGTGGGCATTACCCCACCACAACGTTTTCACAGGAGGGCTTAAAACCTTCTGCTCGCTACGACTATACCCCAACGCGGCGTCCCCGTTCGTCGCGGGGGTATGCTCGGCCAAAAAGCCGCGCCCCTGGCATTGCTCCGCCACGCTTCTGAAGGAGAGACTGCTTGTAGGGAATGCCGGGACCGCCGCTTTTTGTCCGCATGGGCGTGTAGGATATGATGCGAAGACGTTGAACGGAGGATCATGTCCATCCAAATCGAACGCATTCCCTTATCGGTGCAGCTCGGCGTGGAAGAGCTGAGGGCGCTTGAGGGGTTATTGGAGAGCTCTGGCCGCGTGACGCTTATCGTGCCCGATTTCGGCGTGCGCGACGCGTGTCGCCGCGCGCTTGCCGATGCCGGTTGCGGCGTTGGCGTCGACGTCACGACTCCCGACGGATGGATTCAGTTGCTGTGGGAGCTCATGGGCGACGGCAGGCGCATCGTATCGGGCGCGCAGCGCCGTTTGCTCGCGACCCGTTCCCTTCTATGCGACCGCGAAGAAGGGAGCGTGCGGGGCGAGGGGACGGCCTCCGCGGGGGGTGCGCAGAGCGAGGTCCCAGCTTCTGCGGAGCATACGACGGAGGACTTCTGCACCCCCGGCATAATCAAGATGATCGCCCGCGCGGCGCGCCTCTATCTTCCCTACATCGAACGTCGCGTCGATAGTGCAATCTTCTCGGCTTCTGAGCGGCGTATCGTTCGCGCCCTCAAGTGCTACGCTCGTTCTCTGCAAGATTTGGGGCTTATCGAGGGCTCTTCGGCTGCGGCCGTGCTTTCCGAGGGGCTTGCGGGGCGCTTGCCGGCCTGTGCGGGCGCCGTCGTGCTGCGCGGCGTCCACGAACTCCCGGAATATCTGCTTGAGCTCATCGGCGCCGTCGCTTCGGGCGGAACGGTGCGCATAGTGCTCGAGCTCGAGGCGGCAGCCGAGGCCGAGGCGCTCGCCCAGAGGTTCGGAGTTGCCGCCCACGGCGTGGCGGCTCTGGCCCAGATGAGTGCGGGAGACGCCTCGCGCCCTGGCATCCCCTTGCGTTTCGCTGAGGTCTGCGGGCCCTCGGCGCGCGAGGCGGCGTACAGCCTGATTGTCTCTGCAGTGGCGCGCGAGGCAGGAAGTGCCGCGAGCGCCTGTCCTGCGCCCGCCGTGACGGTCGCCGCTCCCGATCCCGCTGGCCTGTTCCGTGACCTTGCTCCGCGTCTTGCTGCTCAGGGGGTCGCGTCCTCGCTCGAGGTCCGGCTGGCGTTTCGCGATACGCGCGCCGGCCAGGCTGTCGCGGCGCTTTCCGATTTTCTCGAGCGCGTGAACGGCGAGGAAGCGAGCGCGTGGTGGCCTGCTCCCGAGATTCCCGACTGGATTCGCTCTCCGTTTTCGGGCCTTGCCTCGGGTGCGCCCCGTATCGCCCGCATGCTCGATACGCGCCTGCGCAAGACGCGCAGCCTCACCAAGAAAACGCTCATGCGCGAGCTCGATAGCCTCCAGAGCCGTGAGCTCAACCGCGGGCGCGAGCTTGCGGAGCGCGGCGGGCGCGAGCGGCGGCCCATCGCGGTCAAAGCCGTTGTCGATGCGCTCGACGACGGCGCATACTCTCGCGCGTTCCAGCTCATGGCCGCCTGCGCCTCGTCGGCGCCTCTTGCCGCCTTTGGAGCGGAGGGGCTCGCCGCCAAGCAGATGGAGCTCGCGGCGCTCGAGGCTGCCCAGGCCTTCATGGACGAGGCGCGCGAGCTCGGCGTCGCTGAGCCCCAGGCGTACCTTGCCTTGCCCGAGCTTACCGTTCGCTATGCGCAGCAGTTGGCTCCGCGGAGCTCCGAGGGCGAATGCCCGGACGGTTCATGTGCTTCACAGGCGCAGCCGACCGTGGCTTTTCGCTCGCTGGATGCGCTGGCGTCCTCTACTCCCGCGGTGAGTGCGGTCGCATTCCTGCTCGATGCGGATGCTGCGTCTTATCCCTTGGCGGAGCGCGATACGCCCTTGACGCTGCTTGCCGAGAAGCTGGGGTGCGCTGGCATCTCCGCGCAGCCCGCTGAGCGCCAGCGCGTTCGGTTCCGTCATGCCGCGGAATCCGCTCAGGTTGCCGTATTCGGCTATGTTGCGAACGATCGTCAGGCCGAGGAGCGCTACCCGGCGCTCGCCTATGCTGAGGCCAAGGCTGCGGCGGGCGAGAGGGGGCAAGGTGCCTGTGTGCTCGGCCTTCCCCTTGCCACCGTGGGCGCTGCGGCCGCGCTTGACGGGGCGCCTGCTCCGTGCGCCGCTGCCATGCGCGCGCTCGATGCGCTTGATTGCATGCTGGGCAAGCTGCCCAACGAGGGGGCTTTATTCGCCAACCTCGATCTCGCCGGGGGTGTGGGCGCCCGCTGCGAGGCAGTCGGCGCGGCGGGGGAGCATTCCCTAGCTCCAGAGCTCAACCGCTTCCTGCTTTTGCCCGAGCGCAGCCTCGGCTCGCGCACGGTGCCGCGCACGCTTTCAGCCTCGCAGATCGAGAACTATCTGGCGTGCCCCTACCGTTGGCTCGTGAGCAACCGTGCCGCCACCCGGCGCCTCGATGTGGGCTTCGGCCCCATCGAGATGGGTAACTTCGTGCACGATGTCATGCAACGCTTCCACGAACGGCTTATCGACGAGGGCCTCATGCGTGTGCGGCCTGAGACCGTGGACACCTGCCTCGTCCAGATGGACCAGGCGTTCATCGAGATACGTGCGGACCATCTGCGCGGCAAGTACACGCATGGGAAATATGCGCGCGAAGAGCGGCCCCGCGCCATTCGCGGGCCGCTCGTTCCGCTCGATGAACTCGAGCGCAACCGGCTGGATGCCATGCTTTCCAAGCTGCATGAAGTCGTTCGCTACGAGGCGGACATGCTTTCCATCTTCACTCCCTCGCAGTTTGAGTATTCCTTCGACAAAGAGGGCGTGACCTACGCGGGCCGTGCGCTCGGCGGTCGTATCGACCGGATCGACACGGCAGAGGACGCCGGGTTCGGGGAGCGCTTCGTGGTGATCGATTACAAGAACCGAGCCTCCGTGCGCGAGCTTGGATGCCCCGACCCCACCATGATGCTCGACGAAGGGGAAGAGCTGCCGCAGGGATGGCTGCCGGGCCGCGACGCGGACCGCGCCCCCAAGGTCCAGACCCTTATCTACGCCCAAGCCCTGGAACACCTGGGGGCGGGCTCGGCGCAGGGCGCCGTCTACTTCGCAACGCGCGGTCCCGAGGTTGCTGGCGCGGTGGCAGATTCCCTTACCGCCTCTGAGCCCCCGGCCTTCCCACACGATGCCGTCTCGGGCTATCCCGGCGTCAAGCCCCCGCGTTCACGTACCGCGAAGCACGATGGCTTCCTCAAGTTCAAGACGCTGCTCGATGCGGTGGAGGAGGGGGTGGCCCGTGAGCTCGATGCGCTCGAGGCGGGCGCCATCGCCCCGCGCCCCGCGGCCGACTCCTGTTCGTTCTGTCCGCTCACGATGTGCGAAAAGAGGCGCTGATGGCACGGGTAACCCTAGAGGCAAAGCAGGAGCGCATCGTGCGCACGCTCGAAGGGCCGCTCTTCGTTTCGGCGGGCGCCGGTTCCGGCAAGACCTTCACGCTCACCCAGCGCGTGCTCTATGCGCTCAAGCCGGGCTCCAAGCCGCGCGACCAATGGGCAGATCCCGATCGGCCCGAAGCCTTTCTCGATAGCATCGACCAGGTGCTCGCCATCACGTTCACGGACAAGGCGGCGACCGAGCTCAAGGAGCGCATCCGTTCGGCGCTTCGCGAGGAGGGTCTCGATGCCGAGGCCGAGAAGGTCGATAATGCGTGGATCTCGACCATCCATGGCATGTGCTCGCGCATCATCCGGGCCCATGCGCTCGATCTTGGCGTCGATCCCGCTTTCACGGTCGCGGGCTATGCAGACGATCTCAAGCGCCTCGCCGTCGAACACGTGCTGAGGCGCGTGACGGCGGAAGATGTCGGCGGCACAGGGCCCTTCGACGAGCTGCTCGAGGCATTTGAACTCGAGTCGCAAGATGGGTCGATGAGCCTTTCGAGCTTGCTCTCCATCCTCGTTGCCATCCTTTCGAAGGTGTCGACGCTCATCGGTGGGCTTGAGGCGTTCGAGCAGGTGAAGGCGCATCCGTCGCATATCGATCTGTATGAAGCCTATCGCGATATTGCCGACACCCCGTCCTATGCGAACTGCGCCGCAGCGCGCTCGGCCGTCGAGGCGCTCGACGCCTATCTCGCATCTCCGCGCGATCTGCCGGCGCTCCGTGCTTGCTACGCCGCATGTGGCGAGCTCTCCAAGCGGGTGCGCGGCATGGGCAAAGACGAAAAGAGCTTCGTCGATGCGGTTCGTTCGGCGCTCCCGACATTTTTCGCCGAATCCTACCTTGCCCTGCGTGCGGACGCACTCGATGAACTCATGCCGCTCGCGGCAGAGGTCGATGCCGAATATCGCGCGCTCAAACATGATCGGTCGGTGCTCGATAACGACGATCTGCTCACGCTCGCCTACGAGGCGCTCAAGAACGACCCGCGCGTGCAGGCTGAGTTTTCCGGCAAGTTCAAGATGGTGATGGTCGACGAGTTCCAAGATACCGCCCAGCAGCAGGTGGAGCTCGTGAGCTTGCTCTGCAGCCCCGATGTACGCGAGCTCTGCACGGTGGGCGATGCCCAGCAGTCCATCTACCGGTTCCGCGGCGCAGATGTCTCGGTGTTTCGAAATAAGAAGGGCGATATCGAAGCCTCGGGCAACGGTACCGTGTGCAGCCTCGATGTCAATTACCGCAGCCATGCGGACATCCTCTCCTATGCCGACCGCATCTTCGGGGGCGAGGACGCAAACCCGCTTGGCAGGGACTTCCTGCACCTCGACTCCTGCGGTGAGGAAACGCGCCGCGGCGCGCGCAAGGTGGGCTCGGGCACCTCTCGTCGGCAGGCGGTCCTCGTGTGCGGCGGCACCGCCGACACGCGCGCCGAGGCGAAAGCGGCTGCGGTGGCAGCGCGTCTTAAGCGGCTGCACGACGAAGAGGGTTTCGCCCCGAGCGACATGGTCATTCTCATGGCTCGCCTCACCAAGGCGAGTACGTACGCCCAGGCGGTGCGCGCCGCGGGCATGCCCTGCGTGGTCTCAGGTGGCACCTCGGTGTTCCGCAGGGCGCCCGAGGTGGGGGTCATCGGTGCGCTCCTCGCGTTTCTCGCCAATCCCGACGATGGTGAGAACGGCATCACGCCGCTTGTCACCTCGCCGATGTTCAATCTGGGCGCGACTGAGCTTTTGGCGCTATCCACCTGCGTTAATGCCGAGACGGGCATAACCGACACGCGCTCCATTACCGGCGAGGTGCTCCTGCTCGCTCCCATCATGGAGGAATTCGGGCCGCTGCCCGTGCTCGACCGCATGCGCGAGGTGTTGCTGCGCGCCGCCTCGCGAGCCGGTCGCGACCGCACGTCCGAGATCGTGCGCGACGCGGTGGTGGATTCGGGCTGGCTCGCCCGCCTGGAGGAGGGCGGTGCCCAGGAGCATGCCGTGGCGGCGAACGTGCTCAAGGCGCTCGCGATTGTGGAGGAAGAGGAGGAAGGCCGCGCCTTCGCCCCGCGCCTCGTCGCACGGGCCTTCGCGGACCACATCGCCCACGTCAAAGAATCTCCCGCAGCGCTTTCCGGAGCGGGTGAGGACGCGGTGCGCATCATGACGGTGCATGCTTCGAAGGGGCTCGAGTTCCCGGTGGTCGCGGTGGCTGAGTGCGACGGCATCCGATCGAACGGCGACCGCATCCAGTTCTGCGACCGCGCGGGCACGACGCTTTGGTCGGCGCTGCCCAACCGCTTCGAACCTGCCTCGGACAAAGACTTGCTCAAGTTGCCCGCGCTCGATTCCGGTGAAGACGGTGCTCCGGCGGGGGAGGGCGCTGTGCCTTCCCGTGCCTCGGAGGCATTCGTCTTCATGCGGGATGAGCGTAACGCCCTGGACTACGAGGAAGCGGCGCGCCTCCTGTACGTCGCCATCACGCGAGCTCGCGAGGTCGCCATCCTCGCGATGGGCGCCGGTGCCGCTACAGAGCTCGAGCCGGGGCATGGCACGTCGCTCGTGGGCGAGGTTCTCGCGCGCATTCTTCCGAGCGACGCCGAGAACGGCGGCTTGCCCGACCTCGGTGCCGACCGGCTCGATTTCGACGACGCCCATGCCGGCGATTTCCAGATGGTGCTGCTCGACGATCTCAAGTATCCCTCGAAGAGCGGTGGTGCCAAGCGTCCGCAGCTTGTGTTTCATGCCGAGGATTACCCGCTGGGAACGGCCGGCGTCGAGCCTGTTGGCATGGACGCCGGCGGCGATGCCGGCGGTAGCACGGCGCTCGATGAGGACTCTTGCCCCATGAGCGCCCCCGAGCCCGCAACGCGCGAGGTGCTGCTGGTGCGGCCGGCAACGGTCGATGCCGCGACGCTCCCGCTTCCACCGGTCGCTCGAGATTCCTACAGCTACACCTCGATGGCTGCTGAGCTTCATGAGGAGGGGGAGGATCGCTTCTCGGCGGCGCCGGTAGAGGCGGCAGGCGAAGATGAGTTCTCGCTTGGCGAGCCGGGCGCGCAATTCCCTGATGGCAAGCCGGATGATGCGGTCGGTGAGGCGACCTCGCGCCGCCCCCATGGTCCTGAGCCCGCTTCTTCGGACGACCCCACCGCCTTGGGTTCTGCGTTTCACGCGGCAGCTCAATGGCTCATCGAGACGGGTGCAGATAGCGTGCCGGTCGAGCGCATCGAAGCCCTTGTGCGCTACTGGGGCGTGAGCCCAGCCCAACGCGAACGCCTCACGACGGCACTTGCCCGCTGGGAGGGCTCGCGGGTCCGTGCCGAGTTGCTCTCCTGGCCGCAGGTTCGCGCCGAGGTGCCGTTCTTCAGCCTTGGCATGGATGAGGCGCGCGAGCGCTTCGGCGCGTACGCCGAGGGCGCCATCGACGCTCTCGCTACCGATCCGGCGCGCCCCGGCGAGGCGCTCGTCATCGACTACAAGACGGGTGGCAGCGCGAACGAGACAGCCGAGCAGCTCCAGAAGAAGCACGAGCTTCAGGCGCGTGTGTATGCCGACGTGCTGCACCGCGCCGGCTTCTCGCGCGTTGCCCTCGCCTTCGTCCGCGTCGAGATTGAAGATCCCGCCCACGCCGGTGAGCCTCAGGTGGTAAGGTACGAGCAATAGAGAACGCGCGCCGAGCCTGGGGCTTTCGGCGCGCGGCCGAGATAGCTGAAAGGTTGCCATGCAGATCACACGCACGCTCTCGATTACGGCCGAGGAATTCTTCGATCAGATTGAGCAATCGATTCTCGCAGATATCAAGGGGGCCACGGGGAAAGACATCTCGCGTGCCAAGCTCAACGGCTTCAAGTACAAGAAGCGTGCGCGTGGCGGCGGCAAGGGCGGCACGCCCATGGACGTGAAGGTCAAGCACTACCGCTACCCTGAGCTCTATGAGGTTCGGTTCACCTACGCCACCGGTGTGAACACCCTGCGCTACCGGGTTATCGAGGCGGGCGACGGCTCGCTCACCATCGAATACGCGGAGGAGCTCGAGGCCCGCGGCGGGTCCGACAAGGGCATCAGGGGCACCATCAATCGCAAGCTCTACGATGCCCGCATTCGCCGTCGGGCTGTGAAGACGCTCAAGGCTATCGAAGAGATGGCGGTGCGCGACCGCAAGGCGCGTGAGAACAACCCCAAGCTCGTTGAGCTCGAAGATGGCCCCGAGGCGGATGCCGAGGGCGAGGAGCAAGCGGAATAGGCTCGTGCGTTCCCCTGCCACCCCCTGCTAAGGTAACGGGCGCAAAATCGCAGAAAAGCGGGGGTATAAAAAGCGATTTCTCGCGAAAAGCTGCCCGCAGGCGCAAGGAGTGCGTTATGAGGGCGGGCATCCCACAGGGAGCCGTCCCTACGCACCATCTATCGAACACGCTGTGGTGCTTCCGAGCATCGCACAATTGTTCGAAATCGTGTCCGTCCCGTGCGGTAGAATCGGGTTCCGGAATCGGATGGCCAATATCGCACCGCACCCGTACCATGCCTGCGCCCGTGCCGCTTCCGCATCAAGCATGTTCGTCGTACCAGCACATACCTAAGGAGATGCACCGTGGCCTTCGTTCACCTTCACAACCATTCTGAATATTCCATGCTCGACGGCGCAACCCGCGTGAGCGATATGGTCAACCGTGCGGTCGAGCTCGGTATGCCCGCCGTGGCGCTCACCGACCATGGGTACATGTACGGTATTCCGGAGCTCGGTCTTGCGTGCGACGCGGTGAACAACGCCGCGCTCGATTTCAAGCAGTGGAAGCACGACAAGACCGCCTTCGCTGAAGGGGATTTCGGCGAGGCACCCGAGGACGACAAGGCACGCGCCCAGTGGGAGCGCGACCGCGCCGCATGGGAGGCCGAGGGTTCGCTCGAGGGCACCAAGCCCGATCCGATCATCAAGCCCATCTTTGGCTGCGAGGTCTATTTCACCCCAGACGAGACGCTTTCGCGCGATCACAAGCCCGAGCTTTACCATATGATCCTCATTGCCCGGAACGAGACCGGCTACGTGAACCTCATGCAGACGGTCTCCGAGGCCGCGACGCAGGGTTTCTACTACAAGCCCCGTGTGACCCTCGATAATCTGTGCCGTCATCGCGAGGGGCTCATCGCCACCTCGGCATGCATCGCGGGCATCATCCCCAAGTGCATCGATCGCAATCAGCTCGACGAGGCCATCCGGTGGGCGGAAACCTTCCGCGATACCTTTGAGCCGGGGAACTTCTACATCGAGATCCAAGATCACGGCATCACCACCGACCGAGGCCTTACCGATGAGCAGCTTTCCCGCCAGCTCATCGACATCGCCAAGCAGGTGGGCGTCAAGGTCATCGCTACCAACGACTTCCATTACCTCACGCGCGAGGATGCTCCGGTGCAGGACATCATGATGTGCATCGGCATGAACTCCAAGGTAGACGACCCCAACCGCATGCGCATGCATGGCAGCGAGTTCTACATGAAGACCGAAGAGGAGATGCGTGCGCTTTTCCCGTACTGTCCGGAGGCATGCGACAACACGATCGAGATTGCCGAGAAATGCGACGTCCAGCTCGAGTGGGGAAAGATCATCCTCCCGCGCTACCCGTTGCTTGACCCCGGCGAGACGCACGAGAGTCAGTTCCGTCGCGAGTGCGAGGAGGGCCTCGCCAAGCGCTATGGAGAGGACTGGGAGACCAGGGTCATAAACGGCATCTCCGTGAAAGAGCGCTTCGAATTCGAATACAAGGTCATCTGCGACAAGGGCTTCGCGGCGTACTTCCTCATCGTGGCTGAATACGTACGCTGGGCCAAGCAGAACGGCATCGGCGTGGGCCCGGGCCGTGGCAGCGCCGCCGGCGCCATCGTGGCCTATGCCATGGACATCACCACCTTCGATCCCCTCGAGAACGGCCTCATGTTCGAGCGATTCCTCTCGCCCGAGCGTACCGAGATGCCCGATATCGATATGGACTTCGACGATGAGCGGCGGCTCGAGGTAATCGAGCACGTCCGCCAGCTCTACGGCCCCGAGAAGGTCACGCATGTCATCACCTACTCGACCATCAAGGCGAAGCAGGCGATTAACGACGCCGCCCGCGTGCTCGACTATCCGGTGTATGTGGGCCAGCGGCTCTCCAAGATGATTTCGAGCGACCCGAAGGTCAAGCTCAAGCAGGTGCTCACCAAGATCGAGGGCAAAGAGGAGAACTTCAACCCCGATTTTGCCGAGGCGTATGCCAAAGATCCGGATGCGCACCGCATCATCGATTCGGCGCTCTCCATCGAGGGCCTCACGCGTGGCGAGGGCGTGCATGCGTGCGCCGTGCTCATCTGCCGCGACCCGGTGAACGAGCACGTGCCCACCAAGCTCGACACCAAGGGCGGCGTGGAGATTACCCAGTACGAAGGCCATACGGTCGCCGACATGGGCCTCCTCAAGATGGACTTCCTGGGGCTGCGCACGCTCACGGTCATCTCTAAGGCGAAGGCCAACATAAAGGCCAACCATGGCATCGATATCGATGTGGACAAGATCCCCTTCGATGACCCGGAGATCTTCAAGCTCATGCAGGGCGGCCATACCGCCGGTGTTTTCCAGGTCGAATCTGCCGGCATGACGGCTACCATCAAGAACATGAAGCCCACGGAATACAAGCACGTGGTCGCATTGATCGCCCTGTACCGTCCGGGCCCCCTGGGTGCCGGCATGGTGGCGAGCTATATCAACCGTATGAACGGCAAAGAGCCCGCCGTCTCGTACGACCCGCGCCTCGACGATATTCTGGGCGAGACCTACGGCACCATGGTCTACCAGGAGCAGGTCATGAACATCTCGGTCGAGATGTGCGGCTTCTCCAAAGGCGAATCGGACTCCCGTATCCGCAAGCCCGTGGCCAAGAAGAAGATCAAGATGCTCACCGAGCAGGTCTTCAGCTGGGAAGACGGGCACGAGGAGACCATCTACGACCACTGGATGAACGGCGCCGAGCGGAACGGCTACAAGCGCCAGACGGCCCAGCGCATCTGGGACGACGTGCTCGAGTTCGCATCCTACGCGTTCAACAAGTCGCATTCCGCCGGCTATGCCATTCTCGTCATGCAGACGGCCTGGTTGAAGGCACATTATCCGCATGAATACATGGCGGCCGTGCTTACCTCGTATACCGGCAAGACCGAGAAGATCACGCATTACGTGAGCGCCTGCCGCCACGACGGCATCCCGGTGCTGCCGCCAGACGTGAACGAATCGGGTAAGGAATTCACGGCAACGGCGGAGGGCGTCCGCTTCGGCCTCGCGGGCATCCGCGGCGTGGGCGAGGGCGTGGCCCAGGCAATCATCGACGAGCGCACGCGCGGCGGTGCGTTCAAGAACCTGCACGATTTCGTCGACCGCGTCGACTCGAGCCAAGCGAACCGCCGCGTGATCGAAGCGCTTATCAAGTCCGGCGCCTTCGACTCCACGGGCTACACGCGTCGGCAGCTCATGAGTTTCGTGGATAAGGGCAACCCGGAGAACATCATCGACGCGGCCGCCAAGCGCCAGAAGGACCGCGCGAAGGGGCAGATGTCGTTCTTCGACATGTTCGGCGATGTTGACGGTTCCGGCTTCGAGGTCGCGGTGCCCGAGCCCGACGGCCAGGAATGGGACCGCCACATGAAGCTCTCGGCTGAGCGCGACGTGCTCGGCATCTACGTCTCGGACCATCCGTTGCGCCCGTATGAATATGCGCTCTCCAAGGCGCGCGAGTTCACGCTTACGCAGATCGACACCGGCGTCGACCGGCGTGTGCCCGGCAGCGATACGACGGTGCACCAAGAGATCCCCGAGGGCAAGCCCTATTGGTTTGCGGGCATGGTCGCCGAGGTTTCCAAGCGCGTGACCAAGAATGGCGACCCTATGGCCATCGTGCGCCTGGAGGACATGGAAGGCGAGGCGACCATCGTCATCTTCCCCAAGACGTATAAGGAGTGCGAGGGCTTCCTGTATGGCGAGACGGATCCCGAAACGGGTGCGGTGCTCTCGGATGCCTTTATTCGCGTGCGGGGCAAGATCGAGCGGAGCGACCGCGGCGACCAGATTATCGCGCAGGAAGTGCTGCCGCTCGAGCTGAACGATGAGGTCAACCGTCCCAAGGTGCTTGAGATCATGATTCCAAGCGCCCGCTTTAGCCAGGGAAGCATGGCACGCCTCGCTGCGGTGCTCACCACCAACCCGGGTGGCGACCGCGTCGAGATCTTCGTGGAGCAAAGCGACGGCCAAACGATGCGCGCCGAGATTCCCACGCGCGTGAATGCAAGGTCCATTCCGCTCATCGCCGAGACGAAGGCTATCGTGGGCGAGCGCGGCCGCGTGACGGTCATCTAGGTACCACGGCCCCGAGCTGTCATGCGGTTCTGGGCCGTTCACATTGCGCGGTGGACGGATGGCGCGTTTCCTCAGGGAGGATAGTGAGCGAGACGAAGTGTTCGACCGTTGCTTCGGGGCCGCTCGCCTTGGGATTTTGAGCGTTCGCCGGATTCGTGCCACTGCAAGTGGCGATGTGCCTGTGAAGGGCGTGCGCGGCTGGGTACAACAGTCCTAATCGCAGCGCGCTTGAGGCGTTGCTGCGGCGTAAACAACACAGACGAATACGCAGGAGGCTGGTCATGGCTGACGCTCGCTACGACGGTTTTGATGCGATTGAAGTGCTCGATGAGGTCGACTCCACAAACGAGGAGCTCATGAAGCGCGCCCGCGCCGGCGCTCCCGAGGGGACGGCTCTTCGCGCGCGCGTGCAGCAATCGGGCAGAGGGCGCAGATCGCATGGGTGGACATCGCCCGAAGGCGGGTTGTACCTCTCGGTGCTCATCAAACCCAAGGTGCCGGACCGGGTGTTATCGGGCCTTCCCGTGGCATGCGGCATTGGCGTGGCAAACGCCCTAGAGCAGATTGGGTGCGAGGGCGTGCAGCTCAAGTGGCCAAACGACGTCGTGACGCCCAAGGGTAAGCTCGGAGGCATCCTTGTGGAGCTCGGTCGGTCGTCCGGTGAGAAGCTCGCGGTATGCGGTCTTGGCATCAACTATGAGTCCATCAAGATGGAGTGGCGCGACCCGAATGCGCTGCCCATCGCGGGTCTTGTTGACTGCATGCCCGAAGGATCAGAGGCGCCGTCGCTCGATGAGCTTGCCGAGGTGATTCGTGCCTCGATACTCGAGGCGGTGGCGATGTGGACCGAGGGTGTTGGCAAAGCGGGGAGCGCCGCTGCGCCCCTTACCGGCATCAAGGATGTCTACAATGAGCTCCTTGCCTATGCTGGCGAGCACGTGTACGTGAGCGCCCCCGATGGCAGCGTGTCCGAGAATGGCGTGCTTCGCGGCGTCGATTCCTGGGGCCGCGCCCTCGTCGAGCTTTCTGATGGCACCGTGCGCGAGTACGATTCCTCCCGCGTCTCCCTCCGCCCCGTCAGGTAGTTTCACCA